>LFIK01000592.1_pt1 | contig 27405 bp, 42 predicted proteins | sample 643401 | NCBI WGS metagenome assembly LFIK01 (sample SAMN03777447, study PRJNA286221) | soda lake metagenome | biome: soda lake; feature: Kulunda steppe; material: water; isolation source: sample T5-Br brine of Lake Tanatar-5 | place: Russia: Kulunda steppe | collected 2010-07
AGCCTTGGGGGCATCATCCTAGCTAGTTGGCTTTTCTGGCAGTTCTCCTTTTCCTAGCGTTTTTCAGCTCTTCTGCCTTGCCTGCCTTAAGGACATTGCTGTGTCCGCTCGCGTCTTGTAACAAACATCAAACATCATGCACCTTGGCTGAGCCTTGATTGGTCTAGCTAGCATGCACCTTGGTTGGGCCTTGGTTGAGCAGGCAAGCACCTTGGGCGAGCCAGCGCAAGGTGGCATGCACCTAGGTAGCTCGGTGCGGGACTCACTCGAGCCTCCTGTGTTCCTGTGCACATATCGGCACAGTCTGCACCAGGACACCAGCATATGCTGCACCCTCTGCGCCACCTGAGCCACACGCGCGTGTGGGCATGGGCACACAGCGCCAGTCTCTTCAGGCCCTCGCCGCCAGATGCATCACTTGCTCAGCACAAACCGTCGTGCAGGCAGCACCTGGCCCACCGCAGCCTACTGCACCACCTGAACTACACGCGCACGGGCACCGGGCAGCGCCTGCTGCGCGCCAGCCTGCTGCAGCCGTTGACAAACCCTGAGGCGCTTGCGAGGCGCTATGACTGTGTAGAGGAGCTGCTGGAGCAGCAGGACATGGGCGGCAACCTGGGCCAGGTGCGCCCCCTTTGGCGCCAGCAGTGCCACGCTGCAGGGACGAAAGGGGGTGCTGTGCATGCGCGCGCTCGTGGCGAGCGTGCGCACACAGGCACAAGTGCGCATGCTCTTGCGTGGTGTGGTTTGCATGTTGGGACCTTCCATTGGAAAGCTCTAGTAGGAAGGGGTTAAATGACACAGCACATGCAGCCAGTGCGAATACGCACGCAGCCGTGCTGTTCCATCAACAAAAACAACGCCAATCAGCCCTCACACGCTTGCCAGCCCTCAAGTGCCAATCAGCCCGCCAGTGCCGATCAGCCCTTAAATGCCATGTATGTGCAGACAGCGCCACGTCAGCTTTTGTTGCATGATCCCGGGGACAAGGTTGCCAGCTGGGGATGCATCGCTGACTGTGGGCCTGAGCATTGCAGTGTTTGAAACACACAGTGTTTCATGTGGTACTGGTGGAGGGGCCGCATGGACCATAGGGATGTGTAAATAGGGTTTGGGAAGAGCCTTGAAGAGGCTCTGTAGAGCCTTGTTTCACACTATTTCTTCACGCCCACCACCCTGTATTGTCTACTGCACCTGCCGCTGTTTGTGCACCCACCAAACCCTGTACTTCAAGGTCAACATTGAACTGCTCCCGCGTCGCGCCCTTGCAACAGGCCTTGTCTGCCATGCCCAAAGACATTGACAAAGTCTGCAGCCGGCTCGCCATCTTGCCACCCAAGCCGCGCGCAGCAGGGACCGTGCACGCAGACCCCAGTGAGTGCGCGGAGTGAAGGCATGACAGCTGCTCACAGAGAATGTGGATGCCTTGGCCACCCCATTCGGCTGTGCTCTCTTGCTGCTGCTCCTTCCTTCTCCTTCTTTCCTTGTGGCCCTCTCCTGGCGTGTGATGATGTTGGTGTTGGTGTTGGTGGTGGTGGTGGTGGTCATGGTGGTGGTCAGCGCTGCATAGTTATTGACGCAGCACGGCCATGAAGCAGTTGAGGCTCCCAGGCTCATGTTTAATGTAAGGGTTAGGGTTTAGGGTTTAGGTTTTAGGGTTAATAACCCGAACTGTAACCCAGCGTCTTGCATGCATATGCACAACGTACACTTGCAGGCTAGTGCCCGCCACGACCTGACTGGCCACCTGCTGGACCTATATGTGAGCTCAAACAGGAAAGCCTGCATACGCATGCGCGCATGACCAGCATTAATGCGTGCACAAGACTGCATTCACACGCACACCCCGGCATGCTCGCCCCTCGTGCACATTTCTGCGCGTGCAGCGGCGCGTATCGGCGCCATGGTCAGCGCCATGCTGCTCCTCAGGGCCACGCTCCACACGCTGCCGGCTGTGCACGACAGCCTGGAGGGTGCAGAGGCCCTGCTGCTGAGGGCGGTGCGCAAGACCTGCGGGGAGGCGGCGCTGGAGGAGATGCTGCAGCAGATTGACGAGGTGAGCGCAGGACTGGGTGCTGGGGGGGGGCAGATCTGGTTTGTGTGCGTACACACCGTGTGGGCCAGGTGTGTTGTGTGCATGCTGGGCACTGGCATCATGTGCGTGCTGGGCACTGGCACTGGCTTTGTGTGCTTGCCGGGGGCACTGCCTAGCACCTGGCTTGTGGGATCCTGGACGCCTGCATGTATAACTGGGGCGCTTGCGACACTCCACGGACTGCTGAAGCTGGAGGATTTTTTAGGCGGTGACGCATGAGGCAGAAGATCCGCTTGCTTGGCATCGGTGCAATTGCCGTGGCTGTCTGTTGCATCTCCAGCCCATGGCCAGCTGTTGCGCTGCAGCTGCCAATGCCGGGCTGACCTAGTGGTCCACAAAACACAAGTTAGGCCCCTGGATACAAACCACTGGCACGTGCAGCAGTATCCTAGCTTCTCATTGCTGTATCTTGGATGCAACATTCCCGCATTTGTGATGTGTGACGTCACTCTGTAGGTCATTGACGCGGACGCGCAACCAAGCACCTCCCCCTTGCTGAATCGCATCCAGCAGTGCTTTGCCGTCAAGACAGGGGCTGATGAGTTCCTGGACGTAGCAAGGTCCAGCTTCTGCAGGATAACGGACAAGGTGTGTGTACGTGTGTGTGTGTACGTGTGTGTGTGCATGTGTGTTCCGGGACGTGGCGAGGTCCAGCTCCCTGCAGGATCACAGACAAGGTGTGCGGGTGTGTGGGAGGGGGGGGGAGGGCATTCCTGAAGGTGGCGAGGTCCTGCTTCTTCATTCTCAATGCACGCTTCCGACTGTCTGGGCTGGGAAGCATTTGACAGGGTCAGGCACCTAAGTAGGTCATGGATGCTAGCCCATTAAAGCGGAGTTTATGAGACAGGCGGCTCAGTTTGTATTGCAAGGCCAAATGACATGAAGCCAGGACATGTGAGTTGTGATTCACGGGGCGTGATCTGCCTCGTGTCACATAAGTCACGTGGCGTTCCCTTCTGGCTTTCAAGCCAGGGCTAGAGGCGCTGTGGGTAGTCTGCTTGCCTGACCTGACAAATGTGCCTGTGGCAGTGGGCTGGTGGAGCAGGGCCTTTTGTTGCGCAGCATCAGCGGCAATGCGCAGATGCACCAGGTTTGGGGACCAGCAACCTCCAATACGGGTGAAGTCTGCTGCAGGGCTGCGTGGCTGGCCATCCCATTGCTGCGAGCCACAGGGGGCCCGATTTGTCTGCAGCACAAAGGCTGGTCACAGCACAAAGGCTGGTCACAGCACTATACCTTTCGGGCTCACCTTCTGCACCGCCATGAGCTTTGGGTGTGCAGCCTCATTTTGGATTGGGGTGTGGTGTGGCCGTAGGTAGTACTGTCACTTCAAGTGCACCTTTGTTCATGCACACTTCAAGCTGTCCAGCTTGTGTTGGCTTGTGATGCTGGTTTTTGTGTGGCCAGGTGAACGCGCTGGCGGACAAGTACAGGCAGGAGGTGGCAGAGCTGTACGGATGTGATGGAGTGGGCTCCCGCAGCAGGAAGGCCAGGCTCGGTGACCTCAAGGTGCACAACAGGGCCAACAGGGAATGACGCAGGTGTAGGCTCAGAAGGGCTGGGCTCTTGCTCTGGGGCACGTAAAGACACACTTGTTGCCTGCGAGGCTGCACTGCACTGTTTGATGCCTGCACGAGGCCGCATAGCACTGTTTGGAGCCACTGCATGGCCGCATTACGCTGTTTGGAGCCTCTGCAAGGCTGCATTGCATTGTTTGACACTTTTGCGAGGCCGCACTTCACTGTTTGGAGCCTTTGCGAGGCCGCACTGCACTGTTTGGAGCCTCTGCAAGGCTGCATTGCATTGTTTGACGCCTTTGCAAGGCCGCATTGCGCTGTTTAACGCCTTTGCCAGGTCGCACTGCACTGTTTGACGCCTTTGCGTGGCCGCACTGCACTGTTTGACGCCTTCGCAAGACTGCACTGCACTGTTTGGCGCCTGCAAGGCCGCACTGCACTGTTCGGCGCCTGCAAGGCCACCAAAGTGCCTCTGCAATGAAGGAATGGGTCTGCCTCCATTGTGTGGGCTCCCATTCAAACACACCTTGGCACGAGTTTTTGGCCAACAATCCAAGCCAAGGCTGAAAGTGTCTCTGCAATGGAGGGATGTGTTTTTCTTCTACCTCTCTCGCGTGAGGCCCCCATCCGCCTTCATCTCGGTACAGGCTGTTGGCCAACAACTCACATGAGTTGTTGACCAACAATCCAAGCCAAAGCTGAAAGTGGCTTCCCGCGGCGCTGCAGACTGGTTTGCAGCCTAGGTGATTGTTTAGTGCGTGTTGCCGGCTTGATGTGACTTGGCTCGGCAGCAGGGTAGACGTTGCCAGTTTGGTCTAACTTGGGGCAGTGGCTAGATCAGGTGTCGCAAATTTGATGACTTGGTTCAGCTTATCACATGCTGGCCTTAGATCATCATCATGAGTGACAAATGTGCATCTGAAGGGTTGGGCCAAGTGCCTGTTACGCATACTTGCTATGCACAGGGCAGCCACTGCTATGTGCCTGGTCTCAAGGTATGCTTGCAAGGAGCCACAAATGTGTCCTCCCCAATCCCTGGATGCCGTCGCTGTATGCCAAGCGTTTGCACCTGCGTTTGGAACTGATGCAGGTGCAGTACAGCAACAGGCGCGGCTTCTACATGTGCGCCCCACTTCCCTCAGACTCGCACGGCAACGTCACAAGCATGCCCTTTCCACAGTATGTTGTATTGTATCGTGTTGTGCTCCTGCACAAATTCTGCATGCGCCTTCCATAGTGTGTTGTGTTGTGTTCCTGCACAATGTGTGCATGAACTGGAGAGCAAGTGTGGCCTGAGCTTTTTGACACTTGTGCATCACATCTACAGGAGGTGTGCTGCCTTTGTGCACCTGCCAAGCTGTCCTGTTCCATGGCCAAACGTAATAATTGACAAAGAATGTTCATGCAAACCCGCCAAGCCTATTAAAGCAGCCTCCCTTTGACTATTCACACATTCTTGCGTTTCTGCACTCACGTTTTTGCATTTTGCAAATGTCCATCCATCCATCCATTCAGTCATGCATTCCCTTGACCAATTCTGCCTGTTGCAGCGCCCTCCACTCACTTTGAGGATCCACCTATCATGCATTTCTGTCACACGGCCTGCAACCGTGCCACATAGGTCATTCCTGCCCCTGGAGAAGCGTGGCCGGTCCTCCCTACTCTTCACCACGCACGAGCTGAATGCCCTGAATGCGCGGCTACGCGACGCTGCGCACGACTGTTTGGTGCTCACTGAGAAGGTGCGCGCCATCAGCCAAGCAGGTCACGCTCAGTGCCAGGTGCGCACTGAGAAGGCGCGCGCCATCAGCCAAGAGGGTCATATTGAGTGCTTGGCCAAGTGAGCTGCACCCTGCTCTTGGAACATATGTACATGCCAGTGCAGCACCATGCTCCCAAATGCCTGGCACTCAATAAGAGGCTGGAAACACCATGCTGCACACACACACACACACACTCATACACACTATGTACACTCTAAATACATGTATACATAAGTATACACTACATGTGTATGCACACCCACCCAGCAGCACGACTGTGATGTGTTTGCCTGGCATCTGCTTGCTGCTCTTGAGGCATGTTGCCCTGTCCAGTCCTGCAGGTCACGCTGATGCTGATGCTCCTGATGTTGGCTCCTGATTATTCAAACTGGTCGGCCGCGCTGCAGGTGCTGGAACACCTGCTGGCGGCCCTGGCGGCTCACCTGCCCCTGATCCTACGCGTGGCTGACAACGTGGCCATGCTGGACATGCTGCTGGCCTTTGCTGAGGTGCGCTCGTGCACCTGAGCACATGTTTCCATGCATGCTGTTGCGCGTAAACATGATCATGCCTGCGGGTGCCTTGTCCTTCCTGGGTCCAAGGTTGTAGGACGACCTGGAGCACAGTGCCTGGATGGTCTCTGCTTGACTGTATTTCACTTGCGTACACTGCTTGACTAGAGCTCACTGCTTGCGTACACTGCTTGACTAGAGCTCACTGCTTGCATCCACTGCTTGACTAGATGTTATTCACGTTCACTGCTTGACTAGAGTTCACTTGCGTCCACTGCTTGGCTGGACTGTGCTTGCTTCCGTTGCGTGACTGGGCATCAATCTGGCCTGGAACACAGTGCCTGTGGGCAACCACTGCTTGACTGAAAAATCAACAATTCTTGAGCACCGTCCAGATTCCAGTTCAGTTCAAATTGAGGCCTTGTCCTCTATCGAAACAATTTCCAAGCACTACCCCGGTCCACATTGAGGCAGGTGTTGTCCTTAGACCTTGGCATTTTCAAGGCATGGTTTTGCATGCCTGGGTGCTCACTGCCAGTCACTGCTGCTTGACTGCACTAATAGAATGGCACTTGGCTCAGGCAGGGTTGCAAAGGAGGGTCCTACAGAGAGAGCAATCGATGCACTTTGCAGTAGCATCCAAAACAAGGTTGCACCCGTCCAATCAGCTGTCAAGCAGGTTTTCAACACCAACCATCAGCCATCCATGCTCAAGAAGCTCTACCTGTGGCATGCAGTAAATTCTTCTCCTTGCATGATGCATCCAATCCAATTCCATGTCCAAATCCTCACTGTGATGGCCCAGGGCAGCAAGCCAGCTTCATAAATACCGAGGCCCCATTCTCATGGTGGCACCTTCATTGTGGCCTTATCCTTTTTGCAGCTTCATGTGCCCCCTTTGCTGTGGTGGACAAGAGTGGCAATTCTTCAGCCTGATGTGTCCTCGTTTCCTTGAATGATACAGAAAGTGCTCTACTGCCTGTGTAGTGTAGTTTTCCTTTTTCCCACTCTTTAGCAAAGGGTCCAAGCAGCTGGGGGTTGCAATTCCCTGTGCCTTCTCCAATTTTTGCCCTTTCTTCTGCTCTTTCCCTGCGCGTTATATTACGGCTCCATCCTGGTCCATGAAGCCCCAGGCAGCAAAGGCGCGGCTCATGCTGCCTCACCCAGAGGCCTTGTCCTATTGCTGTACACCCACTGCCTCGTCCAGCGGCCCCATCCTGATTCTGCTGGTTACAGGCAGCAAGGCGCGGCGCCTACTGCCGACCCCAGCTCCACACCCAGGGCCAGCTACTGGCCATTGTGCAGGTACTGCACCTACCTGCCAGATCTCGGTGTTGGTTTTAGGGTTGGTGTTAGTATTGTTTAGGGTTGGTGTTAGTGCTAGTCATAGAGTTGGTCTTGGTGCTGGTGTTAGTGTTGGTGCTAGTGTAGTCTTCCTCCCTTTATGACTTTTGCCAGCTTTCTGGCAAGCATTGCCTTTATCCTGTCCTCATCAGGGGCCAGGGTCCCAGAACTTGCTTACCAGTCTGCCCTCTTCAAGGGTGAGTCCCTCTCCAGGGGCCTGCCCTGTACAGGGGTAAGAATCTCCTCCCATTCTTCATGGGTCGGTCCCTCATCAGAACTCTGGCCTCTCCAGGGCTCAGGGTCCCTCTGTTCTCTTCAGGGTTTAGGACCTGGACCCTGCCTGCCTGCCCTTCAGGACATTCTTTGAACCCCACCATAGAAGCGCCCACCTCCTCAACATGCAAGCAAGCACATTTTTAAGGGCGCTTCTGTCATGAGCCTCTGCTCTTGCTCGGCTACCTCTACACAGGGGAGCACCCTCTACTAGAGTGCGACGTTCAATGGAGCCCTCACCACAGCCTCTGACTTTGCTTGGCCGCCCTCACGCAGGGGAGGCACCCACTGCTAGAAGGTGATGGGGAGGAGCCATTCCAGCCAAACGACACGTACATCGATGGGGATTGCGCAAGCCTGCACATTATCACAGGGCCAAACATGGTGCGTTTTCAATGGGGAGCGTGGTCGATGGGGACCCTGTAAGCCTGCATGTACCACAGGGCTAAGAAGGCTGCACGTCCGTTTGTACGGTCACAGACCTTGAACAGATGTCATACACCCCACACACTGAAAAGAGCCAGCACAGGTGTGGTAAGGCGCCCCAATAGGACAGCGCAAGGCTTGCATCCTATTTAGATGAGGTTAAGGGAAGGATGCTAGAGGATCCTCTGCCGTCTGCACCTGCCAAATAAATGATTATGACACCATTGCGCAAAAAAATACGTACCTTTCAACTTTACCATGCCCACGCCCGATGCCTTGCTGTATGCCTTGATTTGCGCTTTGCAGGCTGGAAAGAGCACGTACTTGAAACAGGCAAGTGATTGCCGCTGCAGATCATCAGGTGATGCATTTGTCTGATTCAAGCAGTGTCAGCGGGGATTTGGCACAGAGCATGTCACTCATACTTTCACAGACGCAACAGCACATATGAAGTTAAGACATTGCACCTGAGTGCGGGAGGAAGCCTCTGCCGACGCACGTCTTGACGGATGCATGTTGCAATGTCAGGAGCCAAAGGTCTGTCACGCATCGTCCGTCGCTGCACATACATTTCAGTTGTAAGTTGCTACCCTGCACCATGGCTATCATGTCATGTACCATCAACTCAAATGTGCTGACAGGTGTAACAAGGGAGCGCACCATGCACATGCCCTTCCTGATTGCATGGTAAATGCAAACACACCTGTTAGCAACCAACACACACACGTGGAGGCGCACACACCAGCACGGACAAGGACATATGGATGTGCAAACACATGCACACCTGGATGCAAGCAGGTGGCCCTCCTTGTGGTGATGGCACAAGCCGGCTGCTTCGTGCCCGCTGAGTTCATGGCGCTGTGCCCCTTCAGCTGCCTGCTGACACGCATGGGCACCGGGGACTCCATCGAGACCAACAGCAGCAGCTTCATGCTGGAGTGCCAGGTCAGCACCTGTAACCACCCCCACCATGTCAGCTTGGCCACCATTGTGCTCGTCTTGGTTGCCACCATCAGAGCATCAGAAGCATCACCATCATCCCCAACCCATCACCACCACCAAACCCCACCCCTCCCCCCATCACCTTTGTTGTCGTACTTGTCATTGCTCATTGTTTTGCCTTCCTCCCTCCAGAGCTGCTATCTTTGCTTAAGCCATCCAAATATGCTGCCGTTGCTCTCAGCCTTCTCAAACGCTCGCGCCTGCTGATGCTCTCAGCCCTCCCAGACGCTTGCGCCTGATGCTGCTTAGCACTTCCCTGCAGGCGCTGCATCTCATTCCTGATGCTGCCTGTGCAGGAGGTGCCTCATGGCGTGTGTGGAGAGGCTTAACACACAGTGGCCACCTCCTTTGACCATGTTGCTCCCCGCCTCCGCTCCTAGTAAGGACGGGAAGCAGCCCACACCCTCCAAGCCTGCTGCCCCCCCAAACCCTCCCCTCCTTGTACAGGAAGTGGCCCATATCCTGGACCATGCTTGCGGCAGCAGCCTGGTCATCATGGATGAGCTTGGCCGTGCTACCAGCACAGGCGACGGCGTGGCGCTGGGGTGGGCGGTGTGCGAGGCGCTGCTGGCGGCGCGCGCGCCGTGCCTGTTTGCCACGCACTTTGTGCAGCTGGCGGACCTGGCGGCGCTGTACCCCACAGCCAAGCTGTGGCACCTGCAGGCACGTGGTACCTGCACGTGCTGTGGCCGCTGTGCCTTTGCTGATGAATGTGTGTGCGTGCGTATGCGTGTGCGTTGGGGTGCATGTGCTCCCACAGGTCCTGCACAAGGCATGACTGATCCCACATATCATCGTTATCCTTACAGTCAACAGCCACGCGCGCAGAGCAGCACTGTGCCCCACTGGCTTCTTTCATGCCATATTCTGGCACCTGGTCAGACAGGGTTGCAACGCACCCCAGCAGGTCAGCGTCAGCCGGTAGCGTAGCCATTACGCTCTACCTGCGCTTAGGGACTCCCTCCCCCTTATGCGTGGCCCACGAAGCCCGGTTAGGCCACTGGCAGTGCGCGCCCTGCAGGTCGACATCAGCCAGGAGCGCATGGACTTCACGCGAAAGCTGAGCAGTGCCACCCGCACGGACCATGCACACTACGGCATCGCGCTGGCACGCTCCGTCGGCTTCCCGTCAGACGTGGTGGACGCAGCCAGCAGGTATGCCTCACGGCCGCCAGCAGGTGTGCCTCATGGCCGCCAGCAGGTGTGCCTTATGGCCGCCAGCAGGTGTGCCTCATGGCCGCCAGCAGGTGTGCCTCATGGCCGCCAGCAGGTGTGCCTCACGGCAGCCAGCAGGTATGCCTCATGGCAGCCAGCAGGTGTGCCTCATGGCAGCCAGCAGGTGTGCCTCACAGCAGCCAGCAGGTGTGCCACACGGCAGCCGGCCTGCGGGGTTTGGCCAATCCCCCACTTCTTCTTCTTCTTCTTCTTCTTCTTCTTCGTCTTCTTCTTTTTCTTCTTCTTTTCCAGCTGCGTAAACATGGATGCCTCCATGTGTTGGCGAGTGCAGCTCGTTGCTGCAGAGGCCTGGGAAAGTTGTGCAGGAATCGTGCCAGCAAGCATGAGCAGCAGGTGTGCTCAGGAAGGATGGAGGGCGCGCAATTTACAGCTTGAGGGTGAGCACAAGTGTGGCATCCACTGCTTAACGCTGCCAGCAGGGCCGCTCCTTGTGTACTCCACTCCCACCCCCAGAGGGCCAGCCAGGTGTATGGGGGTAGACAACGGAAGCGCCTCTCACCTCACTCTACATGGCCTTCTCAATTCCTGCGCGCCCAAGGCTACCTGGTGCAGGGCCCAAGGCTACCTGGTGCAGGGCTGCCTGGTGCAGGGCGCTTGCTGATGAGGCAGCACACGCGCGCACACGCCATCCAGAAAGTCACTCTTTCTCATCTCACCCGGCGTCCAGTGCCCTGCTGGCTCCAGGATCGCGCAGCACGTGGAGCAGGCAGAGCGTCAGCGCGCAGCTAACGCTGCTGACAGTCCTGACACCCAGCAGGCCACTGCTGCGTGGGAGGCTGTGTATGCTGCCACGTCCAAGCTGTTGGCACTGGCAAGGCAGTGTAGCATGCGGGCGGAGGCACTGGAGGTGGGCACGTGGGTTGGCGAGGGTGGATTGTCTGCGGTGCTGTTGCGCCACGATATGTGATTGTACACTATGCCATGGAATCAATACTTGCAAACTCGTGTGTGTGTGTGTGCGCGTCATCATGACGTGACAACCGTACTATTTGCTGCATGGCACATGCCCTCGTGCCATACCTCGTGCCAATATGACCCATTACTGAAACCGTGTGCCGCATGGCACAGGGCGCGTGCTGGATGAAGGGCGAGCGCAAGGTGGGCTTGGGTCATGCGCTAATGGAAGGGTTATGGTGCACTTAGAAGGAGGCACACAAAAGTGCATGTCGTTGACAGGCAGCAGTAGGCGCCCAGCCATCCTCACAGCACACAAGCTTTGTGTTGGACACACATCCAGCACAACACTGGTATCAAAACAATTCCACTCAGGCAGCACCAGCTGCAGGCCTCCACCAGTAATTGAAGGTTGAACCTCGTGGAATACGCTAGTGCCCAAAAGAAATTGCTTGGAGGAGACCCTCCCAGTCCAAGCTGCTCATTGAAAGGACAGTAGCAGACTTAAGGGACACGCCCCTGGGATACAAGCATGATAAGTGTGACCATGGTGTTTGCCACTTGCTTCCCAATCCTGTGCCACCTCGGCCACCACAGTCATGCCTTGGTACAAATCAGTGTCACATGTTGGCACACATCAGTGTCGCCTGTTGTCACACATCAGTATCACATGTTGGCACACATCAGTGTCGGCTGTTGGCACACATCAATGTCGCCTGTTCCAGCTTTTGGATTAGCATGTTTTCTGTGAAGATGAAGCGACCTTAAGAAGACACTTGCTGCCGCTGTGCAGCTCTTCATAGTAGCAGCTGTTGCATGCTTGCTAGGCTCAGGCCTCTCTTAGGCAGCCACTGCAAGTGAAGGGGCCAAACAATAGCACAGAAGCAGCTCCAAGGCTCACCTGCTCTGCAGGTGTTGCAGCAAGGAAGGCAGAGGAGCAAAACTGGTCAGGGGGCACCTCTCAGCGATCTCTGCTCTGCAGTCTTGCAGAATACCCTTGGTTGTATGTGCGCGCTGTGCTGTGTGCTCGCGCGTGCAAGCGTGGATGTGCACGCGTGCGTGCATGTGAGCATGGGCGTGTATTTGTGTGTGCAAATGTGTAAAGTTTTTTGGGAAAGGTCAGCAGCGTAGGAGCACACCTGGTTCCCACTTGCGAGGGCAAGCATCTGCCATTCAAGTAATATAATGTGTTCCCTGCTTTGCCATTCAACATCATATGTTCGTATGATAGTGAGAACCGTGGTGACAGAAATCTGCAACACCACGATGGTAACAGAATGTTGATGTTAACACAGTCACGGTGAAGGAATGTTGATCTCCATGTGTGCAGAGCCGACGCATGGAGAAGGCGCAGGAGGGAGTCCAGTGTGGGCCAAGGCAAGGTGAGGGCCATTTGGTGGGTTGTCTACCTGTGCACCAGTCTCTGCTGCATGCACTATGGTAGCCTGAGGGCATCGTATACCTTCCTTCAAAAGAGGTCACCAGCAAGCGCACCCGCTTTGCATGCACTGCATCCTCGGTGTGCCTCAGGCTCCAAGAGAGCATGCGACCAGTACATGCGACTGGTCAATGCATCTTTTCCAAACATCATGCAAGAAATGAAGAATAACATTGCAGGAAGCAAAAAATCTCCATGCATCAATCAGGGTGAAGGAGACACATCGACCTAAAGAGCCGCCTTCTCCACCATTCATGCAGCAGTCTGCAAAAGGCACTTGACCTGGATAGGCCGCAGCTGCCTTCTGCTTCCTTTCCATGCCTTCAATGTCTTGATCACCAGTGCACCCATGCCAGCAATCTGAGTGAGCGGACTTGCGCAAAAAACCTCAACCTTGAGGTCACAAAGCTCACTGCCAAACTTTGAATCCTGGGGTTGGGTAAACCCCATGAAGGCTCACCTTTTACCTTTCCTCACAATTCAGGCGTGGAAGGGGCACTGCCTGGCGGGGCTGCTGGATGTGACCAGGATAGAGGTGCAGGCGGAGGCAGCTGTGATGACCAACCTTCCAATCAAGCTGCGTCAGATGCACCACATGACAGGATACGCGCGTGCTTGGCACAGATGGATTATGAGGAGGCACACGAGTTTGCTGTGCACTTGCAGCAGCTGCAGGAGGAAGTGCTGCAGCAAACAGGGCTGCTGGGGCCCAGCGCCTTGCAGGCTTTGATCCAGGGAGTTTGAGAGGTCGCTCAGTCTAGGGCCATCATGGTTATGATTGGATCTGGTACAGAGGCATTAATTGAAATGCAACCTTTCAAATCATTTCAACGCAGTGCCCTATCCAACACAGACAAGTGCTTGTCTTCCACCAACAAGCCTATGTGTTCCTGCTAGTGATTCTAGTTTAGATTCCTTATTTCTCAATCGCAACTTGTCCTTCCTAGTTTGAAGTTCTGAACGCAGGCATGATAGAATTTAGCAACTAGTAAGCTCAGCTGCCTCGCTCTAGATTTTGGGTTTTAGTTTAGGATAAGGGCTAGGATTCAGGGTTTAGGGGTAGGGGTAGGATCAAGATTAAGCCAAGCTGCCCTCGTTCGGCTGGTACAGCTGTGTGACCGTACCTAACTTATGGCCAAAGTGTCAGGCATACGGATATATGTTAGCTCCGGATACTCGAGCAGGCGGCGGGGCACCTGAGATGGTCGTTTATCCACCCTCGCAACCTGTGGAGCATGTCTTCTGGGGGTGCACTGGAGCGCGCGAGGTCAGAAGAGTCCTGCAGAGGCAGCTACCGCAGGGGGTGGAGCTACTGCCCAAGCATGTCTGGCTGCTGGAGCCCCCAGCTACAGAGCTGCACCCCCTGGTGTGGGCGGCAGTGTGTCTGGCCGCCTTGACGGTCATGCTGTCGGTCAGCAAGCGACTGCGCCGCTGCTCTGATCTGGGCCAAGCTACAGGAGTAGTGGACCGAGCCCCTGCCCTCATGTTAGAAGCCTTGAAGGACTTTGCGGCCTACCAAGGCCCACAGAGTTCTGTAAGTGATATAGGGTCAGGACATCCTTTCCTCCGAGCTAGGCCGGGGGGGGGCCTGGAGTGTGTTCTGCTCTAGCGCTCTGGTGCCTCTGTAGTTAGTTCCTAGTCTCGGTGCCCTTAGGAGGTCCCTTTTCTTTGCTCCGGTTACTCGTGCTCCGGATAATCGAGCAGGCGGCGGGGCACCTGAGATGGAAAGTCGATTATCCACCCTTGCAACCTTGGTTGTGGGTTCGGGGTTCGAACCTCACTGGAGGCCACAACCGGCTAAGCTGCCCTCGATCGGCGGATACAGTCTTGAAACCTTACCTTACCTTACCTTAGGAGGTCTTTTCTCTTTGCTTTCCTTAGTCCGAGCACTTAGCCGTAGTGGTAGCTGAGCCTGAGCCAGCCTGCCCGCGGGCCAACTGGTAGCCCAAGCCTGAGCTGTTCTCGTAGCCTTGGGGGCAACCTCTTAGCTAATTGGCTTTTCTGGCAGTTCTCCTTTTCCTAGCGTTTTTCAGCTCTTCTGCCTTGCCTGCCTTAAGGACATTGCTGTGTCCGCTCGCGTCTTATAACAAACAAACAAACAAGAAGTTAAGGCTGGAAATGCATAGTGTAACGATCTAACAGACCAGGCCAAAAGGGTCCAACCAACTTTGGTGGTGGATGCCACTTTTGGCACCTTTCTACCCCTTTGACGGAGCAGGGGGACTTGTACCCGGTTGAGGGCCTCAAACCTTCTGGCCCTTCGCGGCTGGCACCGGCTAGCAATTGCAACTTCCTGTTGCAAATGATTATACCCTCACATGTAGCAAATCAATTGTCCAGAAAGCAAGGAGACCTAACAGAAGTGCCTCTTAGCCTCCAAATTGGACATGCATGGGGGTGGGACAATGTCTTGCTTGCCATCCTGAGATTCATTGCCCACATCCCCGCTAACACTCAGCCTATGCTGCAAAGAACAACAGAAGTCACCAACTGCATGAATTCTTAGCAGTAAACTAGATTGAATACGCAGGCAGGCAACATGCTGACTCGCCAAAAAGTTTCAAGTCAAGGGCATACACCGCTACTGCTGCCTGGCCAACGCCTTGCGCAACACAGCCAGGGACCGCCCCACAGCATCTGCCGTGCGTTTGTCAAGCCGTTTGTTTAGCGCCCCTCCACCGTCAGACCACTCTCCTCTGTCAGCACCACTAGCAGTGCCGTCCCTGCAGGCATCTGCCCCGCCGCCTCCACCACCATCCCTCCTTTGTGCTGCCCACGCCTCCACGCCATTCCGCCCCTCACCCCCTTTTGCAGCCTGCTCCTGCTGAGACCCTTCAAAACCACCACCACCCCGCCGACCCTCCAGCAGCCCCACCAAGCTGACCGCCGCCGCCCTCGTGTACCGCACCGCGTCGGCAGTCAGGGTGTCTGGGAAAGACAGCAAGCCCGCCAAGCGCAGCCCTAGCTCCGCGAGCGCAGCAGGGGCGCCGTCACTGCTGCCGCCGTCACTGGTGTTGCTGATGCTGCTGTTGTGCGCACCTGTGGTTGCTGGCGTTGATGTATCGTCTTCTTCCTGCTGCTGCCGCAAGGAGAGGGCCACCAGGTAGATGGGGGCCTCGCGCAACTGCGTGGCATCCAAGGACACAGGCTGTGACCCAGGCAGCTGCACCCCAGCAGCATGGTGGGATGCTGTGGGCGAGGCTTGCGAGATGGCATGACAGACGCACTCCGACGACAAAGGCATGACAGAGGCACTCCGACAACAAAAGATCCCCATCTGCTGATCACGCGACATGCGCCTGTTGCGTCCCCACCACGCGACACGCACTTGCTGCGCTGCCATCACATGAGACGCGCTTGCTGCGTCCCCATCGCACGACGCGCGCTTGCTGCATTCCCATCACACGACACGCGCTTGCTGCGTTCCCATCACGCGACATGCGCCTGCGGCGCTCCCATTACGCGATATGCGCCTCCTGCGTTCCCATCGCGATATGCACCTACTATGTCTTCATTGTGCGACACGCGCCTGCTGCGTCCCCACCACGTGACATGCACTAACTGCGCTCTCATCACATGAGACGCGCTTGCTGAGTTCCCATCACGCGACATGCGCCTGCTGCGTCCCCATCATATATGACATGCAACCACCACAGGCAGCTACCAGGTGCGGTCCGGCTGCACACCACCACCAGTCTGTCTGCCACAGCGCCACCGCGCCAGCACTGACAAGGCGCAGCGCGGAACAAAGCACCCAAGGTAATCCGTGATGGTTGCCAGGCACCAGCTCCTCCCCCAGGTGTGGTGGATGCACCGCCCCACTTCTGCAGGGACACTGCTCAGGCACAGCGGGGAAACATTTCCCTAGGCAACTACCAGCCACTGCCAGCCACTGCTGGCCACTGCCACGCACCCTCAGTTAACCATGGCGCCTGCCGAGCATGAGCTGCCATTGTCATTCATCACTCAGCCAGAAGGCGCTGCCAGCCACTGCTGGGCACTGCCACGCACCACCACCAGTCGACCATATGGCGCCTGCCGGGCACTGCTGAGCACAGAGGCCACAACTGCCGGTCATCAGGCAGAGGCCACAACTGCCCGTCATCAGGCAGAGGCCACAACTGCCCGTCATCCGGCAGAGGCTACAGAGGCACCGACAGACCACACCAGCCACTGCCCCCACCTGCTGCTGCGAGGCGCTCAGCTCGCCCAGCGCGTCCAGCAGCTTGTGCAAGCTGGCGATGTCGGATGAGAGCTTGGGCACGGCCGCCTGCCGCAGGTCCAGAAGGATGAGGAGGAGGGACTCAATGACCTGCAGGCAGGCAGGCAGGCAGGCAGGCAGGTAGGCAGGCAGGCAGACAGGGAGCTCATCACTGTTGCAACTCCGTGTAAGTGTGAGCGTGTGTGCGAGTGTGTGTGCATGCTCGTGTGTGTGTGTCAACATGCGGGCGTACGAGGACGGCACGTGTGGCGCACGTAGGGGCGCAGGCTTCCCTCATTGTTTCCCTCATCTCCCTTTCCCCCCCCTCAGCAGCTCTGCCCCTTTCCTACCCTGCAAGCCGGGGACCGTATGCACCACTGCCCTGCTTTCGCACCTCCCTTCCCCCTGCTCCCGTAGCAACCCAGCCCTCCTGCGCACCATTCGTCCCCTCATTCTCTATGCCGCTGAGCCCTGCCCCCCCCCCACCTGCGAGCTGGAGTCCACGTGCAGCAGCTTCAGCAGCACATCCAGCAGGCCGGGCTGTGAGGTCACCGCCGGGAGGCACGCGGGGTCAACCACAAGCTCCTCGACCGCGCGCAATGCGGCATCCACGGCATCATCCGTCAGTTCCACGTCCTGCACATGCAAGCGTGTGCGTGTGTGTGTGTGTGTGTGCGCGGGCAATTGTGTGTGCGTGTGTGTGCGCTTGCAAGCGTGGTGAGCACTTGGTGTGTGCACGTGTTGGTACATGTCCTGCATTCGTGTGTGTATGCAATTTGTGTGTGTGTGAGTGTGTGTGTGTGTGTGTGCGTGCATGTGTGTTGCAAGCAAGCATGCGCGCGTGCGTCATGAGCATAACTCTGCCAAACAGCTCTGCATCCAGTCTGCACGAGCGGCACAGCATAGCAAGCTGCCAACGCATGCCAGCTGGATGCATGCCAGCCAGATGCATACGCCAGTCCTAGCCAGCGATACAGCAAAGGCGCGCGCGCCCGCGCCCACAGGTGTGTGAATGCAACATCCTAAGTCGCGCCCTCAGGTGTGTGTATGCAACATCCTAAGTAACCGCGCCCACAGGTGTGTGTATGCAACATCCTAAGTTGCGCCCTCAGGTGTGTGTATGCAACATCCTAAGTCGCGCCCTCAGGTGTGTGTATGCAACATCCTAAGTCGCGCCCTCAGGTGTGTGTATGCAACATCCTAAGTAACCGCGCCCACAGGTGTGTATGCAACATCCTAAGTCGCGTCAAGGATGGCACGGCCTCACAGCGCATGTGCGTATGTGTGCATGTGCGTCCTCGCAAACCCTCACAACCCTGCGCCCTCACCCTCACCGCCACCCTCACCACTTCCAACCTTAACCATCACAACTTTAACCCTGACCCACTTCCAACATCCACCCTCACCCCTACCCTAACCGCCTCCAACCTTACACCCGGACTCAAGGCACTGGTAGGCCTACGCACCGAGGGGGCGCCTGGGCCAGGGGTGGCGCCAGGCAGGTGCAGCCCGGCTTGGCCGCCCGCCTGATGGGGCATGGACGCGGAGGGCGTGCGGCCCCAGCCCAGCTGCGGGCTAGTCCTCGTGCTCCTGCCCTGCAAACAGGGTGCGCAGCATTCAAGCACACAGGGTGCGCACAGCATACACGCACACAGGGCGTGCAGCATGCATGCACGCATGTGTGACAAGTGGGCTCTGGCAGAGCACGCAATACTGCGGCCCCAGCCCACAGTGCGCTTCCACACACATACACACATGCACACACGCACAAACATGCACACACATGCACATACATGTACACACACGCACAAATGCACACATGCACACACACATGGGGGCAATTCACAGCTGGGCTGATGTGGGTGAGATAAGGTACTTTTGTTTGGGGGCGCCTCACCGGCCTTGCAGTGTAATATCATGTGCATGCGTGTGAAGGACAAGGCTGCGCAAGCATGCACACACACACGTATGTGTGCTTGTGTGTGCTTGCGTGTTTGTGTGTTCTGTGTGAATGTGCCATGTGCCTTATAAGGCTTCCTTCAGCCTTAGCCAAAACATCTGGCTTCCAGACACTACCTTTCACCTGATTTGAGCGCTTATATTTTGGTTTAGAGTTGCAGGCCTTTTAGGCTTCAGCTAAGCTGCCCTCGTTCGGCGGATACAGCTATGTAACCTAACCTAACCTAACCTTCAGCCTTAGACAAGACGATGATGTCCGCTTTTGGGGACCCTTGAACAAGGTTCTCAGAGGAGGACATCATTCCACAAGGCTGCACGTTTCCCTCACAGCACGCACGTCTGCATGCTGGCCTGCCTCTTGCTTTTTTGAACGAGAGGATGCCCTTCCATTGCCCTCTGTCCACAGACCTCGTGCAACACCCTTTTCCATTGCCCCCTGTCCACAGACCTCGTGCAACACCCTTTTCCATTGCCCTCTGTCCACAGACCTCGTGCAACACACCCCAAAGCTGTTATCCACTTGACCCTCGTCCTTAAAAGTAGTGACATGCGCCGCCATCTGCAGCACCCTGTAGTTACCCTGTAGTTACCTGCGCCGCCATCTGCAGCACCCTGTAGTTACCCTGCAGTTACCCTATAGTTACCCTATAGTTACCTGCGCCGCCATCTGCAGCACCCTGTAATTACCCTATACTTACCCTGTAATTACCCTATAGTTACCCTATAGATACCCTGTAGTTACCCTATAGTTACCCTAAGTTACCCTGTAATTACCCTGTAGTTACCCTATAGTTACCCTGTGATTACCCTACAGTTACCCTATAGTTACCCTACAGTTACCCTATAGTTACCCTACAGTTACCCTATAGTTACCCCTATTGTTACCCTATAGTTACCTGCGCCGCCATCTGCAGCACCCTGTAGTTACCCTGTAGTTACCCTATAGTTACCCTATAGTTACCCTATAGCTACCCTAAGTTACCCTTTAGTTACCCTATAGTTACCCTTTAATTACCCTGTAGTTACCCTATAGTTACCCAGTAATTACCCTACAGTTACCCTATGGTTACCCTTTAGTTACCCTATAGTTACCTGCGCCGCCATCTGCAGCACTCCCTGCAGCACCCCTAGCAGCCCACCCTCCAGCAGCGCCGTCGTGGCACCTCCGACCTGCATGTCTGCAAGTGCACACACGCGCATGGACAGTGCAGGCTTCTGTGGACGGTCAAGATAAAAAGGGAATGGGCAGATGCATGACAATGAGATGCATGACAATCAAATGCTGCCACGCTGTGCGCGCGCTCTGGCGCTGCTGCCACTCTGCACGCGCGCTGTGGTGCTGCTGCTACTCTGTGCGCACACTTTGGTTCTGCTGCTGCGCTGTGCGCGCGCTCTGGTGCTGCTGCGCATGCTTGAAGCTGCTGCATGGGCCCACCGGAGGTGCAGCTTCATAGCTGAGCCTGCACAATCACGCGTCTGCCAACAGGAGCAGCCCCGTTGATCCGGCAAGTGCAGCTAGAGGGGCTCAGCAGGACTATAGGCATAGGGGCCCCGCTGACAGCGCTGCACCCCCCACAGTGCAGCGCGCCAAGCGCCCTGCGACCTGTCATGTTGCTTTTTGAGTCTGCAGCCGCGTCCAGCTCTGGTCTGATCAGAGCTGCGCTTACTGCGGGCGCACGTGGCTGAGCTCATGTGGCCGTGTTCCAGCAGGAGCCGTGCGGCTGCACCCGCCCCTCACCTGCTGGGGTTGACTCTGGCAGCTCTGTGCGTGGGCGTGCCTGCTGCCTATACAGTGTACCTTGCTGGGCAGGCGCCTCTGCCTCCCCCTGCCCCTGCTGCTGGTCTTGTTGCTGCTGCTGCTGCTGCTCCTGTTGCTGCTGCTGCTGCTGCTCCTGTTGCTGCTGCTGCTGGCCCTCTTCCTGGCGAGCCCGCTGCTCCGCATGCAGCAGAGCGACCATTAGGTCCAGCACCCGTGCATGGAGCTGGGGGTCCAGTGTGTTGGACGCAACCCACAGCAGCTGCAGGCACACCCCCCTCTCGCGCAGGCGCCGCAGCCACTGCTCAGAGCCCTGCAGGCATGCGCGGGCAGCATATGCTGCGGGTAGCCTTGGCGGCTGCCGTGGCAAGGGAACAAGGGCTGTGGTGCACTGCGGAAGTGATTGCTTAGGTGACAGGGCGCACAGTGCTTTAGCAGTGAGTCTTGGGTGGTGGGCTAGTGGAAATTGTGCTCCGCATCATGCTCACTGACTCTAGGTGGCTCAAATGGTGAGGCGGAAAGTGCAGGTCAAGGTGTGCGCAGGTCAAGGTGGGCGGACGCCGTTGGCAGCTGGGCTGAGGCTAGGTGAGGCAGTTATGGCAGCAAGCTTCAACCAGCCCACAAGGACAACCGTTGGTGGCTAGCCAGGTCGCACCCTTGCTTCAGTGTCTTTTCTTGCCTTCCCTCAGACCCCAGCCCCACAGCATGCCTTGCACGCTCTTGCTCAGCCTCATGCAGCTGCGCATCGCTGCAAGCCCCACCGCATACAGAGCCGACATTCACAAACCTATCATTGGGCCCCACCAGGTCGCGCAGCGCCACACAGCCGAGGTGCCGCCACAGGCCCCAGAACACACCATACTGATGTTCACAAAAACTTGTTCTCCAAGCATTTTTCAGTGGAGAGGTCGTGCGGTGCCTGTGGGCCTTGGGAGACCCCTTTTCCTTCATTGATGTAGGGAGCAATTGCACTGCCTTTGTGGTCTTTTCTTTTCTCTCAGGCATTGATTTCCCTGCGCCTACGTGGCTCTCCTTCACTGTCTCTGCCAGGGCCGCTGCTCACCGGGTTGCGCAGCGCCACGCTGGCCGCCCGGCAGAGCTCCACCAGCGGCGGCGCCTCTGCCAGCCAGAGCGCGTGGCCCAGGAGCAGGTCCAGCAGCTGGGCGTGCGCCGCAATGTGGGGGCTAAGGCTGCTGTGGCACACTGCGTGCGCGAGAGGGGCTATGCTCAAGCTGACACGGTAAAAAGCCTGCACACTTGGCGCTGAGAAGTTAGGGGAGAGGGCGCGGCTGGGGAGGGGCCAGCCTTGAAGGGATGTCCTCTACCCGTGCGCCTTGACGTACTCCAACTTGAACCATTTACTGGTGTCCGATCTTACAGATTGCCGCTGTGCCACAGGGTTGTTTGGGATCTCCCCTGGGCTGCATCAATGAAAAGCAAAAGGTACATGCCCCCAGGCCACATCCAGCAGATGCCCCCCTTGCATCTAGATCTCCCCAATGCTCCAGGGCATGGGTGTTGTGCGGATTTCAGAGCAGGTGTTTGTCCATGCAGCCGCTTGGCCTCGGCATCCAGCACATCACACCAGGAAGGCGGCGTGGGCGTGTGCACTGCTCACCGATGTCAGGGAGGACGCCCAGGCAGCACGCAAGCTGGTACAGCCGGCCGGATGAGAGCACGTACCCCTCCCAACCCGCACTGCTCACCGATGTTGGCCAGGATGCCCAAGCAGCACTCAAGCAAGCGCGGCCGACCGGACAAGACCGCAGCGCCGGGACAATGGGGGAGGGCAGCTCCGGCACCCTGCTTTGCTTGGGGCCCGATCTGCGCCTCCAGTGTGGTGCTGATCACATCCAGGATGCGGCTCTGGTGGACCTGCGCCCAAGGCACACACACCCGTGGCATGGGTAGTGATCTGCGCCTCCAGTGTGGTGCTGATCACATCCAGAATGCGGCTCTGGTGGACCTGTGCCCAAAAACACACACCCATGGCATGGGTGGCGATTTGCGCCTCCATTGTGAGTCTGATCACATCCAGGACGCGGCTCTGGTGGACCTGTGCCCAAGGCATACACACCCGCAGCATGGGTGGCGATCTGCCCCGCCACTGTAAGTCTGATCGCATCCAAGACGCGGACCTGGAGGGCTTGCGCTCTAGGTACTGGTCTGCGGCATGGGTGGTGATCTGTACATTCAGCGTGGTGCTGATCACATCCAGGATGTGGCCCCTGAGGGCTAACAGTGAACCACAATGCATGGCATTTGCAACAGAAAGGCGCCGGAATGCTGGTGGACCTTTGGGCGGTAGCCGCAACAAAATGGTGCACTGTGCTGGTGGGCCTACGGACGGAGGTCGCAACAAAAAAAGGTGCACTGTGCTAGTGGACCTGTGGGCAATGGTTGCTCTGGGAATTCGGCGGTCGATTTTGTGCGCGGCAGCTGCTTTTGGGTGACAACGGTGCAAAATCTGGACATGCTGGCACTGAGTGGGCGATCACGCCTGCATGAGCCCCATTAGCTGGGAGTGCATAAGAAAGGTTGGCAGTGGTGGGCGGCATGCACAAAATGTGTGCAGGGGGCACCTTCTGGTGCCCTTGACCAGCAAGCCCCCGACCAGCTGCTAGGATCATGGTCACATTTTGCAGATGATCCAGCACGCACAATGTTCCCTGCCACAGCTCCTCTCCTTACGCACCATGAACCCTGCCACAGCTCTCTTCCTTGCGCGCCATGATCCCTACCACAGCTCTTCTCCTAAAAACCATGATCCCTGCCACAGCTCTCCTCCTTAAGCACCATGATCCCTGCCACAGCTCTTCTCCTTGCGCACCATGATCCCTGCCACAGCTCTTCACCTTAAGCACCATGATCCCTGCCGCGGCTCTTCTCCTTACGCACCATGATCCCTGCCAACTCTTCTCCTTGGGCCATGTCCCACAGCGTCTCGCCTGCATCCCAGCAGCGGAGGGTGCTTTGAGTGGGCGAGCTTTCACAACAGTATTTGACAGGAGAGCGAGACGCGATGACCCGTCTTGTTGCTGGATGTGCAGCATCAGGCAATCAGCATGCTTGTTTGCAGTTCGTTGAAGAGTGCTTGTCCATATAACATCAAGGAAAGTCGTTGCCTTGAGTGTCACCGCCTCACCAGCAGGCGACCTCTGACTTGGCTGTGACACATTCAGAAAAATACGCACCAGCCTCCTCTTGATCTTTCTCAGCCTGGTCCGTCTCTTCCAGCGCACCCATCATAGCCTGCGTCTCTGCTGTGCTGCCTGCAGCCAGGCTAGTGTTTTGTTCCACCTCCTGGAGCGCCCTGGCAGTTGCGTTCAGTGAGTGCCCAAGCAGCTTGCGAGCAAGGCTGATTATGCCGCTCTCATCCAGGGATGTCTCTGAAGGTGGAGCCATGCCTGCTGGTGGCTCTCCAGCCAGTCCTACTTGCAGGCTCTGCGCATTGGGATCTGCTTGGGCCTCGTCACGAGTCTGGGCCATTTCCTCACCGTTCTCTAATACAGCAGCATTGCTATAGTGTTTAACATTAACTTTACGGGCTATATTCCCGCTGCTTTTGAGCATGCACTAAGCTGCCCGTTTATGGTCTCAAAGATCAAAATTTTTGTCAAAATACCAATTCGGGCGAGATGGCCCCGACCGTAGTGGCGAAGGACCACCATCTCGTCCTCAATGGCAGCGGCGATGCCGCAGCTGGCCAAGCATGCGTAGCTTACACAAATCACAATGATAATGAAGTGCAGCTAGTGTCCTGTGGAGCAAACAAGGAGGTGTGCCTGCGCGATGGCAAAACCGGGGCGGTGTTGGCCAGCACTGCCAACGAGGGGGCGCTGAAGAACGGAGCGTGCAACGTTTTGGCTTGCCATCCCACTGGATTCGTTGCTGTGGGTGGCGAACACGCAGTAAAGGCAAGTGCACACTCAGCCGTTCAAAGCCCTATCTGGTACCACCTGTCAGTGACAGGTGGGGACTGCCCAGGACAGACAGGGCTGTCTCCTGAGACAAGCGAGCTTTCTACCCTGCAGGATGCTGCCCCGAAACATCACATTACAAGCATTTTTTGTGATGGCACCCATTGTTTGGGTGAGGAAGCATAAACAAACGTGCACTTTTTCGCTTGCAACATCAGTCTGGCGCTGCCTCGTTAGGCAGCACTTTCTGTCCAGCCCTCTCTCCAGCCCCTGAGCATTAGGGATGTGTCACATCAAACCCTGCATCATAGGGATCGGTGAAAGGTCTCGCTTGCACGCCCCATTCCTGCGTCCCATCTGTCTCTTGCTGTCGCTGCGCATTGAAAGGAACTGGCTTTGACCAGCACAAGCTTGATGTCTGCAGCACGACAGCTAGATTTACAGAGGCGATGAATGGTGTTCCAGGGCATGGAATGGCCATCGGTTGTACACCACACTGCACTGAATAGTGCTGCTGCGCTACACCACCTTTGTCAGGCCACTCTGTCTGCACTCAGCTGCTCTGCATGCACTACGCTGCTAGGCGCATGCTCTGCCCAGCGATGCTGATAGAGTGCCGTGCTGCAAGAGCAATGCACTGCCAGATCACTGCGCTTAGCATGAGCAGCGCTTGGTTCACCATTCCTTGGGCCTGGCCCGAGGACTGGCACACAAGGAGGCAGAGTGCATTCTGCACCTTGCCCTTCTCCCACCCTGTGCTTTGCCCTGTGCCTCACTCCGAGCCTCAACCTGTGATTCACTCAGTGCCTGCCCCTTACCCCGTGAAATCATCCCTTCTCTCGTATATGTACCACCCTGTGCTTCACAAACCGTTCACACATCTATGTACCACCCTGTGCTTCACAAACAGTTCACTCATATTTGTACCACCCTGTGCTTCACAAACCGTTCCTCACCCACAGGCTGTCACCCTACCCAGCATGGAGGTAGAGCGCACACTAGGGCGCAGCCAGCTGCCCGTGCGTGCGCTGAGCTTCAGCCCGGAGGGCGGCATGATGGCCATGGCGGGCGACGCCGAGAACATCAGGCTCGTCCAGACCCGGGATGGCACGGTGCGTGTGCAGGCATTGTGTGGAGCAAGTGTGCGACAGAGATGGCGCGGTGTGTGTGCAGAAAACGCGTGGAGCGTGTGTGACAGGGATGACGCCTGTGAGTCGGACGGTACACTAGATTGGATGGGGCGCAGCAGGGCGGGGGCTGCATGCTCTTGGGCTGCCTAGGTCCCTGGCACTCAGTGTTCACAAGGGATGGCACGCTGTGCGTGGGATAGGGGCCTTGCATGCTGCAGGCCTGTGTGTGCTGATGGCGCATGATCATTAGGCCAGAAGCAGAGTCATGTCCATGGTGCTCAAGGGCCGGATGTGGAATTGCATGCTTTGGGTGGAAAAGTGCCCACAGGCAGAATGGCGCGCATCACGCGCGTTCATTCGCAAACCCTGCCGTGAATGCGCATTTTGCCGCAAGTGGCCCACGAGGTGTGCACGGCAGGCATCATATCAAACAGAAGCACATGTGCGTGTGCACGGCGAGCATCATATCAAACAGAAGCACATGTGCGTGTGCACGGCGGGCATCATATCAAACAGAAGCACATGTGCGTGTGCACGGCAGGCATCATATCAAACAAAAGCACGTGTGCACGTGCACGGCGGGCATCATCTAACAAAAGCACATGTGCGTGTGCGCGGCGGGCATCATCAAACAAAAGCACGTGTGCGCGTGCACGGCGGGCATCATCAAACAAAAGCACATGTGCGTGCGCACAGCAGGCATTATATCAAACAAAAGCACGTGTGTGTGTGCATGGCAGGCATCATATCAAACAAAAGCACATGTGCGTGTGCATGGCAGGCATTATATCAAACAAAAGCACATGTGCATGTGCACGGCGGGCATCATATCAAACAAAAGCACATGTGCGTGTGCTGACCGGTGCCGCGCCCACGCGTGCGTGCACCTAATGTGTCGATCACGCACGCAGGTGACGCGGCAGCTGCGGTGCGAGGGGTACGTGCGCAGCGTGTCTTGGGATCCAGAGGGCACGTACGTTGCGGGGACCATGGCCGACGGCTCACTGTGCGTGTTTGAGGCGGCCACTGGCAAGCTGCAGGCGCGCAAGCGGGTGGTGCGCAAGGTAAGGCTCAGTTTATGCGTCCTTACAACATGCTCAGCAGGCCTCCGGCAGAGGAGGGGCACAAGTGGGTGGGGCACAGGTGGGGCGCGAGCTGGGGCTGTGGGGAGGAGGTTTTGGGCGCGAGTGGGTTCAAGTGCGTGAGCTGGGGCTGTGGGCTGAGGGTTGCCCCTTTAGGGCTGTTGCTTGCGCTGTGCATGCGCGCTTGCTGCACGCAGTGGCAACAAAGTTGGGGTGTTGGGGGTGGGAGCTAGGGCTGTGGGCAAAAGGGGGGCATGCATCTGTTCGATGCGTGGGCATCAGCTGGGTCTGCTGCCTCTGTACTCCCTTGCTGGGCGGGCTTGCTCAAGAAAATGAAGGGAAAAGCCCCACAGGCAGTGAGGCAAACACTCCCTGCATCAATTAAGGAAAATTTGTCACCCGAGGCCTTCAGGCACCGGCCTCGCTCCACCTGTCCTGCGCTGATCCTCCCCTGCTTTCTCATGCCACCTGCTGCAAGCCACCTGCTGCGCCCCCTCTGCTAAAGCTCCCTGCCTCACGTGCCCAGTCTTATGCTGCCCTTCAAAGCCCGCTGCGCCCTGTGCTGAAGCTCCCTACCTTGCAGCCCTCCAGCCCAGTGCTGCCCTTAGCAGTGCTGTGCGCGTACCCCCTGCCGACGCTCTTTGGCCTGCAATGGCACCCCACCGCCCTGACATCCACCGCCTTGCCAGCCTCGTGCCTCTCATGTGTGAAGTGTCTGCGCCATGCTCTGGTCACGCCAGCCCTGCCCACCCAGGCACTTACAGGCCCAAACTGCCCCAGGCGTGCGTGCACAACACCGGCCACCACCCTCTTTCTCGCTCCCCACCCATCAACTCCTGATCTGGCCATGCCTCCTG
>LFIK01000593.1_pt1 | contig 27363 bp, 16 predicted proteins | sample 643401 | NCBI WGS metagenome assembly LFIK01 (sample SAMN03777447, study PRJNA286221) | soda lake metagenome | biome: soda lake; feature: Kulunda steppe; material: water; isolation source: sample T5-Br brine of Lake Tanatar-5 | place: Russia: Kulunda steppe | collected 2010-07
AACTTAATCAGTTGAAAAAGCGTCTTTCGATACCACGCCTCCGGATTTGATATCTTCTTCAGTATCACCGGAAGTTTCTGCTCCGGATAGTAGATTAATGTGGCCAGGTTCTTTTTTCCCTCCTCATCCATCGTGTACTCAAACACCTCTTCGATTCGGCGCTTAATAGACCCAGAACCGTTCCGCAGCACATGAGAAAACGCCTCGTACTCCCCGTGAATATCCGATACAAAATGCTCTGTCCCCTTAGGAAGCTCAAGGATGGCACTTAAATTTATTATCTCAGTGGATGCACTTCTTATTGATGGGTACTGCTTGGCCATCAATTTCAAATAGCGTAAATCCTGATCAGTCTGGAGCATAATTGTATAATTTAACTCTTACTAATGAAGTGTAAACTTAATATAGACAACATCCATTGAATTCCGATTAAGGGCTTATTTTTTTAAATCATATATATTAACAATACTAAAATGCTTTAGCTGGCATCAGTTGTTTACATCATATACACTCATAAACCTGATTTTAAAGTAAGATGACTTGTCATTAAATATTTGTTATAATTAGAAATGTGATAATTGTTATTTTATTACGTTTAAAAAGTAGTAATTAAATCACATTAACATAAAAATACCGCTCAGTTATACTGAGCTACTATTTATCAAACATAATTTATGAAAACATCTAACCATAGGGGTCCTAAATATTATCGTATTTACGAAGAACTACTTAAACAAATTCAAGACGGGGAATTCGAAGATAATGATCGTTTTCCAAGCGATACCGAACTCGTAGAAGAGTTTAATGTAAGCCGGGGAACGGTCCGTGAGGCGGTAAAAATGCTGTTAATGCAGGGATACCTGGTGCGAAAACAGGGAAAAGGCACCTTTGTTACGTACAAAAAAATTGAGCAGGATTCCGATAAGTTAATCGGGTTTAGTGAACTTATGAAGCGGCATAACATTAAACCAACAGCAAAAGTTATTACCAAAGAGATAACCGCACCCCCTGCCGAAATTAAACGCCTCATGCAGCTCCAAGACAGCGATAAAGTCGTTCACATTATTCGTGTACGTTACGGGGATGATCTCCCGTTAATCATCGAGCGCTCATATTTTAACTATAAGCTTTTTGAGCCAATCTACTCTATGGATTTAGAAAACAATTCAATTTTCGGTCTCTTATATAAATATACTGATACAAAGCTTGGAGAGGCTACGCAGCGAATTGAGGCAATTAGTTCAGGGAAAGAGGAAAAAAATATGCTTAATATTTCTTTAAACACCCCTCTTCTTCTTCTTAAGCGATTAATCCAAACCAAATCTGGTAAATTCTTCCAATATTCTGAAGATGTATATAGAAGTGATCGCATCAGTTTCACCACCCAAACATCGCCATATTATTCCAACCAAACCGACACAGAATTACCATTGCATTTAGCAATGCAATAAGCTTCTAAGTATTAATAGAATCTCATCTTTTTCAGCAACCAAACGATTTTTCATATTATTTACATACAGTGTAACACCAAGTTCAGGATATACTCCACAAAAATTAAATCATATTTATATCCGACTCCATAACAATAAAGTTATCTTTTTTGAAATTCCGGACTTGATTCTCTGATACCTTTAATCGCTAAGAAAGGTTTCCAACCTGCTGTTTGTTGATAGCTTCTTCTACTAAAAAGTAATTCCAATTTGTGATTATGGAAACGCTTTTATATAATTGTTTCATTTGTATAGACAACCAAACAATAAGACTTTTAAAAATTGCCAACAAATATACAATTTTATGCCTGATAAATATATTTTAGCCCTCGATCAAGGTACTACAAGTTCAAGAGCCATTGTGTTTGATAAAACAGGTTCCATTATCTCTTCTGCGCAAAAAGAATTTAAGCAGATCTACCCCAAGGCCGGCTGGGTAGAACATGATGGAAACGAAATCTGGTCATCCCAGGCAGGTGTAGCAGCAGAAGCCATTGCCCAAGGTGGAATAAATGGAAATAATCTCGCCGCTATCGGTATTACCAACCAAAGAGAGACAACCCTCGTTTGGGATCGAAAAACCGGAAAGCCTGTTTACAACGCTATCGTATGGCAAGACAGGCGTACATCCGACTATTGCGACAGACTAAAAAAAGATGGGTATGCAGAGATGTTTCGGGAAAAAACCGGGCTAATACTCGACTCCTACTTTTCTGCCACAAAGGTGAAATGGATTCTCGATAATGTTCAAGGTGTACGGGAACGGGCTGAAAAAGGGGAATTGGCATTCGGTACCATGGACAGCTGGCTGGTGTGGAACTTTACGCGCGGTGATTTACACATTACCGATGTAACCAACGCCTCCCGAACCATGATGTACAACATTCACAGTGGAGAGTGGGATAAGGAAATTTTAGATCTTCTCGATATTCCGGAATCCCTCCTTCCTGATGTGAAAGCCTCCAGTGAGGTATATGGGCGAACAAAAACCACCATTTTTGCAAGTAAAGTGCCCATTGCCGGAATCGCAGGAGATCAACAGGCAGCACTTTTTGGTCAGCGATGTATTGAGCCGGGAATGCTGAAAAACACCTACGGTACCGGATGTTTTATGGTGATGAACACAGGGGACAAACCGATTAAGTCGGAAAACAACCTGCTTACAACCATAGCCTGGGAGATTGATGGTGAGACCACCTACGCTCTCGAAGGAAGTATTTTTATCGCCGGTGCTGTGGTGCAATGGCTGCGGGACGAGCTGCACCTGATTCAGCAGTCCGCAATGGTAGAGGCACTCGCTGAAACCGTTGACGACAATGACGGAGTTTATGTAGTACCCGCATTTGCAGGGCTTGGTGCTCCCCACTGGAATCAGCATGCAAGGGGAACCATTGTAGGCCTTACCCGCGGATCCAATTCTGGGCATATCGCCAGGGCCTCTCTTGAGGGAATAGCCTATCAAACCATGGATGTGATAAACGCCATGAAGGCTGACTCCGGTATCGATATTAAGGAACTCCGCGTGGATGGTGGAGCCACCGAAAATAATTTACTCATGCAATTTCAATCCGACATTCTTCAAACGCCCGTAATCCGTCCAAAAATATTGGAGACAACTGCACTTGGTGCAGCATATCTGGCCGGCTTAGCTGTAGGTTACTGGAAAGATCACGACGAGATTAACAAACAGTGGCAGGAAGACAATCGGTTTAGCCCGAAGATGCCTCTGCCAGACGCGAATAAACTTATTGCCGGCTGGAATAGAGCTTTAGGGGCCGCCAATGCATGGTCGGAAGTATAAAATTATAAGCGGTAATTGCTATTACAGCTGTATCACCCTTTTATCAAATATTTAGTCCATCAAATTGCAACAGTCATGGAAACAGATAGAAACAAAATGTTGGAAAGTATCAAATCGGACTCAGCAGAGTGGGATATTATTATTATTGGTGGCGGTGCCACCGGCTTAGGTGCAGCTGTAGATGCCTCATCAAGAGGGTATAAAACCTTGCTACTCGAACAGCACGATTTTTCGAAAGGAACATCGAGCCGTTCCACAAAGCTTGTTCACGGCGGCGTGCGCTACCTGCAACAGGGAAATATCTCCCTGGTACTTGAAGCGCTTCGTGAACGGGGATTACTCCTTAAAAACGCTCCGCATATTGCTACTAATCAGTCATTTATCGTTCCAAACTACAAATGGTGGGGGCGTCCCTTTTACGGCATAGGGATGAAAATGTATGATCTGCTTGCCGGAAAACTCGGCATCGGGTCATCCAAACATTTAAGTAAAAAAGAGACAATCGAAAATATCCCGACTATTAATGCCGACGGCCTACGGGGGGGGACCCTCTATTATGACGGGCAGTTTGACGACTCTCGGCTCGCCGTTAACCTGGCGCAAACGGCATTGGAGAATGGAGCTACGATTTTGAACTACACCAAAGTAACCGGCTTGATGAGCGACGATGATAAAATTACGGGCGTAACGGTTACCGACACCATCTCGGAGGAACAGATAAACGTTAAAGGTAAAACGGTTATCAACGCCACCGGTATTTTTACGGACGATATTCTGAAAATGGAAGATCCGGACAGAAAAAATATGATCGTAACAAGCCAGGGAGTTCATGTTGTACTCGATAAAAAATTCCTGCCCGGAAAAAGCGCCCTGATGGTACCCAAAACCGACGACGGGCGGGTTCTTTTTGCCGTCCCCTGGCATGACAAAGTTATTGTGGGAACTACTGATACTCCCGTAGACTATCACACCCTGGAACCGGAGGCGCTCAAAGAAGAGGTTGACTTTATTCTTGAGCATGCAGGGAAATACCTGGTTGGGAACCCTACAAGAGATGATGTCCGAAGCATATTTGCCGGGCTCCGTCCGCTGGTTATGCCGGCTGATTCCAAAGACACATCTGCAATCTCGCGCGATCATACGCTTCTGGTTTCTCCCGGCGGACTGATCACCATCACCGGTGGAAAGTGGACCACCTACCGAAAAATGGCAGAGGACACCATCAATCAAGCTATAAAAATTGGTGGGTTACCAGACAAGAAATGCGTTACGGAGAATTTAAAGATTCACGGATGGCAGGAGGAGACCGACAGATCAGATCCTTTGCACATTTACGGAAGCGATAGCAGTGCCATTAAAACATTGATAAAGGAGCACCCGGAGCTGGAAGAGAAAATCCACGAACGCCTTCCCTACAGTAAAGCCGAAGTTGTTTGGAGTACCCGTAACGAGCTTGCAGTAACAGTAGAAGATATTTTAGCCCGCAGGACACGCTCTCTCCTGCTTGATGCAAAAGCAAGTATTGACGCCGCCCCTGTGGTTGCAAAATTGATGGCCGACGAACAGAACAAAAACAGCACGTGGCAAACTAAACAAGTTGAAGAGTTTACAGTAGTAGCAGAAAAATATGTGGCCTGATGTTCCAACCCACATTTCATATATAAAATAGGCGTATCATTATCAACGCCTATAAATCGATTAAACCTTAATACAGAACAATGAGTCCATATATTGCAGAAATCATAGGAACCGCAATTCTAATACTCCTTGGTAATGGAGTTGTGGCAAATGTACTTTTAAGTGATAGCAAGGGTAACGGTGGTGGCTGGATCGTGATCACATGGGGATGGGGAATCGCTGTTTTCGTAGCTGTGTATGTTGTCGGCCAATTTAGCGGTGCTCACATCAACCCAGCCGTAACGGTAGGATTAGCCGGAGCAGGCCTTTTTGAATGGGGAGAAGTTCCCTTTTACATCGCTGCCCAAATGGTTGGAGCCGCAATTGGTGCCCTACTTGTTTGGCTTACATATAAAGATCATTTTGCCAAAACCAATGATGGAGATCTCATTCTCGCTGTACACTCAACAGCTCCAGCAATTCGGAATTACCCAAGTAACCTGATGACGGAGGGAATTGGTACCATTATGTTGGTATTTGGTGTACTCTACCTGGCAGATCCAGGTTTTATTGGAACAAATGGTGAGTTTTTAGAAACCATCGTTATCGACGGACAAGAAGTTGGTTTTGGATTAGGGTCCCTATCTGCACTTCCGGTCGGCCTGTTAGTTCTCGGTATCGGCCTCTCACTCGGTGGTCCTACAGGATATGCTATTAATCCAGCACGAGATCTCGGCCCACGAATTATGCACGCTATTTTGCCCATCTCCGGAAAACGGGATAACGACTGGGCATACTCTTGGGTACCTGTTATTGGCCCTATTATTGGTGGCTTTCTCGCTGCAGGATTGTATTTGCTACTCTAAAACTCGTACAATAATAATAGAGGCTTTATTTATCTGACTCTGCCTCTATTATTAATACACGTACTATTTCTGAGTTTTATTGCCAAATGGCATACATGTTCTCTACATAAATAGTAAACAACCCAAAGTGAAATTTAAAGAGTATATTAATCCAAAGAACAGTTATTTCTTACATATCCAGCATTGCTCCAAAGCAGGTATGGCAACTTTTTTCAATCACTCTCGGATTCTTGAAAAAACCCCTGTAAATCTGCTTGAACCGTGACTATTAGTCGGGTAAACTCCAGAGGCCCAACCGGAAGACAAAAAACTAAATCGTTTTCATGGGGATTGTTGGAAACGAAATGATAAATAATGCTTTACATTTATTTGTTAAGTCTCTCCAAGCTCACCACCGACAAAATTATTGAACATTCGAATACCCTTTGAATCCTGATCGGTTTCTAATGCTTGTTTGAAAATATTATTGGTGATCAGACATTCCTGAGTGGCATCAACCCGACAAAATTCTGCATTGTTGGAGCTGATAATGTGATGAGCCGTGGTATAACGGCCTTCGGGAGTATTGAATCGGATATCTAATCCGGAAGTATTCTGAAATGCTGAGTTTTCGAGAATAGAGACGTTATTACTGTAATGGCTCCATATCCCATTTCCTCCAGAACCTTTTACCGTATTGCCTTTAATCTGGGCGTGGTTACAAAAATCAATTTTAATACCATGGCTGCCCGTTTCCGAGAGATAATTTCCCTCAATAAAAATATGCAGGATCTGAGAGCCGGTCTCTTCAGAAAGTATCTGAATGCCGCCCGATTCAACAGCCCTATTCATCTCCACCATTTTGTTATTGAGAATGGCAATATCAGTGCAATCGGTTTCGGTTTTCGCTTCCATTAAAATTCCTTGGTTACAATTCTTGAAAAAATTATTGGCAATTTTCACATTTTGCCAATTTTGGGCAACAATTCCTTCCCGCTGCAGGTTGATAAACTCGCAGTTGGTTATAGTGATATATTCATGACGGGCATCTTTCCGGGTAGAATGGGTACCAATTCCGGCTGTATTTCCATTTTGAAAAATGCATCGGTTTATTAATACATTCCGGCAGGTAGTGTTGTCAATTTTACCGAACCAGGGAAACATGCCTTCGGCCCCCATCAGATCTATTTGTACCATTTCGGTGTAGTCACGGGTCAGTATCATTCCATCAAACAGGCAGTCCCGGATGGTTGCTCCGTCAATCGCGTTGATTTCAAGATGATGCCAGTTGTATACGTCCAGAACAGTCAAATTCTGAACGGTGATATTGCGTGCATGGCCAAATCCCAGCGGGGTTACATTGGAAGGAAATTCTCTGGAATTACCATCCCAGGTACCTCCTTCGACGGTAATGTTACTCTGCCCGTCATAACCGGCCACATGTTCGGTTCCGTTAATCAGCATGGCATTGATCTCCGCCTTACGGATGATGACGGCATTTTTATCGAGATGAAGAGTGGTGTTTTCGTAAATAATCAGAATTTCTGTAATGGAATAGATTCCTTCAGGCACGAAAACGATTTCGGTTCGATCATCTTTTGCCTGAGAGAGAGCGCGCTGAATAGCCTCTGTATCATCGGTTTCTCCATCTCCTTTTGCTCCGAAATTCTTCACATTCAAAACCGGGATGAAGCTGTTTTCATGATCCGAAAAGTTGGCCTGATTCCGAACTACCAGCGGATAACCTACAGCTGTTCCGGCACCAATGACCATTGATTTAAGAAAATGTTTTCTCGAAGAAGTCATACGTTTTTACGTTTTATCATGGATTAAAAATAAACCGGTGCTTTCCCAGGTATATAAATTGAATTGGAATAAACTCCGGATAATTTATTCCCACTTACTTTTTTCCGTTTGTGCCCTTTTAAAATATACAGTGTGGTCAACCTGCAGGGTATGAAGTTCCGTCCGGTAATCAAATCCATCCGGGAAAGTAACCTCCGAACGATATATCTGTTCCTGAACGTCTACGTTTTCCGGGTCGGACCCCTCCTGAAGAATTTCGAAAAGAACGCGTCCATCCATCTCTTCGGGCGGAGTAATTCCCAACAGGTGAAGTACCGTAGGAATGAAATCGACATTACCAGTAGGCACCTCACTTCTTAATCCGTTTTTGATATCCGGCCCCGATGCAACCAGCGGAATGCGAAGATCGTAGGGGCTGTCGGAGCCGTGTGTAGCGGTTCCGCTGCGTGTGTTGGTACCCTCAAACCCAAACTCGTTTTTATCATCACTCCAGGCCGGAGAAATCAGCACATCAGCACTGCGTTTATGATCCCACTGTATGATACCAGTTGAAAGTGTTCCCTGAACTATTCCTTCAGATGAACCGCTTTCGGCAGGGCGTGTATAAATTGCCCCCGTTTCACTATCACGCTGAAGTGCTTCAACCACGCTGTTCAGCAGTTGCGGGGAATCATCGGCCAGATACACCATATTGTTCACCACTTTAGCATCTGATTCATCCACACCTGCTTGTTCGAGTGTCCGGGATACATTAAAATTTCCTGTATTTGTACTGAAGCCATGATCAGCCGTAACAAATAAGTTGACCTTGTCGGTAAGGCCATTCTCTTTGTGGGTCTTCAAAATTCTGCCTATTTGTTCATCTACATTGGCAATCGCATCGAGTACCTCTGGCGACCCAACTCCGTAACTGTGTCCGGCTGCATCGGGTTCGTTGATCCACATCATGGTAAAATCGGGTGGGGTGCTTCCGAGAGCGTGATGAAGATAAGCATCAAATGCCCATACAGTAGCTTCAGGCCGATTATCTGGCACCTCGCCGATTGAGGCAAGTGCAGTTTCTTTATCCGTTTCAGGAATGAAAAATCCTCCGGCCCCGGTTGTCCAAATCCCCTTTCCCTTTCCGCGATGATTTTGTAGCAAGGTATTCCCCCCTCCGCCGGAACCACACGCAAAGAAATTAAATCCGGCCTCTTCCATTACTTCTCCTACAGAAACAGTAGTTAGCAATTCACCGCCGGAAAGTTCATCAAGCCGGCTTAGTTGATTGGCATTTCCTGTACTAAACGGTTCGTCTCCCATTTCGGCAAGCCACATAGCGTTGTGCATAATACCGTGCCGGACAGGATAGCTGCCGGTACTGATAGAAGGACTGTTTACCCGTGTTACACTTGGAAATGCAGCCGAATGCATATCTCCGAACACTCCCTGTTCAGAAAGCTTGTAAAGGTTCGGCATCAACTCAGGCGTCACGTACCCGGGGTGGAGGCCATCAACCACAATTAAAACATTTCGGTTTGGTGAATTACTGTTTTCAGCTTTCTGCACATCTACAAAAGTGAATGCAATAAGCCCAAGAAATACAATCAGAATGGATATAACAGTTAGCTTTCGAAACATCAGAATGAATTGTTGTATTTTATCTAAATGAGTCCCGTTTTTTCATTAAAAACCGAAAAAAACGGACTACTATTGCTTCATGTAGTGATTCATCGGGCTGCCGGTATTACCATTTGGGTAAGCCGTATTCAAAAAAACCGCGAGTGTTGATGCAATATCAGAGATATATACGGTCTGCGTGGAGCTCCCTGCCGGGATATCCCAGCCGTACCAAATCATGGGAGCACGTGTATCATAGCTGTAGGGAGAACCGTGAGTAGTTCCTGTTGATGACCAGGGCATCCATTGCGGTTCAAGCCAAGTCATCACATCACCGGAACGTTTTTGATTATATCCGCGCTGTACCTTCCGGCTAATTTCATCTGTAAGCTGCCCGAATTGTAACGCATGCGCACTCACTGCCCCTGCAATTCCTTCAATACCCGATACAAACCGGGCAACATCCTCCTGTACCTCTTTGAGGTTTCTATCCAGTTGTGTGATCTGACCCCTATCCAGAAATACTTGTTGGTTACTGAATGATGTGAGTAGATCTTCCCCATATTGGTTCACCAAAAACTCCCTGATGACATCTTCCACGTCGTCTTCCGGAAAAATTCCGGCAGGTATTCCAAGATCCTCCAGGTAGGCAGGTACATGCCCCGCACCATGATCGGAGGTGAGGAATACCAACACATTTTCTTTACCGACTTCTTCATCAAGCTTGTTAAGCAGGCGGGCGATCTGCCTGTCTAAACGGAGATAGGTATCCTGCACTTCAATAGAAGCCGGGCCAAATTGATGCCCTACATGATCGGGCGATGAAAAGGAAACAGCCAGCAGGTCGGTAAATTCGTTTTGTCCGAGCGATTCCCCATCAATAGCTGCAAGAGCCATCTCGCCAAGCAGTTCATCCCCAAAGGGTGTTGAAGCCACAAGACCCGGGCCGTTTTCATCTCTCAGTGCCGGCAAATCATGAGGAAAAACCGGACTATCCTGCCCTATGAATGTCCCCTCATAGGGATTGTCGTCTTCAATGCTTTCCGTGTACTGTTCGACAGGCAAGAGAGTTTCCCAAGGACTGCTCAGGTACTGATCCACAAGATTGCGATCGTTAAACGCCTGGACCCATTGCGGAAGCTCCTCATAGTAATACGTGCTGGTGATGAAATCTCCTGTATCATAATCAAACCAGTAGGCATCACCCGTATGGCCGGCCGGCAGAATAGAGCCGCGATCCTTGAGAGAAACTCCAACTACTTTGGAACGCATATTGGTTTGAAGGCGCAATTCATCGCTAATTGTTGAAGATACCATCCAACGGGGTGACATTTCTCCAGCATCGGTGTCTGAGCCTACGGTTGTATAGGATGGATCTTCCGTTACATAGGTATATCGATCCTCTTCGTGTACATACCAGTTGTTACCGATAATGCCGTGCACCGCCGGGGTTGTTCCGGTGTAAACAGATGCGTGCCCAGGACCGGTAAAGGTTGGCATATAACCAAAATTGGTATCTTCAAATACAAAACCTTCTTGTACAAGACGTTTAATTCCGTCATCACCATACTTATCCCAATAGCGGTATATATAGTCCGGCCGCATCTGGTCAACCATAATCCCTACAACCAGTTTTGGGGTTTCATAGTGTGGTTTTTGATCTGTAGTTTCGTTTTGAGATTCACAAGAATTTATCAAAAAAATAAATGCTATAACCGATGAAATCAGGAATAGTTTTTTCATAAAATTTTGATTGAATACTGATTAAGAGTTCTGTTTTGTAATAAACGGCTATTCAGTGATACGGATAACCCGACGGCCTTCATACTCTTCCCAGTCATCGGATGAACGTACAAAAATAGTGTATGTCCCCGGTTCCAATCCCTCCGGAAGTGTGGCCTTCCACAGATGTCGGGGATTTGGATTTGCATTGCCAGACCGCCGCCATGAAACATCATCCTCGATCCCATGCTCTCGTTTCTGCATAGCAAGATAAACCGGGTCTTGTTGTTCGGTAAGTTCCATCGGCAACCAGCTTCCATCTTTGCCTACACGCATCTGTACATCGGCACCCGGCAGAGCGTTAAATACATTGGCAAACACCTCTGTTGTATCTGCCGCCGTTACAGCCGCTTCATCAGGTGCTGAAATGTGCATTTGGAAATCTGCCGGACGACGAGATGCCTTATAAGTCAATTTCCACTCGCTGCCGTGGATATCCAAAAACGCATACCCGGTGGGGGTACCGTCCCGCATCATTGAATGAGGAATACCATATTCATCCGGGGCACCGTTCCACCAGGAACCACAAACTGTAGCCATGCTCACAAGATGATGTGGTTCGCTGCCGGGCCAGCCATCTTCCTGGTCAATATGTCGATGATAATGGCGGTGTGTGTGTGCGGCTAATGAAACGGTATTTGGGTGAGATGCAAGAACATCAAACAGTTTATCACGCTCTTCCTCGTATTGCCAGGGAGTGGAATCAACCCACGGTATGTGCATCAGAAAGAAGACAAGTTCATCGTCCGGTACCCGATCCAGAAAATTTTCAATAAAAGCCATCTGTTCGTCGCCAAGGCCGGTTCTGTAGTAACGCTCATCACCTTCTACAATCCAGCGAATATTGTCAACAGCTATAAAGTGAGCACCTCCCCATGTAAACGCGTACCAGGGCGGGCCGTACGTTCTAAAGTAAGCACCCCGCACATCCCAGTTGGTATCGGCGGAAAAGTCGATATCATGATTGCCGATAACATGCCGCCAGGGAATACCGATCTGGGAAATCACCTGATTCAGCGGTTCAAACAGGTCGAGGTCATCGAATACAATATCACCCAGAGTGGTCCCAAATGCCGCATCCACCCCTACCAGTTCCTGCACGGTGTCGTGAGCGGTATAGTTTACTTCTTCGATCGTTCTCGGCTGAGTATCTCCGAAAACAACCACCCTGAAATCATCACTTTCATCCTGAGGATAGAGAGGGAAGTTCACCGATTCGGGCCATGGTGGCACAGTAGCATCCATTCCGGGGAAATCATCTCCACCGGCTCCTTGTGAACTCAAAATGGTGAAAAACTGAGGTATGTTGTTTTGATCTTGTTCTGTGGTCCAACCCTGGGGTTTGATCACAAAAATAATAGAATTGTCTTCGGCCGAAATCTCGTATCGCCCGTCCGCATTCGTCTCCACAATATCGCTTCCGTTTGAAACCAGCACACCTGCAATGCCGGGTTCCCCTTCGTCAAGCTCTCCATTATGATTTTGATCGTGAAATACAATCCCCGTAACGGTTTCCTGTGCAATGAGTTCTGGCAGTGAAACCAGTAGCGAAATAATCAGGCAGAGAAAAAGCCGGGAATGACGTTTCAGGTTATTATGGTAATGTGTATTCATGGCATTGATTATTTTATCGTTCAGAAGATTCCATAACAGAAAATAATCCCTGCTCCGGAAAGGTACTCTTTTTGTTTTTGTATGAATAAACGGTTACTCATCAGGGGCTTTGCAGGAGTTCCCATCCATTCCGGGTAATCAACTGCTTTTTGATCCATACCGGCCGGTCGGTTGTCAGTCCGTCTACACCAAGTTTCAGGGCCTGTTCGGCATCTTCAATTTCATTAACTGTCCATACGTAATAACCCAGGCCGGCCTCTCGAATCAGCGCCACATTCTCTGCTACCGTTGCCGGACCGGTAAATCTCATATTCAGCCCGTCGAGATTAGCCTCCAATGCTTTTTCAATCAGTTCCTCTATAGATGGTGCCCATTGACCGGTATCTTCATCCTGCTGAAAGCCTTCCAGCAATAGAACCTGCTGTTGCGGGCGCAGTTCTTTTGTTTTAGCTGCCAGTTCATATGAAAAAGCAATCACCACAATTTGGTGAGGATGGCTCCCGGAGCGGTCGAACGCTTCGAGCATCGGTTCAACAATCCTTTTATTTGATTTTACATCCACAATCATTCGTTTTCCTTTCGGCAAGGTCGCCAAAGCTTCATCAAGTGTAAGGATCTTTTCATCTTCCCATTGCCGCCCTTTCCAGGAACCTAAATCCAGCTCTCTAAGCTCAGCGAGGGTTTGCTCCTCAACAGGCATATCACGTCCTCCTATACGATTGGTCGTGCGATCGTGGAAAACCACAATTTCGTCATCCGCTGTAAGATAAACGTCGAACTCTACTGCGTCCACATCCATCTCCCATGCAAGCTGTATGGAGGCCATAGTGTTTTCAGGTGCCAACCAAGATGCCCCGCGGTGAGCTATGAACTCTGGCATGTTGAGATCAGAATTCGTTGTTTGCTGAGCAGTTCCATCTTCACAGATTATTAGAATACACAATAAAACAATGAGACCGGGAAAACCAATATTGCGAAGTGTCTGTGTGCTCTTAGTCATAATACTTTATTTAAAATCGATAGTTTATTTTTGGTTGAAAGTGAATTTTACCCTTCATTCTAAATTTTTTATACAGGTATGTGTTAGCTATCACCATGATAAAAAACCAGTGAAAGCTGATCAGCCAGTGCCTGAATTCCTTCCGAGTTTTCGGATGAGCCAATAGCCTGAAGTTTTATCAGAACGGAAGCAGTACCCGGAGAAACAAAACCTTCTATTTCCCTGTAAATCAAGGCAGTTTGATCTTCACGATCCTGCCTGGTAACCGTATCCAGAACTGCTGTATCTATTACATCACCATTTTTATCCCGAAAAATTGCGGTCACTTCCATTCGGTCTTCAGCCTCACTGGTACCACCGAGATACCCTGATAAATTGAAGTATACAGTACGCGAATCTATATCCTCACGAAATTCTTCTAAATCAACGATCTGTGACATTTTGCTGATCAGTCCCTTACTACCACCCGTAAATATATTTCCAGATTCGGAATTACTTATTTCTTCTCCGGTTGGGCCAATAACCTTTATATCAGAATGGGACTTAATCAGCGTCATGCTGTGGTAACCATCTCTGGCTCCGGTATACTCCTGATCGCGCCAGCCTGAAATGGCCTGATCGATGTGCCGACCGGTAAAACCGCGGTCAAACTCCCCGTCACCATTAAATAACAGATTTACATCATAATCGGAATCCGGGCCACCTGTTCTGGCCAAGCCAAGAATATCATGGCCATCTAAACCAGAATGTTCTTTTTCAGGGACCCCCATATAATTCAGGATAGTTTTGGTAATATCCACATTCCGGGAGCGTACATGCGGAACATCCTTACCGGCGGGTTCACCGCTGAAAATCAAAGGTATAAACCGCTGACGGTATAAATTACCGGAATGCGCGGTACCCACTCCGCCATGGTCGGTTACAAGAATGATAAGCCATTTTTCACTACCGTCAAGTACTTGTTTGCGTTGCTTCAAGGCTTCAAGGACTTCACCAATCCGTTTATCCGTTACCTGCAGTTGCTCTCTGTACTCCGGCACTTCAACTGAAAACCCATACCCATGGCCGGCCCCATCAATATCGTTTTGATAGAAAAATACAGCATCGGGATTTCCAGTTTTTAAAAGCTCAACAAGGTCTTTTGTGACTTTCTGATCCCCTTCCTCCTGCCGGGCATGATACACCAGTTGATCCACCCCAACTTGCGATCCATCCGGCTCCTGAAAATTATTTTGAAGAAGCGACCAAGTGACAAAAGCGGCTGTGTTGAGCTCCGGCTTATAATCTTTGAGGCGTTTAAACACATTTGGATATTTCGAAAAATCATGGCCGTGGTACTGGTTGGAGTCAACACCATGTCGATCGCGGTGAACGCCGTGCAGAATACTCGACCAACTCGGTCCGCTAAAGGTAAGATCTTCAGTGTAGCCGTAGGTTAAAAACCCTTCTCCATTTTGATACAGCCCATTGATGTGAGGTGTTTCAGGTACCCCCACTGCCTCTGGCATCAATCCATCTATACCTATCAGAAGAATCTTTTTCTCTTGGGCATGAACAACCACAGAACTGATTAGTAGTAGAAAAAACACTAAAGGAAGAAGAATCAGGGTCTTATTTAGCCGGAGGCAGTCAATTTTTCTTAAGACCTCCCGATTTTTAATCTGGCATTTCATTATTTAATCGACTTTTATCATAATTAAGAAAATCCTGTTTGATTACCCTGATTTTTTTTGAATTCAATACTCATATCATGTTGCACCCTTCTTAGCATTGGTCAAGATTGATTTAAAATTTCTCACTAAGGAGTAAATAGTTCGGTTTTCACAACGATATTTCTCACAACAAAACCAGTTAATATCATCATTTTAATCATCGGAACTTTGAACCAAGCTATTCTGAGTACGATGAACCTTTGTCAGTTATTCTCATAATTCTACGGCCTTCATAAAGATTCCACTCATCCTCAGACCGAATGAAAATTGTATACGTACCTGGTGTTAAATCATCTGGCAAATAGCTTTTCCAGAGGTGGCGAGGATTTGGGTGTGTGTTGTTTGCCCTTCTCCACGTAACGTTTTCTAATGCATGTTCACGATTTTTCATCGCTTCAAATACAGGATCTTTTTGTTCGGTGGGGGTCATAATTTGCCACTCGCCTTCCTTCCCAACACGCATTTCTACTTTTGCATCCGGCAAAGCGTTAAATACATTCGCAAATACCTCTGTTTTTTGAGCATCAGATAATGAAATTTCATCAGGCGCTGATACATGCATTTGAAAGTCTGCAGGTCGCCGTGCAGCTTTAAATGACAGTTCCCAATCATTACCATCAATATCTAAAAACGTATATCCGGTTGGGGTACCGTCTCTCATCATAGAATGAGGAATTCCGTATTCATCATGAGCACCTGTCCACCAAGCACCACATACAGTTGCCATACTTACCATATGGTGAGGATCATCACCTATCCAGCCATCACCTTCTCCAATAAACCGATGAAAGTGTCGATGGGTATGGGCTGCTAACGAAGCCGTGTGAGAATGAGACGCAATTATTTCAAAAAGCTGATCTCGTTCAGATTCATCCTTCCAAGGAGTGGAGTCTACCCATGGAATGTGCATTAAAAATACTACCAATTCATCATCCGGGACATTTTCCAAGAAATTGCTAATGAAGTTCATTTGTTCTTCACCAAGCCCGGTCCGGTAATAACGCTCATCTCCATCCACAATCCAACGAATATTATCTACTGCAACAAAATGTGTACTGCCCCAAGTAAAAGCGTACCATGGAGGACCATAAGTTCTGTAATAAGCTCCCCGAACATCCCAGTTCGTGTCGGCAGAAAAGTCTATATCATGATTTCCGATTACATGACGCCAGGGAATACCAATTTGCCCTATTACTTCATTCAGAGGGTCAAAAAGATCAAGATCATCGAATACTATATCTCCCAAAGTTGTTCCAAATGCCGCTTCAACACCAATTAATTCTTGTACTGAATCATGCATTAAATAGTTGACTTCTTCCATGGTTCGTGGTTGGGTATCTCCAAATACAACGACCCTGAACTCATCAGACTCTTCTTGGGGGTATAACGCAAAATCCACAGAATTCGGTAAAGGGTCAGTTGGAGGTAGACCTTGAAAGTCGCTTCCTCCTGCTCCTTCAGAACTAAGGATGGTATAAAATTGGGGAATATTATTCGCATCAACCCCAGTTGTCCACCCTTCCGGTTTAATTACAAAGAGAATTGTGTTTTCGTCTTTTCTAATCTCATACCGTCCTTCTTCATCGGTTGTAACAATGTCGCTACCATTAGAAATCATTACACCGGAAATACCCGGTTCACCGGAATCCAACTGACCGTTTTTATTCTCATCATGAAAAACAGTGCCGGAGACAACCCCTTGCCCCTGAGCCGGAATAGAAACAGTAACTAAGAATATAAATAGCAACGCAGCAAATAGTTTTTTAAATAATTGTGGTGTCATTTTACTAAAGATTCATTCAGTTGATAGTTAATCCATTTAAGATCTGTTTATGACTTTCAGTTTGCTTCCTGATAGGACTATTTTAATTCACAGATTTATCTATACAGCAAACTGTTGTCATTTTTTAATTTTTATAATAGGATTTGCATCGATAATACTTTTTTATTCGAATTTCGAGATATAAATTTTCCTAAACTTGATCCTCCTATTTCGACAAGACATGAACACACAAATTGCTCAAAGGTGGCATCCCCATTTTAACAATTGGCGAAGATAGCTTTATAAAAGCATTCACAATAGCATTTCCATCATATGCTTTATTTATTCTATTTTTCAGGTGATCTCTAACCGCCAAATTATAAAGGTCAGTCCCTCTTGAGTTTTAAATCAAGAGGAACCGACCGGTGATATGACTCTTGCAATATTATCCCCCCATTACCATCCGGGATTCTGTTCCAAATTATCGTTCAACTCTAAATCTTCTCTCGGAATCGGGTAGTAGTAATCTTTAGGCTCCTCAAAAGCTCCTCCTTCGAAAAGTAGTAAGTTCCCGGACGTACTATTTGTCAGTGTCCTTTGGTTAATATTTATCATTGACGTTACTTCGTCTGGTGCTCCGGAATCATCTCCATCATGCACATAAACATCGAACGTTCCATCATTATTGAAATCATGACCACCCAATCCAGAGAAGTATATACCCGTTATAGGTTGTTCAACCTTTTTACCTTCTTTCCACCTCATCAAGTCATCCCATCGAAGGCCTTCATTAACCATCTCGATTCTTCGTTCACGACGAATTTCAAGGATAACTCCTTTATTAGATCCCTGATCAATATTTTCGTACATAGATTCTTGATAGGAATCAGGATTAGCATTTGCATCTGCCATATTTAAGTGAGGCATACCGGCACGATCTCTCAGCATATTAATTGATATATCTAAATCTGCTTGAGTAAGAGTTCCCAATTCTGCTTTTGCTTCAGCATAAATCAGTAAAGCCTCAGCATAGCGAAAAAGAATTACATCATTGTAAGATGCACCTGACCCCCATTGAGTTCCTTTGGGAGGTAAAGCTTTTATCACTCGATAGCCTGTCCTTGTTATATCCAAATTCACTGGCTCACGTTCATCCGAACCATAAGTCGCAAAATCAGGCCCCGCTGTGGTCTGAGTCAACCTTGGATCCCGATTCTGCATCTCTTGAAAGAAACCCATCGTTTCAAACCCATCCTGTTCAGTAAATGGGGTTCCATCTGCCATTAAATAGCTATTAACTAGATCTTTTGTGAGCCCCCACCTACCTTGAGTCGGTGCTGTCATTCTATAAGCCAGATCATGCGTTCTCCTACCGGGCTCGTAGTTCACAGCTAAAATGGTCTCTGTCATATCCTGATTATTTCTGGCAAAAAGATCCAGATATGCCTGATCCGCGCCCCCAGTGGCATATAAAGTATAAGCTCCTGAATCTATTAATTCCCTAGCAGCAGACACCGCCTCTTCTAAAAACCTCTCATGATTTTCTAAACCATGGTATTTTCTAAAAGTGCCTTCAAACAAACTAATACGAGATTTTAAAATTAGTGCGGTGTATTTTGTTATTTGATTTAATTGTTTCTCAGCCGGAATATTCTCTATAGCATAATTTATATCATCAAGAACTGCGTCCATTACTACTTCTCGAGAATCCCTGGCTTTATTCAATAAATCTTCATCATCCTGAGCCAATACACTATCATATAATGGAACATCACCAAATCGCTTCACCTTATCGTAATAAAAATATGCTCTAAAAAATCTGGCAATACCGGAATATTTAGCCTCAGCTTGGGCATCGTCTACCCTTTCATAGTTTTCAAGAAAGTAGTTTATTCTTCGCAAATGGACCCAAGACCATCCGCCGCTACCTCTACCTGTCGGTACAATTCGTGCACCCCTAAGCCTGTCAGCTGCGCTCACTCCTAAAATGTTATCGGAGCTAGAATCGTCCATATACATTGAGTGATCAGGCAAAACAGAATACAGATCATTTGTATAAGCTCTTAAGTCGTCTCCTGTGTTGAAAAATTCATCTGCCGTTATGGCATCATCAGGAGGTTGATTTAGTATATTGTCCCCACAGCTTACTATTATTAGGAATAAAATTAATGCTGTTGATATATGTATAACCTTACTCATTTTCTTACCTTTTTGTTTGTTAGTAAAAGAGTTCTCTGTTAAACCAGTGTGAGAATGAAGAATTAATTAGAAGCTAAGTTGCACTCCTGCCGAATACGTCTTACCCATAGGATATAATTGTGTATTGGCATCAGGCCTTGCACTTACGCTATTGGGGTTTGAAAAACTCACGTGCGACCCCACTTCTTCAGGATCTAGATACTTCGTCAACCCTCCAAAAGACCAAGTCAACAAGTTTTCACCGCTAAAGTAGATCCTTAGCCTTTTGACATTAATTCTTTGTGCAAGCTCAACTGGCAGAGTATATCCAACAGTCAAATTTTTCATCCGGAGGTACCCTATATTTTGTAAATGATAGTCGTTATAATTATATGACATGCGGCCTGCACTCAGGGCATTATAAGCTCTTTGTCTTTGTGGATACACTCTTTCCGGATCATTCGGATGATCAGGACTCCATACTTTATCCAGCATATCTTTTCTGAGAAAAGATACATAAGGCCTATGAAAAGGCCCCCAATATATAGGGCCTGAAGGGTACCAGTCTTGGTTTAAGACTCCTTGCCCCATAACTGACACATCATAATGTTTCCAGTTAGCGCTGATGCTGAAACCAAATGGGAACTGTGGCATCGAATTTCCTATAGGTACCAAATCTCCCGGGTTTTCCAGAGTATTGTCGCCTGAGTCAATTCTCCCATTACCATTCACATCAACATATCTAAGGTCTCCTCCTCTAAGAAAATTCCAGTCACTATTTGAACCGAAATCAAGTATTCCTCTATAAACCTCAACCAAATTCTCCGCACCAAATTGATCTTGAAATGCTGCTGCTTCTTCATCTGACTGAAATTGGCCATCAACACGATAACCCCAAATTTCACCAATCTCCTGTCCCTCATAAAAAGTGCTTAATAAACCATCCGGGTTATCAAATTTGGTGATCACCCCTTTATTATTCGATACGTTGGCCGTTATATTGAAAGAAAATGGAGAGCCCCCTACACTAAATTGGTCATTATAACCAACTGTAAATTCAAAACCTCTATTCCTTACGGATGCATAGTTTCTACGAGGTTCTGAAGCGCCAAATACAGCAGGTAGAGGTTGCCCTGGGAGATACATATCGGTTGTATTTCTCTCATACAGGTCTACAGTGGCCATTAATCTGTTTTCAAGAAATCCCATATCAACACCAAAGTTAGTTGACGTAATTTTTTCCCAACCAATGTTTGATGGGAGTGGTGCCGGTGCCCTGGCATAATTAACCTCTTGTCCATCCACTAACCATGATGTTCTACCCAGCCCTATTAGTTCGCTGAATGTGTTTACCGGAACATTTTGATTCCCTAACTGTCCATATGAAGCTCTCAATTTGAAGGATGAAATAACATCTTGTATAGATGATGTCCAAAAGCTTTCTCTATCTACTTGCCATCCTACCCCTACTGAAGGAAATAACCCCCATCGATTTTCCTCAGGGAATCGAGATGACCCATCATAACGTGTAGCAACCTCCAATAAATATTTGCCATCAAAATCATAGTTAAAACGCCCAAAATAACCTTGAATAGCCCAATTAAGAGTGGAACCTTCCATATCTAATACTTCAGTCCCAAATGCTATATTAGCTTTATCTCTTGTGAGCAGGTTCTCAATTCTGGCCCCCATTCTATCGCGATCAAATACTTCCTGATTAAAACCAAGCATTAGCTTAAAATTATGTCTATCTGCCACATTTTCGGTGTACGTTCCATAAATGTTTATGGCTTGATAGTAATCTTTCCATCGATATTCATTGTGGCGGTTGAGACCTTCTCCCTCTAACAACTCAAGTTGATCTCCTGCCAGATAACTAAATGGGCTGTATGAAAATGTACGATCCGTTCTGTCGATGCTATAGCTGTAGTCCATATTGACTACCAATTGTTCGATCGGTATTACTTCAGCTCTTAACGTATTTGTCTGCTTTTCATACTGCCATTGGCGATGAGCTGCCCCTTCATCCAAGGCACCCAAACGTCCTACATAACCATTCCTGGTTCGTCCAACACTAACGCCGTAACCATCTACAAAAGCCGGATGATTGGGAAAAAGATCACGCCATTTACTAACCCCAAATTCATCACCCCAACCGTTTCGGGTACCGGCATATTGCTCATCGAACCTACTACTAAATCTGCTAGCAGCAGATAATTTCAACCAATCATAGGGATTAGCACTTAAATTGACCTGAAGATTATATCGTTTCAACTTTGCATCTTGAATATTTTGAATCTTGTCCCTTTCATAAATCCTGCCTGAAATCCCCCCGGTTAACCTGTCAGATCCTCCGGAAACTGAGATATTATGCGATCTATGTGGGCGCCATTCCTTAAATAGCACGTTATAAAAATCAGTATTACCATAGAATTTATGGGTCCCATCCGGCTGTTCCTCGTAATAAGGCTCTATCTCACCTCTACCCACTCGTTCAGCAATTTCATAATCTTCTTCATCATAACATACATAACAACCGCTGTGATACGAACCAATGGCATCATCCATCCACCTGGCATAGGTAGCGGGATTTGTCACAAAATCCGTACGGGCAGTATTTGTTGTGGTGCCGAAATTAGTGGAATATTCGACATTAAACTCTCCATCTCTGCCTGATTTTGTAGTTACCAATACTACCCCAAAGGATCCCCGAGCACCATAAATAGCTGCAGACTGAGCATCTTTTAAAACGGTTACACTTTCAATATCATCCGGATTGATATTTGCAAGATCCTCCTCAATTCCATCTACCAACACAAGTGGCGACCCTCCATTAATTGAGTTAAATCCACGAATATTAATTTCGGGAATGCTTGATGGATCACCACCGGACGACGATCTGATATTTAATCCCGGAACAGCACCCTGCAGAGATCTTACCGGATCCGCAGATGGCCGAGTTGACATCCCCTCGACATTTGCCGTGCTAATTGAACCAACAATATCTTGTGCTCTCCGAGTACCATATCCAACCACTACTAATTCTTCTCCTGTAAATACTTGTGGAGCTAATTCTATTTCAAGAGAGGTACGGCCCTCAATCGGTATTTCAGCGCTTTGGTATCCAATATACGAAACCACAAGTGTATCGGATAAAGAAGGAACCGATAGCTGAAAATTACCATCACCATCAGTTGATGTACCATCGGTGGTCCCTTTCAAAATGACATTAACACCCGGAAGGGGTAAACGTTCCTCACTATCAACAACAGTTCCTCTAACTGTCTCCTGTTCTTCATTCAGATCAACTCTATTTTCAATTACAAATGAATTATCTGAATGACTGGCTTGCGAATTACTTTTTGCGGGTACTAATAATAAGCTGGAAATAACACCTATATAACACAACTTTTTTATCAGTGGCACCCAATGATTTCGGAGTGATAATAACACTGTATTCATATTTCACCTTCTGATTTTATATTTGAAATTTTCTATTTCCCAATCAATAACAAGTTTACTTATGCTTTTTTGTTGATTGGGTATTAAATATTTATATGAACTACTATATCAACCAACCAAAACTATGAAACTTTAGTAGTACTTAATCCCATCCTAAATAAACATGGTTAATTTAGGAGATCACAAACGTATGGTTGTTTATACATCTTAACTTGATCCCTAAAATGTGGAATCGCTTCCATTAAGTCAATAAAAATTCCATAAATTTTATAAGTAATTAACAAACAATACTTTAACAAAGAATTATGTAGGTGTTAACATAACATTAACTATTTGTGGTATCCCTTCAATTCTACCAAAATAGGACTTAAGTCCTGGCTTCTTTTTGCGCTGTTTTATCTTAAAAGCTTGTGATTATACTATAATATATTTTAGCTCGATAGTTAAAAACATGAACTTTTATACCGGTCTACTGAACACCTGAATTCATCAAATTGAACCTTACGAAACCCTCAGCTTTGCTTATCTTCTTTTTCAACCACAGCTACTTTATCAGTAATTATAAATCCAGACAGGTCGGAATTCATGTACAGTAACAACGATCAGCAACTCGCCGAACAGCTTTTAAACCACAGCTTAGAACTACAAGAAGGAGAAAATATTCTACTGCAATGCATCGGGTTAAACGGTATCGGGCTAATCCGCGCCCTGGCCGAGCTCGCCAGGAAACGAGGGGCACACCCATTCATCAAACTGGAAGATCCCGAGATTAATCGAATTCTGCTGGAACAGGGAGATGACGAATTCTGGAAAAATCAGACCGAAGCCGACCAGCTGCCGCTCATGAAAAATATGGATGTCTTTATCGGTATTCGCGGGGCGGAAAATATCTACGAGAATTCCGCCGTCTCGAAATCGGCCAACAAATCGTACTCCGACCATTTCCTCGATCCCGTGCACTTTAAAGAGCGGGTTAACAACACCAACTGGGCTGTTTTGCGATACCCATCTGCCGCATTTGCGATGAACGCCAAAATGCCGACCGAAGCCTTTCGTCAGTTCTACTACCACGCATGCCTGTTCGATTATGAAAAGCTGGAAAAGGCGATGAAGCCGCTTGAAGACCGGCTCCGAAAAACAGAGATGATTCATCTTAAGGGTGAAGGCACCGATATAGAGTTTTCCGTGAAAGGCCAAAACTGGATTCCATGCTTTGGCAAACGGAACATCCCTGATGGCGAACTCTTCACCTCCCCGATTTTGGATTCTGTAAATGGACATATCACATACGCGCCATCGGTCTACCAGGGAAAACCATTTGAGTTTGTAAAGCTTGAGGTAGAAAATGGCGTCGTTACCGGGTTCGATTCCTCCAATAACGAAGCGCTCGAGGAAATTTTGGATACCGATGAAGGGGCACGGCGCTTTGGTGAGTTTAGCTTTGGGCTGAATCCCATTATTGAATCGCCCATGTACGATATCCTGTTTGATGAAAAAATTTACGGATCGAACCACCTAACCCTCGGGAATGATTATGAAATTGCTCCAAATGGAAATGAGAGCAGCATCCACTGGGACCTGGTCTGTATTGGAGCAGACGTCTACCTGGATGGGGAAAAAGTTCGGCAAGGGCGACTTTTTACGGATGAGAAGCTGGCGGGATTAAATCCCAAGAGACTTTTAGGTAAGTTGTAACAGAAAAAATCCTTCGGGAGTTTGGCCGCCCGAAGGATTCACCAAATTACATTAATACTCGCAGCTGTATGGATCGTTTTTGATATAGTAGTCTTTGTAGTTTGCAGCGCTCTCATCCATACAGCCCTCAAGATTCAGGACTTTTACCGAGCGAATATCCGTTGGATGGCTTTCACTCTGCAGAGCAAAATATCCACCACTGATACGTTGACCCGTTTCCAGTTGAGGATTCGCATATTCCATCACTACCTCACCATTAAAAATGTGCTGAATTTTTGTACTCCCGTGAGCTACCAGCTCTGCCGTCACCCATTGGTCGCCGTGATGCGTTGGGCCGTCGGAACCGATGCAGTGATCGGTAATCAGTTCCCCATCTACTTTAACATGCGTTCCCGGCGTGCAAATACTACCATTAGGCCGCTCATTTTCTCCATCACCTCCAAGTAGCTGAAACTCTATGGATGTAGGGAAATCCTGGTCTAACTCCATCGTTTCTGCAGATTGCGAATGGAACATAATTCCGTTGTTCATAAATGCCCATTCCGGGCCATTTGGAGCTTGTTCGCCCACAAATCTATATTCTACCTTCAGGCGATAGTAAGAAAACGGCTCCTCGTAGAAAATGTGCCCAAACTGATCGGTAAATTCATCGTACTCATCATACCGAACCTTCATCAATCCATCCTCAACCCGAAATGTATTATTATAATTTTCGTTGAGTTCAGACCCCGTAATTTTAAAATCCCACCCTTCAAGATCTTCACCATTAAACAGCTCTGTCCACTCATCGTCGGGGATGTCGGCTGTAAATTGCTCTTGTGAAACACTATTACAGGCCGATGCAAAAATTACGAGCAGTACAACGGTTAAAAGTGAAACCGCACGACTTTTATGGGCAAAGATTGATGAATACATACGAACTGTTTGGATTGTCTTTTTAGCGTATACCAAAATAGATAAATCTACTCGGAATATAGTATCCTATCCCGATCACTTATTGATCCAGTTTCTCCCAACATCAACACAAGTTATTTGGTAATAAAAGGTTGCCGTTATCAGTAGCCTTTTGGACAATCACCGAGAGTACAAAAGATCTTAAATAATCTGTGTAGTTCCGCCCCGCTTTAATTCCAAGTCCATTCCCGGCTCGTTGGTTTTCCAGGAACCACCGGTAAAATCAGGTACATCAACGGAGCCGGATCGGTTTTTGATCGACTTTTCACTAAGCGGTCCGATCGCGCTCCAGAGCGCTGCATCGTAGACATCCATATCCAGCGGAATTCCGTTTCGCAGGCAATCAATCATCCGCCAGTCCATAATGGTATCCATGCCGCCGTGGCCGCCCACTTCGCGAGCCATATCTCCTACCCGCTTGGTAATCTCCGGTGTATACTTTTCCTCGAGTGCTTCCACCTCTTCATCCGATAACCAGCCTCTGTGATCGTTAGAAATACGCGACCGCCCCGGCCATTTTCGAGCAGTCCCTTCTGTACCACTTACTAAAAATATACGGGAATAAGGACGTGGAGACGTCACATCATGCTGTAGCATAATGGTCCGCCCTTTATTTGTTTTAATCGTCGTAGTGTTCATATTTCCACGAAAATCTTTCCCCACAAATGGTTCCCACATCTCATTCTCTTTTGCCATCTCACGAGCACGATCTGCCATCATAAAATCATGACTTGATGTAGACACCAAGTACTCCATCTTATCTCCTGCGTTAATATTCATCAATTTTGCAATGGGACCAATGGCGTGTGGAGGATAGAGATTCCCATTCCGCTCCGCATTCTCTTTCAGCCTCCATAAATCGTGATAATAATCTTCCGAAAAGTGCATCGCCACCAAATCGTGAATATAAGCTCCTTCACCATGAATAAGTTCTCCGAAATAACCATGACGTGCCATATTTAAAATCATCATTTCAAAAAAATCATAGCATACATTGCCGAGCATCATGCAGTGCTTTTTCGTTTTCTCAGATGTTTCAACGATCTGCCAACACTCTTCAATCGTCTTTGCGGCGGGCAACTCCACTGCTGTATGTTTACCATGTTCCATAGCGAAGACACACTGCTCGGCGTGCAGATCCCAGGGCGTACAGATATAGACCAGGTCAATATCATCCCGCTCACACATCTTTTTCCAGGCATCCTCACTGCCCGAATAGAGCTCCGGGTTGTGACCGGTCTCTTCCAGTTCAAATGCTACTCGTTCCACACGATCTGTCTCTACATCGCATAAACCGGTTATCTCTACACCCTCTATTCGCCGCAGCCTATGTACTCCTCCACTACCACGATTTCCAATTCCAATAATTCCTACCCGTACGGTATCTAATTTCGGGGCAGCGTATCCTGACATATTAAACCGCTGCTTATGTGTAAGTTGATAATCGAGGTCAGATCTTTTTCGGTTTGCCGCTCCAAACACCCCGGCACCAGCCAAACCAATAGTTGCTGTTTTTAAAAAGTCTCGGCGATCAAAATTATTACTCATGGTTATTGATGTTTTATGTGCAAGGGTTCACCTTAAGTACTTACTCTGCTAAAAGGTTTTTATCAACTTCGATTATAACCATCGAAGAAGTATTTATCGGTATTCATACCAGTATGAATTATAATTAAAAGTTACCTAACATAAAATTTTAACTTTCTTTTTATTTCGTTATAACTAATATATCTTTGTTATTCTTATTGATGTTTAATCAATTAATTACCACATTACTACGCAACTGTATTGCATTTTGCATGCTTAAACGATAGAATTTTACAGGAATGAACGATCTGAACTCTACTGAAAATGCTACCAAAACGAAAGAAAAGATAAGCACCTTACTTGCTTCTGATTTTGACACAGCAAAAGAGATAGCAGGTCAGCCGACTTTGTGGCGGTCTATTTTTGAGGAGACTATAAACAGACAGACACTTCAGCAATTTTTAAATCCTGTTTTAAATCATAAAGATCTTCAAATTGTACTAACCGGGGCCGGAAGCT
>LFIK01000594.1_pt1 | contig 27362 bp, 33 predicted proteins | sample 643401 | NCBI WGS metagenome assembly LFIK01 (sample SAMN03777447, study PRJNA286221) | soda lake metagenome | biome: soda lake; feature: Kulunda steppe; material: water; isolation source: sample T5-Br brine of Lake Tanatar-5 | place: Russia: Kulunda steppe | collected 2010-07
GGGCACAAGGGCACGCATGCACAAGGGCACAAGGGCACAAGGGCACAAGGGCACAAGGGCACAAGGGCGCCGCATGCATATGCTGCCTGACCTTGCTCTGGAGAGCAGAGTGCCCACCTGCTGGCGCTGAGAGGGTGGGCACAGTTTCTCTCCTGCCGCCAATCCTTACCATTTGCAATTTCCATGCCCAGGCACAGGATACATGCAAGCCGTCCAAACGATACTCTGCCTCTGCAGAAGTTCAGTGCTCATCGCTTCATCCCTCAACCCTCAGAGCACCATATAAGCTCACACCCATGGCAGCAGTGGACCCTCAAGTATGTGCGTCCACACCACGCACTGTGTGCCCCCAAACGCTGGCACCAAAGGAAACAAAGCCCTACACAACCATGCCAGCCCACAGCGTGTTGCAGGCGCCCAACCCCCCTCCTCCGTACCTGGAGCCCTTGCTGGCAGTACCCGCTCTCCCTCTGCCGCCTCCTGGCTTCCGCCTCCCCCGTCGCCTCCCGTGCCCGCCTCCCACTCCTGGTGATCTGGGTTGTCTGCGCCCGCCTCCCACGGCGGCTGAACCCAGCCCTGTTGCCCTGCTGCCCCTTCTACTTCAGTGCCAAGCGGCTGCGGCTCACCAGCCTGCTCCGGCGGCTCAGCAGCCTGGCCCCATGTGTGGAGTGCAGGATCATCAGGGGGCGGCATGTTGGGGTCCTCGTACACAGGCAGGTACTCCTGCAGCAGAGCCGGCGTGCATGTGCTTGCACCGGTGTGTGAGTACGCGCTTGCGCTCATGCCTGTAATTGCGTGCACTTCTTCTCCACTAGGTATCCAGTACGTGCGCGCACGCATGCTAGCAAGTGTGTGTGTGTGTGTGTGTGTGTTCTTGTGATGCAGAAGTGCAATGTGTGCATGACACCGTATCCTACCACGCAGCAGAGACTTACATACCACTCAAGGCTTGGCAGTCACAGGCACAGGCTTTGTTTCTGCCTGTTTTTTTTTCTGTTGGCTGTCCATTCTGCCTACACGGCTGCTGCCCCAGCGCCTGATGCTGTGTGCACCCTCTGCGTGTGCCCCTTCCCTTTAAAGGCCTCTCACCACCGCTGATAGGCGCATTTCCGAGGCGGCTTTCACAGGTGCATTTGCCGCACAGCAGCAGCGCACGATTCAATTGAGCTGCTCCTACTCTAGGGGGGGTGCCTTGCTGAGGGAGGATTTCCTGGGGCTGCACACCAAGCTCATACATGGTGTTGCATGCCATAGCAGAAAAGCCACTGCTCAAGGCCATGTCCCTGCTACGCTGCCACGTCGTCACTGCTCTCCGCACAGCCCCTGCTGAGACTGCCCACACACTTGCTGTCCTCTGCGCGGTCGCTGCTCTCTGCGCAGTTGAAGCTTTCTGCACAGCCACTGCCAAGACTGCTCATAGAGTTCGTGCCTAGTTCTGCTGAATCTGATCAACTTGAAATACACTTTTTAATGAGCAATGGCGGCAAGCCACTGCTCCTTGTAGAGATGGCGCCAAGGGGCCCACAGTGGGGGCCAAAGGCACAACACATCAAGCACGCAGCTGATGCCATCCTCGACCGCCATCATCTCATCCCGTGTAAGAGCTCTGGTGCCACATGCTTCAGAGGCACGCACGTTTGCCTTGTAAGCAGCGACTTTTGAGCTCAGCTCTCCCATGGAATCCATTAGCTGAGCTCTAGGGAATCTTCTAGGGAATCTTTCAGGGGCTGGCCCAGAGCCAAGAGCTCAAGCTTCTCCTGCCAAGTCCAAGAGCCGGAGTCTTGTCCCCAGGCTGTACACAGCCTGCTTAAACAGCTCATCCATTTGCATCGTGATGATTTCCTTGCCCACGCCTGAGAGTGTATATGTCGTGGGTGGCCTGCCGCGCAGGACTGGTGTGGCTGGCCTGCCACAAGCTGCTCGTCTTCCACGCCCATTCACCCCTGCACAGCCTGCTGCATGCAGAGCTTGCACGCCACACGGACTCCACCCGCCCTCTGGTATTCGGTTGCAAGGTTGGGTTTTCTGGCTATCACGCACCAGCTGTCACACACCAGCTGTCACGTACCTGGGGGTATGTGGCAGGGTCGTGCGGTATCCAGATGTCCGGCAGCTGGGCTTGGCCGGGGGAATGTGGGGGGGTTGGTTCGGGGCCATAGTAAGGTGGTGACCTGCAGACGGAGGGCAGCCACACGGCCAGGGAGAAAGAGGGGTTGGCGTCAAGGAGGCTGAGGTGGAACAAGGGGTGAGGGGGTCAGGGTCATGGCACGTGCAAACACACACACGCACACACACAAGATGCACACGCATACACACACAAGATGCACACGCACACACACGCAAGGCACATGCAATGCACACATGCAATCGCGCCTGAGGTACATGCGCTTAGCAAACCACACATGTGAAAAAGGCACACACACGGTTGTGAGTTCAAGTCTGCTGAAGTGAATTTTTGCTCACCAGAAGGGGCAGGCAAGAGGCTGGTGGTGGTATGTGCCCTCCCCTCCATCTGCAGGTGCACCCGCGTTCACAATGCCTGCCGCCGCTGCAGAGGGGCCAGCAGACCCAAGCTGAGGCATGGGCAGGGGGGCTGAGGGTTGTAAGGGGGGCGGCGGCAGCTCGGCTGGCTTGGCCTCCGGCGGCATGGTGGCCACGTCCTCTTGGTAGTGCTGCGTGCGTGCACAATACCACACCCAGATGAGGGCGGTGAGCGCATGCGTGAATCATTTTGGCCCTTGTGCTGCAGGGCCTGCGCGCTCAGCGCGTGGATGCAGCTGTGCGCCCCGCACAGCGGCGTTTGGGGCCGGTGCGGGTGGGCTCGCAGGAGGGAGTGGAAGACACAGCTCTCATTTATTCCAGCCGGAATGGATCTGTGGGTGCACGGCGCGTCCCCTCCTAAAGTGATTCTTGCACATGATTGTGAAAGAGCACTGTTAACGGCGCGTCTCCTCCTACAGTGATTTTTGCACATGATTGTAAAAGAGCATTGTGCACAGTGTGTGTGTTTGTGAATGCGTGTGTGCGTGTGCGCGTGCGCGTATGTGCGTGTGTGTGCGCGTGTCTGCACGCGCGTGTTTATATGCATGGTGCCATTAAATGTAAATGTAGTGTGTGTGTTTTCTCAAAGCTCAGCAAAATACGGATGCTCAACAAAAATGTGCATCCATCAGCCTCGTGCCCCTTTTACTGGCGCCCCTCAAGTCCCAGTCCTGCTTGTTTGTGTGCTCTCTCATAAGTGTTTGTTCCTTTTCTACCTTTCTGCCAGTCGTTTTCTGTGGAGGCGTATTTTGCATGCCTTGCCTAGTCAGACTGCCTTTAATTTCCTTGCTCAACAGCACAACAAACTCTGCCATTTCATCTCAGACATAATGGACTACCTTTTGGCTGGTGAAGACCCAGCAACAAACCAATCACCCTTACAACCAGGCTGGCGATGTACCCTAACTTGTAAATTGTAACTTGTTACTCCCTGCATGACAAAGTGTGTCCCAGCATGACAAAATGCATATGCACTCACAGGCAGGTGGTAGAAGACGCTTTCTAAGTAATCCAGAAGCTCATGCTCGCGGATGTTGTCCTTGATGGAGCCCACAACCTACAGGCAGGTTGGGGCGCTGCACAACAAGCTAAGGTACTTCGACAGTTTGGGCATAAGATGAGAATTCAGCAGGCGAGTGGCATGCCTGCCAAGAGAAAGGCACCTGTTTTGCAGGGGATGACCGTAGAAGCTTGGATGATGGTAAAAGACCCGCCTTGACTTTCTGGCCACAAAAAGCACGCCCCCTACTGCAGCAGCACATTATACAGTCATGCTTTGGCGCACAATAAATGTGCATGAATTTGAATACACTCATGCACGCTCTTGCGTGCACACACAAACACACACACACACACAAAGGGGGGTCGTCCAGTTGCCCCATTGCTGAAACAAGGGCACCTCAAGCAGAGCACAAGCGTCCGCGCACCTTGTCGCACACATAGTCGGCATTGGGCTTGTCTTTGTCCTCGCGGATGCGCATGAACTGCCAGGAGTGGGAGGCCTCCACCCAGCAGCACTCAATGATGCGCTGATGGAAAGTGCGCCCATCCACGCCCTGAGGGGTACAACAGCAGGGCTCTGGGTTAGTGACTTAATACTGCTACCCTTGAGGGGTGCCATATGTAAAGGTTCGGGTTTAGGGTGACCAAAAGACATACCTGAACCTGCCTATGCCCTGAGAGGTACCACATAAAACGGGCCCTGCCACATCCAGCAGGCAGTGATCACAAGGCTTTGTGTGCGAGGCTGGTGGGTGGTCTGGGCCCGGCATGGGCTGCTGTGTGCCTAGCTTGCATCATAGCTTAGCAAATGTGAGCAAAGCTGGCACACAGAACTGGTGTGCTGTGATAGGTGGTGTGCTGTGATAGGTGGCTGGCAGGATAGGTGGTGTGCTGTGATAGCTGGTGTGCTGTGATCTGTGATAGCTGGTGTGCTGTGATAGCTGGTGTGCTGTGATAGGTGGTGTGCTGTGATAGGTGGCTGGCAGGACAGCCAGCCAGCAAAACGGTTCCAGCAGTGCAGCACCAGCCATGATGCTGGGAGAGATTTCATGAGGCGAGTTTGCTTGCCCTTGACCTCCTAGCCTGCTCCTTGTGCTGGCCTGTTTAGATGGGCGCTCTTCCCGCCAAACAAAAGGGTCAGGCGGGGCTCTGCTAAAAAAATGCTAGTGTTCCTTATCATGTTATTGGGCCCTTTTGTGCTGGCCTTCGCAGACACAGGGCCTTCAAAATGTGGCCTCCGTGTGATCAATGTTGCAGTGTAAGCCTCGTAAGATTACTCTTTTGGCAAGGCCCAATAAGCGACAAGGACAAGGCAGTGCCCCTCTCACTCATTGTGGTGCTTGTGGAAGACCTGCTGCTTGTGACTGCCCTGCCTGCTGTGTTTGAAACCGGCCCTGCCTGCTATATTTGCACCACGCCTGGTTTGTTTGGGCCCTGCCTGCTGTGTTCGGAACCGGCCCTGCCTGCTGTGTTTGAAACTGGCCCTGCCTGCTGTATTTGCACCATGCCTGATGTGTTTGGGCCCTGCCTGCTGTGTATGGAGCTGGCTGCAGAGCCTGCTGCTTGCGCATATCTGGGTGAAAGCAGCCCCGCGCACATCTGAGGGCAGGACGAGCTGCTGAGCTAGCTGCTTGTGCCCTTTCAGGCAAACGCAGCCCCACGCACCTCTGGGAAAAGGACGGGCTGCTGTACCTCCTTCTTGGTCCATTCAGGACCTCTGGGCCCCCTCCTCCGTGATGTGTCCAGCACATAGATGTGGTAGCCCTACATGCGTGTGTGTTTGTGTACTACTTGTTTTGACTGCATGCGCGTTTGTTACAAACAGTATGTATGTGTGTGCCAATGGGGGAAGGGAGGGCATCCAAGGCTGCCGGTGAGTGCCGTTCATGACCGAGAGTCCCAGGGCTGCCCTGCAGCATCCCTGGGTTCCTTTCATAGGCTCCATTCCTGGGTTCCATTCCTGGCTCCATACATGTCCAGGGTCGCATTCAAATTTCCATGCACGGGTTGCAGGGTTCTTGACATGTCCCACAACATGTGCATGCCTCACAAAGGTGGACCAGGTGCGTCATGTATTCACCAGCCTCCTACAGAGGCCATGCCATGCCAGAGGCTTGCGCGGCAGCTGCTATCGCCACCATGCTTGGTGGCTATGCCATCGCCGCGATGCGTGGCGGTTATGCTTGGCAAAGGTAGTGCAGGATAGGGGCCCCAACGGCATGGGGAGTGCGCAAGAAATGGGTCCTAAAGGCACAACATGACAGCTCAAACTTGGCAGCAAGCTTAGCCTGCCCATGCCTATGGTAGGCTGGGTCGGTCGGATATGCCAGAGGAGTTGCCTATCATTGACACCCATAGTGAGCATGCACCCAAAATGACACCCAAAATGTCAAAATGACACCAAAAATGACACCCATAGGAGCATGCACCCAAAATGACACCTTCAACCCAGACAAATGCCCAAAATGCCGCCCAAAACTTGTGTGCACCCAAATGCAGCACAGAAGTGTGCTTGCAGCAAGCAGCCTGTGCGGATGAGCTGCCCCAAGCTTTCGCCCATCCGCGCTGGAAGGCAGCAGTAACTTACATAGGCATACTGGATGCACTAGCCGCCTTGCAGCAGACCTCACCACCTGCAGTCCCTTGCACCCTGGCAAGTGCCCCCACCTTGCCGCCCGACGAGCCTGCAGCCGCATCCACTTCCAGGAAGAAGTCCACAGAATTGAGGTGGGCAAACTTGAACTTGAGCAATGAGTTGTCTGTGTTTGCGACGTACGAGGCGTGGCAAGACTGCAGGCACACATGTGTAAGTGTGTTCTATGCATGCGCACGCGCTTATGCATTGGCGCACGTTGTTTTGGCTGAGGGTGCATGCAGATGCGATGGTGTTGAGTGCTTGCAGACAAGCGTGCAACACTTGCAGACAAGCGAGCAACCCTTGCAGACAAGCGTGCGACACATGCAGACAAGCGTGTGATACTTGCACAGTGAGCTATCGCCTTAGTACAAGAGGTTGACTCGGTGAACGTTGGAGAGAACGCCTGTGTGTGTGCCTCTGCCCCTGCGCCCATTGCAAGCTAGCAAGGACCCAGGCAAAATAGTAAGGAAAATGACAATATGGAGCAGAGCCGGCCCACCTGCAAAATGAGGCCATCAGCTTCGTGGCACAGGCTGGGGATCATTTTGTCGATGACCTTGCGTGCGCGGAAGAGAGGCCAAAATTCCTTGACGCGCACGCTGCAGGCCTCTGTCTCGTACTTGTAGGCCAGGGGGGGCGCGAGAAACTTTTCTGGAAGCTGCCTCTGAATGTACCTGCACGCACAGGGAAAGTGCTGGGATGATGAGAACTGAGGGGTATCCAGGTGATGCAGAGGCTTTAGGCGATGCAGAGCGATGCAGGCGGTGGAGAGACTTCAGGCGATGCAGGCGGTGCAGGCAATGCGCAGGCTTCCAGGCAATGCAGAGCTGATAGGATGCTCACACGTACCTCTTCTCCCTGTCGCGTGGGGCGATGACCTCCTTTTGGAGGAGCTTGAAGCGCTCCAGCCACGGCTCCTCCCGCAGTAGCTTACCCCTCAGCAGGACCAAGTCGTAAGCCAAGTACCTGAGGGGAGGGTGCGCCTAAGCCATGCAGGAGTGAGCCCACAGATGTTTGCACGCGGGACCAGCGAGGCCGCATGCCCCACGCCATGCACATGCAGGACATGGGTGTGTTCCAGCTGCATAGGCGTGCGTGCACATCTGTGTGCCCTCTGGCAAACTCTCCTCCTGAGCGCAGGTGTGCCAAAGGTTCCAGGTTCGGCCCAGGGACTTGTGTCATGGCATGAGTGAGCTTGCATTGCGATCCCTGCGCCTGCACAGACCTCCATCCCAGGAAGTATCTGCTGGCTGGCTGTTGGGAGGAGACGCGCCCCAGGCCTCTTGGATCATGCACATGCGCTGTGGAGATGCGCAGCAGGCTCCACAGATCACGCCTGTGTATGCTGTGGCAGCGCAAACCGAATTGCACACATCATGCGTCCAGGCATTTCATGGACTGCACGCGCCCCATCCCGCATGCTTGCACAGTTAGACTTGCATAAAACAGCGCTCAATGAAAGCAGCCGAGAATCATAATGCATATGTGGACAGAAATCATGCACAAGTACGCACCTGCGTGTCTTCATCCCTGTTCCAGGATCAACATCAACAACCATCTCGCCATCTAGCAGTGTGTCATGGTGCGGGGGGCCCACCTGTACATGTTTAAGTGTTTACCATACGTCTTGTATGCATGCACTTTTGCAGGCATATCCAAGCCTTTTGAATTTCTACAATTTCTGTCATGCGGGTGGAGACGTGCATGCAGTTGTATATGTGTACCGCCCTTAACACGCAAGCTAGTGCACGTGAAACATCAATGCACTGTCCAGTATCAGACACACTCTGAGCAAGAATTCAGTGCAAAAACCTGATTTGTATGGAGCACCCTTGCAGCAGGACACATCATTGGATATCATTGCAAACATCTGATTTGTTTGGAGCACCCTTGCAGCAGGACACATCATTGGATATCAGTGCAAACGTCTGATTTGCATGGAGCACTCTTGCAACAGGACACATCATCCGAAATCAGTGTTCTTGTACTCACAGGGTACTGCTTCAAGGCAGTTGGCTTCTGTAGAGTGGGAAACCGCATCTGCACAGCAAGCAGTATGGTGAACCAGGCGAGGCTACTGCTTGCAATGTAAGGGAGTCTGAGGCCAGCGAGCACAAATAAGAAAACAACAGGAGTTTGCATTTGCAATAAGGCATCTGCAAGCACGACTTAGAAAGCAGCCGCATCTGAGCAGTCACAATTCAGAACAAGGCATCTGCATCTGCAGAGACAGGCCCTGCACAGGCATCTGCAAAGACGGGCTCAGCACAGGCATCTGCAGAGACGGGCCCTGCACAGGCATCTGCAAAGACAGGCCCAGCACAGGCATCTGCAGAGACGGGCCCTGCACAGGTATCTGTAGAGACGGGCCCTGCACATGCATCTGCAGAGACGGGCCCTGCACAGGCATCCGCATCCGCAGAGACGGGCCCTGCACATGCATCTGCAGGGACAGGCCCTGCACAGGCATCCGCATCCGCAGAGACGGGCCCTGCACAGGCATCTGCAGAGACGGGCCATGCACAGGCATCCGCATCCGCAGAGACGGGCCCTGCACAGGCATCCGCAAAGATGGGCCCTGCACAGGCATCTGCATCCGCAGAGATGGGCCCTGCACAAGCAAGGCACTTGACAGCCACACGGTGGGGGCACGACCTCTCGGCCCTCCTCCCATGGAGGCATGGCTGGTCGCAAGGGCGTGGCACTCCATAGGAGGGCATGGAGCCTGCCGGCTGGTGATGCATGCGTAGGGTGTAGCCGCCTAAGGGCCCACCTGCAGCCTGACGACCCTGAACTCCCGATTGATCAGGTAGCATCCCTGGTTCTGGATGAGCAGCAAGTAGCGGGTGCCGTCCGCTTTCCATGACACCCAGTACCTGCAGCCAAAGCATGGGCATAAGTAGAGGCCAGCACGCCCGGTGGAGGCCAACATGCCCGGCCAGCGTGCCAGGTGGAGGCCAGCACGTCAAGCCAGCATGCCAGGCCAGCACTCCAAGTGGTGCAAGGTGAAGGCCAGCACAACCTGCAAATGATCAAATTCCCTTCCGCTGGCAGACAGCCTTCATGGCTGCCCTTGGTGCTGCGGCTTGTCTTGCCGTGCGAACTTGCTGTCTGGTGGCCTCTGTCAGCGGCAGGTGCACCACAGTATGGGCACTGCCCCTAGCTAATTGGACGGTGGTCGGCTGTGCCACCGCTTGCACAACAACCTTCTCGGGCTCAGACGGAGCTCAAGCAGGCCCAGTGGGAGGCAGCATACCCCTTGGGAGCACTTCCACAAAGAATTGCACATGTAACCAATCCACCATACACCACACCCAAACAGTTTCATTTGGATCTACCAAGTTGTCTGCAGTGTTGCCCAATTTCGGTTACGTGTCCACCATTTGAGGGTTGAGTAAAACACGGGATGAGAATATTTCTACAAATTGCAATCTTTGTGACGCTCACAATGATGTCCAAGATGAGCAACATGTGTTATTCATATGTACTCGCCCTCATGCTTGCGATCTTCGTATGAAATATGTTTCATTGCTGTCTGGGCATGTCCTTTCTCTCATAACTCCAGTGTCTCTGGGGACACCTTTTTTGCCTGCCTCTCATAATGTTCACCCAAATGACATGCTATGCTTTTTTAATCAAAGTAATCATACACTCTACATTTTCTTGTATCAACTTCTCATTCTTCATGAACAGGCCAGCAGTCAGTCAATTTGACTGGAGGCCTTTATTCCTGTAACTTAGGGGCGCTAGCGCGGGAGCGCACCAGCAGATCTGCAGCTGGCGGAGGTGCTGGCACCAGCACCGGCACACCGCACAGCGCATCCACAAGGGGGGGGGGGGCTGCAGCTCCAGCAGGAGGCAGCTTGCCCCTGGGGGGCGCTGGCGTGGCGACGCACCTGGAGGAGTGCAGCAGACTGAGGTTCTGGCGGTCTAAAGACACCGGCTGAGAGCCCGGGAAGTGTGGCAGCCGGCCTTCTGGGAGGTCCGTGCCAGTGAGCCACCTGTACACACTGCAAGCGCGCGCACGGAGGGCCGAGTTTCCAGGCAGGCGGCTCTGTGTGAGCGCAGCGCGGGTGCGCCACCTGCACAAAATGTATGTGTACATGGGGGAGCTCTCAGGCAGGCAGGCCCTTCTGGAGGGTCATGGCCGGTGAGCTCTATGCGCACGCACCGCAAGCACACATGTGGCAGGCCAGCATCCCTCACTTGCACACCGCGCACTGGCGCATGTGCGCATGGCCACAAGAACATACATATACATTTATAATAACACATATACATGCGACACTGGTGCAACGCAGGTGCTGAGTGGATACAGCGGCTTGCACACCCTGTAGGCGCGCATGTAAGAGTTTGTGCTTTGTAAACTACTGCGCATGGAGTGCATTTGTTCCGTAAGGCTTGCACCTAGGCAGCATGCTTGCTCACATTGCCTGCACCCCCTAGGCAGCATGCTTGCTCACATTGCCTGCACCCCCTAGGCAGCATGCTTGCTCAGATTTCCTGCACCCCCTAGGCAGCATGCTTGCTCACATTGCCTGCACCCCCTAGGCAGCATGCTTGCTCACATTGCCTGCACCCCCTAGGCATCATGCGCAGCGAGGCCATTGGCCCGTTCTAGCATGTTGCACGGCAAGCAAGCTAGAGGCAGGCACAAGGCAGCTGCACAATCTGGGTGCGCAACCTGGCCTTAAGTGCTCCTACAAAGTAAGCATCCCCATGACAGGCTCTGCTCCATGACCTCGCACCCATGACAGGGTTCCTCTGTCCCAGGACCAAGTGGACCCACGGTCAAGCCCCAGTCCTCGAGGCAGACCATATGACCAAGCTCAACTTTGCCAGAGCAACTCCCAGGCTCTACAACCCAGCACCCGCAACCTAGCACAGGCTTTGTGCAGCAGGCCCGCACTTGCAGGCGCTGCACTATAGCACAGGCCTGCTGCGCTTCATGCCCGCATGCATCTGCACCAAGCTCTGCAAAAGAGCCAAAGCCTGTGACAGCACGGCTCCCAACACCTTTTGACCATCCTTACCTGGATGGTACAGCAGCACAGCCGCTAGCCCTGGCTGCCCCCCTCCTCCCCCCTTAAACCCCGCGCGCACCCCTCTAGCACTCTCACCCACCACTTTCCTAAACCACTCACTCGTGCTGCACCATGGCCGCTTCCTCTGGTGGAATGGCCTCCCCAATCTCATCAATGCGCTCGTGGGTGATTTCCTTGGGGGGATCCGGGGCTGCTAGTATGCAGCAGAAATGCACACACGAGCTGAGTATCAGGGGTTGATTTGTGCACATCTTGCAGTGCAGCTTCCTCTGGCATGTGCACGTTGTTTTGGGTGGTGCATGCCTAGCAGCGCTTGTACAGTGAGCACTGCATAAGCGGCATATGACATGGTTTGAAAAGTGTGTCCACTCTTACCACGCATAATGGAAACACAACCTTCCTACAGCCTTGTGCAGCCTTCCACTTGCATGCAAACTGCAAAATGGAAGGGAGCACACCCTTTTCATCAGTCTTCTGCAGCTTTCCTTTTAACATGCAGCCTTGTGCACGCATCTATTTAGCACCATCACACTTCCCTGCATGCACATAAGCCTTGCTGAATATGTGCTCCATCATTGGCTCTGCAGAGCCGCAGGCCTTAGGGCAACAATACAGAGAGGAAAAGCTGGGTCATAAGCAGCGCATGCGCTCCAGAGGTAGCAGGCACAAGCATCACAGGACTCCAAACCCTCCCCTCAATGTTTGACAGCTTCTACAGTATCACACAAAACATGAAGGCAGGGTGAGACACAAATGGCCCCTTTAGCCATCCAGGCTTCATGGCAGCTTCATGGCAGCCAAGTCATGTACCAAGCAGCATATGGTCCACAGCCGACTCCGACCCAACTGCAACCATACACAGCTGGTAGCTCACAAGCAAGGACCAAAGCGTGCAGCTGTGTCTCTCTCATCTGTGCCGCCCCTGCATCCACATTCACCTTCTCGAGACCTATATTGTGGAAAGCAAGCAGCTGCAAGCAATGGCACATGCCTCTTGACCCCCCATATTTTCCCCGCCCGCAGAGCTGTGCCTACAGCCTTGAGAGACCCAACACGCGGCAGGCAAGCGGCAGCATGCAAAATGACAAACGCACGTGGCTCTGGTTCCCCCTCATCGTCTTCTTCCCCGGTCCCCTTCCAGCTGGGTACTGGTGGGGTGGGCAGTTGTGCAGCAGTGCGGGACTCATGGTGGTACCTGCGCACAGCAGGCAGGAATACAGCAGTGCGTGGCTGATGGTGCAGAGCAGCAGTGCGGGACTCGTAGTGGTACCTGCGCACAGCAGGAAGGAATACAGCAGTGCGTGGCTGATGGTGCAGAGCAGCAGTGCGGGACTCGTGGTGGTACCTGCGCACAGCAGGCAGGAATACAGCAGTGCGTGGCTGATGGTGCAGAGCAGCAGTACGGGACTCGTAGTGGTACCTGCGCACAGCAGGCAGGAATACAGCAGTGCGTGGCTGATGGTGCAGAGCAGCAGTGCGGGACTCGTAGTGGTACCTGCGCACAGCAGGCACCAGGTTTAACAGGCCCTAGGAGGGCAGGCAACAAGAGGGGTGTTAATGCTGCGAGAGAACTTATGCATGCAAGTCAGGTAGATGCAAGGAACTTAAGCTTGCAACACAGCCGGTATGCAAGGGAACGTGCGCACACACGCACTTGAACAGGTCGTTGATGTAGGCGTCCTTGTAGATGCCAGGCGGCCGTGCAGCTGAGAAGCGGCGGAGGCAGCGCGGAATGGACAGGCCAGCAGCGGACGCGATGCGCACCATGGCATTCACGAGCACGTATCCTGAATGCACCACAGGGGGCATATGGCAAGGCTCATCGCTATCAAAGGCACCAAGGATCAGGGATCATCCCGCGCACAGGCAAGGCCAAGGCAGACTGCCCTACAGGCCTGCTCTGCTCATGTTCACAGATCGTGGGGGCGGCTTGTTCATAACATACATAACGCAGACCAGCCTTGCCTGTGGTGCACAGGTTGCAAGGTGTGCACAGGTTGCACACCAAACCTGCACCCCTGCTGTTTGCAACCACACAGCCTAGCTATGAGCAGCGCAGCATAAGTCATCCATGAAGGAGCCCCAGACAGACCCTTTGTTGCGTCGCACGACATGTGGTCAGGAGGAAGCCCCAGACGGGCCTCCCGCTGATTCACGCAGCATGCGCTCCCCTTGCAACCCTCTGACCTTACCCACCCCACGTGCGCACACACACACACGCACGCACGCGTACACAAACACAAACACAAACACGCACACATGCACACACACGCACGCGCGCACACACAGCAACTTGCGCACGGCCACTGCCTGCTGCACACCCGTGCGGTTGAAGCCGTGCGTGCAGTGCACGATGATGTAGTCATTAGGCCGGTACGCCATCATGCGCTTGATCTCGAACACCGCGGCGTTGACCGCAAACGCGTCGGGGGATTGACCGTGGCCCTGGCAGGGGATCTGCACAGGTGTGACAACGGGCCCACAGATCTATGCAGGACTAAACAGCCACTGCGCTGTGCAGCGTCTGTTGACAAGCAGGACGAGTGGCCGTATGCTGGATCACTGATCAGGTGGTGTGCACGCTCATGATAGAATGAGTAGGTTGTGGCCCTGGTAGGGGATTTGCAGGTGAGACTGCGGGCCCACAGGTCTCTGTAGGACTAAACAGCCACTGTGGTGTGCAGCGTCTGTTGACAAGCAAGTGGCAGGTGGCAGCATGGTGGATCACTGGATAAGTGGTGCGCATAGTCATGATAGAACCACTTAGATGTAGCCCTGGCAGGGTCTCTGCAGGTGTGAGTGCAGGGTAGTGGGAGGGTTACACAGCTTTCCACAACTGCCAGGCTGCGCACCAACCAGGCACGGCTTGCTCAAGCAGCGCCTAGTGCACCGCCCAGGATGATTGATAAGCAGGATGTTTGAACAGCAGCATACGCTGGATCACTGGCCAGGTGGGTATTACACAGTGATGCAAGACTGAGGGCATGCCTACGCTGCCAAGCATAACAGAACAGGCAGGAACCATGGGGCAGCAATCTCATCACCCTCCCTACACCAAAACACATCGTCCACCCACCAGGTATGGGTTCCAGTTGCAGGCCTGATAGGCTTCAGCTGCGCTGCCCTCTTTCCGCAAGCACAGGTATGTGACCCCTCTGCCTTGCCTGTGCCTTGAGCTGCCGCTTGCCTGATGCTTACTTACACAGCCGCTACCTTTTTCACTGCTTGACAAAAAACATAGACTCATCTGGCCTCGCGGCTTCTGCTTGCGCAGCCATAGAGCGCCTGCTCTGACGGTCACGTCTTGGCGGCAGGTAGCTTGGCTGACACATCTGCTCTGAGCGTATGTGCGTGCTGGGCGCGTGCGCGCGCACACGCTGCAAGTGCTCACCTTTGCGTGGATGATGGTACTGTCGGAGAAGAACCCCTGCCCAGCCAGGGTGCGCTGCGGGGGCACCTCCCGGTCGAAATTATAGTAGCGGTTGGACTTGGTGAGGTCGATGACGAGCGACACCTGCACACATGCCAGGATACAATGCAGAGTTGTGGCAGCTTGGAGCTGGGGCTGTACGCTGAGGGCCTGACCCTTGCACGGCATGCACCCCGGCGGCTGGGGCTATACGCTGAGGGCCTGACCCTTGCACGGCATGCACCCCTTGCACGGCATGCAACCCTTGCACGGCATGCAACCCTTGCACGGCATGCACCCCGGCGTAGCACAGTCGCCTGCCTTTCGGCTGGTTGCTGCTCAGACGAAGGGCCATGTCCGATCGCCGGCCGCGACGTATCTGGAGTCGTCGTGGGCCTCAAGACGTCTATATTAGGGATCAAAAGACGTCACCCACCTGCTTACGTTAGGCTAAAGTGCCCACTTCTATTTCCACACCACCACCTCCCTTGATCCACATTCATGCGGCTGGAGCAGCGAAGCATGGGTGTTACTCCGGTAACCTCATGTTGTATGCACCTGAGCATCACCCCTGCACCCCTTGGGCTTCCTGCACACACCGAGAGCCTCTCCTCAAACACAGCAAGTGGCCTACTTAAGCATGAAGCCAGGACAGCACAATGTGCATCGGAAGTCGCCGCGCAAAGCCAGAGGGGCCTCTCAACCGCCTGCTTGGCTGCAGCGACCACATTTGTACACAGGCTGGGGAGCACAGATGTAAGCCGCAGTGCCCTGGCTTTGCCCTTGCTCTCAAAACGCACTGATTTACACTGATTTGGTCGCACTTGCAGGGTGCCATCACCTCAGAGCACATCAGTGTGCAGGGTGCAACAACAACTTCACGCTGGCCCACCGACTAAAGCGCACCAATTTGTGGGGCGCACGCGCCACAACCTGGCCTGAGCAAGGACAGCCAGGGAGGTTTCCGAGGGGAGAAACGCTGGAGCAAAGAGCGCGGCCTGGCCCAGCCATCCCATTGTGCCAGCTTGCACGTTGCACCCACCTTGCCCTGGAATTGCTGCTCCACGGCAGCTATGGCATCATTGATTGTGTAGCGGCTGAGCGCGGGGTTTTTGAGGAGGGGATCATATGCCCGGCTCAATGGCACCTGTACGTGCGGGCCATGTCTGGTGTGGTCAAGCATGTGCGGGCCATGTTTGGTGTGGTCAAGCACGTGCGGGCCATGTTTAGTGTGGTCAAGCACGTGCGGGCCATGTTTGGTGTGGTCAAGCCGCTGCATGCAGGCATGGCCTGCGCCGGCTGTTGCACTGTCTGTTGATCAGAAGGAGGGGCTAGGGGACAGTGCTTCAATAAGATATGTCGCCAAATGGTCGCACTTTGTTCACTTTTGTGGGGATGGATAGGATGCTTGGCAACCAGGGAACCTTTTTTTTGTGCCATGGCCTGCCATCAGGCAACATAATGCCCTTATCATTCATGCTGCATGGTGAATGAGGAACCAATTTGAGAGTGCTGCTCTTTTCTGACTCACAAGCAACGTGTTTGGAGTTTAATGGAACAAAGAAACTTTGTTGCAATCAGAGGGATCTAATGGCATCGCCGACTGAGGACAGTGCCAGTCCATGGAGTGCAGGGACACCGCAAGGGTGGTCACCCCGGGGGCACCAGCACAAAGGGGGCGCCTGCCAAGGCTCCCAAGACAGGCCAGCTATGCATGCTCTGAGTGCCTCAAACAGCTATGCATGCTCTGAGAGCCTCAAACAGCTATGCATGCTCTGAGAGCCTCAAACAGCTATGCATGCTCTGAGAGCCTCAAACAGCTATGCATGCTCTGAGTGCCTCAAACAGCTATGCATGCTCTGAGAGCCTCAATAGACAGCTATGCATGCTCTGAGTGCCTCAAATAGCTATGCATGCTCTGAGAGCCTCAATAGACAGCTATGCATGCTCTGAGTGCCTCAAATAGCTACGCATGCTCTGAGAGCCTCAATAGACAGCTATGCATGCTCTGAGTGCCTCAAATAGCTATGCATGCTCTGAGTGCCTCAAATAGCTATGCATGCTCTGAGAGCCTCAATAGACAGCTATGCATGCTCTGAGAGCCTCAAATAGACTGGATATGGACGAAGGGCACACTCTTGTGCAAGCCATTGTCAGGAGGATCTGATGATTAAAGGGATCCATCGATGTCCAAACGAAGGATCTCATCCTCCATAATTTCAATAAGTAATGCTTTGATTAAAGGGGGGGGGGGCTGGTAAGAGGCAGGCGTTTTAAATATTATGAGTTTCTCAGCATGAACACTGCACCAGGTTTGCCTGCTACATGCAGGGTCTTCTAGATAGATGCCCATTGCTAAAATTTGAGGGCATGGATCTCAGAATCTGCAGACTGGCTTAAATTGCTCCCATCAAGCCTGTTCTCAAGTGCTCCGCAACAAAGCAGACTCCTGGGAATTGCCTTGCACAGCTAGTCAAGCCATTTTTTAGTTACCTTTGAGGGGATGACTTTGAAGTAGTTGTCTTTGCTAATCTCAATGGGGTTGCCAAAAGGGGGACACTCCTCCCAGCCAGGAGGCAGCTTGAGCTCTCCTCCCTACATGCACAAGTCAAGTCATGCTGGGTGACACATGTACACTCTGTAGCAAGCTGCTTGAAAGCAGTCCCTTGCAAGAGCTCCTTTCTCCTCAGGAAAGATAAGACAACTTGCTCCCTACTCTGTAGCCATCTCCAAAACCATGGGCACCATTTCCGCGCCAACCCCTCCCCCACTCAGCCATGCCGCTGTTTAAAAATCAAGGTCGGTCAAAAGATATAAGCATTTATTTTTGATCGCGATTTTGGGGCATCTTGAAAGACAACTGCTTGCTTTTGCTTTCCCACTAGGATCAATCAGGAGGCTGCCACGTAGAACGTGCAACCAGGGGTACAAATCAGCAGCATGCAATCATCCTAAGAGAGATGTCCATGCATGGAACTGGGGCATATTGAGATCTTCAAAACTGGGCTGAAACAACATGCATTCAGTTACTCAGGCACCATTTTTGTGCTTCTTGCTTGCTGCTTCCCTGTGTCTCGTGTCCACGTGCGTGGAAGTCAAGTGCTGTTAGGATACTAGGCCTAGGGGCCAGCTCCAGGCTATCAGCCAACAGCACAGCGTGCTTTGTCAACATCTCCGCCGAGCTGCCGCCAACCTTAGCCTCCACACTATCTTTCTGCAGAACTCCATCTTAAGAGTGGGTGGCACCATTTACAGTCCTTAAGGCATAGACCTGCTGAAGAACCTTGGTCTTGATTCTCAGATAGCTACGAAGCTTGCTATGAAGCTTCATGCTCATTCCATCGGCCTGACGTCAGTATTTATGCTAACGAACTTGTAAGTATTGTGCTCTTGAGAAAACTTATGTGACCTCCCATTGCCAAGGTCAGTAATGGGGTACTGCTTGCCACCCTCCAGGTCTCCATTCACTTCCTTTGTATTTGTTTCTGGTGCAGGAGTCATACGGTGCCTAGGCCCAAGGTGACCCCTTTTCCTGAATTGACGCAGGGAGTGTTTTCACTTCCCACGTAGTTGTTTCTTCTCTTTTCCTTCTCTTTAACTTAGAATTGCACCTTATTGCGTTTTAATGCTACCTGAACTGCACCATTCTTTGCGTCTCTTGCGCTGACAGATGTTAACAGCAGCGTTGCTGCACATGAAATGTGCACCGCTTGACTGTACAGCTCCAGCTGCGTATATGGAGCTCAATGTTGCAAGCTGAGCTTAGCATAAAGCTGGATATTTTCGTCGTCATTTTGTTTAATCGCCGAGCATGAGTGTAGCAACGCCTCACATGCAAATTTCGCTGCAAATTTGCACTGCTTTGTATACAGTGATTGAAAACCTTTGCCCTTACTTTGCATACCATGCAAAGGTCCCCAAGAACACTGGTGTAAATAGTCGATGGGCAAACTCTGATCATTGGCTTTCAACGGCATGGCATGTACAACTTCACACTTTTACAAATTCACAGCATTGGCAGCCTTTGTCTTCAGTCTCACAAGCTGCACCTGGTGGGGGATTAGTCCAAATCTACGTAGCTAAAGAAACTAAGTGTAGTAAGTTGCTGAACATCTAGACCACCTAACACGCAGCAGCACGAGAGTATGCAGCTCTGTTCAGGCGCACATTTGAAACCTGTTCATGAGTCATACTGTCAAGACCAATGTGTATGCTTTTCCTTGATTGATTTAGGGGGTGTCTTACCACCTAGATAATTTTCTTTCCTGTCATGCAACAGACAGGTCTAAGTGTAGTCAAACCTTGGGTTGCCAGTGCACATAATCATGCAAACGAGACAGCACAAAAGTTTGCAGCCTGGGCATTGCCTGCACGGATGTAGGTATCTTTAGAAGATGCCATTGCTTCTTGGCGCATCATGGTGCGCAGGCGCCGCAGTGCTCGTCTTACTGTTTTGTCCTGCAGATACAGCATGATAAGTTGGTACATGCTTATGTCTCTTGTAAACCATGTTTCGAGGCAGGCCAGGCTTGCGTAAGTGGGATGACTGTTGTTATGTTGGTCTATCAAGATCTTAGAATGCCAATGATGACCATGCATGTTGCAGAAGTGGCCGTGAAAAGTCTAAGTGATGAAGAGTAACAAAATCCTAGCAGGGCACAGGAAATTGCAGTCATTTTGCACTTTCCCTCATTTGCAAGGTAGGCGTGCTGATGAGCTGACTGAAATCCACACAAATGATGGTGGTGCAGTTCAAGATGAGGAGGGGGCTCAAGCATTCTTTGTTACATTATTAGTACCCACCACCACGTATCGAGGCTGGGCACCTTGCTCCATAAGCATGCGACAAACGTGGACACGCCTACAAAGTGATGACAGCAGACATAGAACTCTATGTGGTCCTGGATAAGTGCCCATGATCAGAGAATGACCAGCATCAATGCCTTCAGTGTGCTCACTTCAAAAGTTATACAGGTAAGCAATCTGTGCCGGAGTGCACATATGTTTCCAAGTGTGGCGACAATTTGGAAGTTTTAAGGTGCAAATCCCTTCCAAGTATGTTTCATTCCAATTGTAAGCAAGGATGTAGGTATGGCACTAGAAAGCAAGTGCTTGCGTAAGTTTTGAAGCTCTTGTGTAGTGACTCTAGCGAGCTGCACTCATGTGCTGGCATACTACAGACCATTTTCAAGGGTTTGCCACTGACCAACAAGATTTTGAAATCAGTGTAAGACTGGTGCATCATTAGATCCTGCTAGTCAAACTGAATCACTTTTTTGCAAACTGATGATCACAGGTGCACGGGCAAGCGCAATGAATAACTTTTTGTCAGGGTTATCGGGAAGCCCTCAATGAAAGTTTTAAGGAAACGCAAATGATGGTTTTTGGGAAACAGATCCCAAGCTGATTGGAACTATAACATTTTACATGGTTGATGCAATGAATAAGGACCCTGACATTATATGATGCCAATGTGGGATGGACTTGATGCCTTGTAGGTGCAAATATGCTCTGTGGGCGCATAAATGGCGGTTGGGGAGCCTGTTGGCCCGTGAGCTTCAAACATGCGGCTGGATTCACACCTGCTTTAGCTGCAATGTTACTTACCCGCAACGCCCAGCAGCCTCTAATGGGGTCACCGCCCCACCCATGTCATCGTAACACGATTGCGGGCCTATGGCTTTGACAGGCAACAAATCCCTGTATAGTGCACCCAAAATACCACTTGAGTCCCTTCGGTTTTAGGATGCTTGAATTGCTGTATGCAGGAAAGGGCACAACTCAATACAATCTATGAGTGCTGTTTATCGACAAATTCTAGAAATGGCTTTGCGAGTAGGGTAATCAGCTGCTAACTTTTCCACAATGTTTACTTACGGAACATAAGCCTTAACATATTGCAATATCAAGGTAGTTGTGTGGTTGTTATAATAAGCCTTATATTCCTTAGCTTGTGCATCTGCCATACTAATAGCCCTCACACATGGAGCCTCCAAGGCTCAAGCAAGCCACGTCAGGTTGCCAATCTTTCAATGCCCAAATGAAGCTTCAGTTCTGGGATTGCTGCTTGAGCGCTGACCTTGAGGTGCCTGCCTCCAATGTGTCCAATGCTTCCCTCTCCTCATCAGCCTCTGCTGCTGTGCTCTGCTCCAAGCCCATCAGGTCTGGGCCTAGAGCAGCAAATCCCTTGCACGCAAGGATGGTAGTCACAGCCTCACAATATCCCTGATCCAAGCAAGAGAGAGTGCACAGGAATATGTTTTCTACAAAGAAGGGGAAATGCAGCATAAATTTTGCGGCATAACATTCAGCCCTCTGCATGCTAATATGACCATACCTAATTTAAAGCGTGTGCATTGTTCCATTCACAATCCTCCAGGCAAGCAACGCACGCGCATCATCTAAAAAGCACAATTGCATAAGTTGGGGATGTTGTGCTTGGAGAAGTGCGGCAAATGACACATTTCAATACAGCTTTCCAAGTTTTTGCAGAAAGAGTGAGAGCAATGCTTTGGAATAAATGGAGCAATGCTCTGCAAAGCCTTTTTCGGGCAGGCCTTTATGCGTACTTGTGTACACACACACACACACACACACACACGTACACACACACTCAACAGCAGCACCTGCATTGCTGCCACATGTAGTGCTGTCAAGCCTGCCGCATTAGCTTGCCATGCTAGATGTGGACAGAGGTGGAGAGCATGTCGCAGCAGCTCAACGTTATCAGTCCCAGCTGCTATAAGTGCCAGATTGTCCCCTTCCTGCAGGTGGATGACGTTGTTGGAGGAGTAAGCACGTTTGTGCCAGCGCTCACAATTTGAGAAAGAGTGGGCCTACAGTGCAAAATTAGCAGCTTTAGTGGTAGGTCATGAGCTCACATATTGCACCATGCAACATACTGGCTTGGATTGCACAAGCATAGCTGCTATTCAGTTCAAGGGCAGGTACCCAAGACATTTTAGTGCATGCGCTAACATCATTTATACTGACTGCATGATACCCACCTCACTCGTCGCATGTATGTCCACCCCATCAGAGAGAGACTTGAGCACGTACTCAGTGTCACATACTTCCGCTGCTGAAAGCATCTCTCTCACAGTTGCCTGAGAGAAGAGAAGTGAGCGCAAGTTTTAAACGCACAAAGCATGGCCCCAAAAATGCACAGCAGAGGTTCAAAATTGCATTCACAGCGAGGGTTAAGGTTTAGGTTTTGATAGTTTTTGGTGGTTCTATATGATTAGCTTCCCGCCTGCAATTCGTGTGGAGCTCAGATTGCAAGCAGTCTTTGAGCACCTTACTCTTAGACATTTGTTGCCTATTAGCAATGTAATGATACTATCAATGTGGTACATGGTCAATGTAATATGGATTACAGGAACTGTACCAATGCAAGAACCTGGAAGCAAAAGCTTTCCAATTGGCCAGGCTTGCAACAATTGTTGCTTAAGCAGGGTTATTTGACATGTGTGTGAGCACGTATGCTGCCATATGACTGGGTAAGCACAACTGTTCAAGTGCCATTAGGAAAGGGCGGGCTCCAGCTGTTCAAGCTTGTGCTTGGACTATGAACAGTACTGGACTAGCTAGTCGACTAGCGGACGTCCGGACTCCGGACTTTAGTCCGAAAGATTAAATCAGATGAACAGCCTGGGGGCCCGTCTGCGAGCTCACGTGTGCTTTGTACAAAGCTTTAGCATAGATTTTCCATTTCCTGCAGCTACGAAAAACGGTCGTTACTATCTTAGTACGCTGACCCACCTTACGGGGTACTCCAACCGTTCCAGCTGGACTCATGCTGCATCCGCTCCCATCTAGCCTTGCAACCAAAGGCACCTTGTCAATTTCCCATCTCAACTCTGCACTGGAGCTTTTCTGGTGTGGTGCAGCACTCGTGGCTCTGGAGCCTATCTTTAACACCGAGGAGTGGGCTTTCTCCAGCTTCCGGGAGCCCTTTTGCTCTCCTTGGGGTCGAGAAGGATTCCGAGACGTTGATCCTGCCGCGCCCATATCATTATTTATAAATGTGAACATCGCTGCCAAACTGAAGCTGCCAGAGGGAAAGGGAAGATGAACCGTCACTTGGCCCCTAACGCTAGCAGCCCTCGTTTGGCAGATACAGCTATGTAACCTAACCTAACCTAACGCTAGTTTGCGGCGTTAAACTAAATGAATTTAAGCATAATTGACTTTGGAATCATTGAATTTGGATAATTTAACGTACACACGCGTGCCCGCGAGCGCGCGCACACATACACACACACACAGACACACACACACACATATACACACACACACACAGAGTACACTCTGAAGCTATGGATTGAATCCAGTGCCCCACATTGTCCCAGAACACTCCATCGCAATCATCGATACACATTCACAGCTGACCAAAGCAATTATGCAGAGCTTGCAGAGTGGCTCAGAGCTGGATAAGGGGGGTTGCAGAGGGTGCACGCAAGCATTGCTTGCAGGCAACTCGTCCTCTACCACTGCAAGTTCTGCAGGGGGCTCCCGTGCCAAGCTGTGTCGTTGCTTGAGAGTCCTTCACAACTGCCATCTGGATCCACCCAGCGGCCCATAGCGTGCGGTCGCGTAATGCATCACGGTTCACCTGCAAATGTAGAGTTGTCAAGTGAGCTGCCAGCCCATGAAAATGCTGCATTCTGCATGGCTTGTAGCTATTATTACATGTTGCTGGTGCTTCACTCCAATGCAAAAATATTTGTGGACAAAAATCCTGGTTTGTATGTGGCGAAAGAGTAACATTGCAAAGCCAGCAGAGCTTTTGCAGTTGCCCCCGGCCATGCACACAGTCTTCAACACCAGCCAGCTCTTCAGTTTGAGATGAATGCATGCTAGATAGGTGCCAGAAGCAAACCCCTGTTTGGCAATAAAAAGCCAGTGCCGGCCTGTGCAACTCACCCACAGCTGCGCTCTGGGGTCACAAGATGCTTGCATTAGGACGAACGCCATGCTCTTGCCCTTCTTCTGCAGTTGTGTAACACGAAAATGCCTCCATCCCACTGTCTCTGACATGGCAGTCCTGCACACATGCAAATAGCCTGGTGTAAGAACCAAGAATGAGAAACAAGGGTCCTCCAGCAAAAGGAGAGGAGGGTCTGAGGCAGTAATAGACTGGGTCTGCAAAGAGATGGAAGGTGTTCAATTGCACGCTTTGATGTGGCCGCTCGCAAAATATCATGGGTAATTGCGAGCCTATTGACAAGCACAGGCAACTGGCAAACTGGCAGGCACAGCAAAAGCGAACAAGCTTGAGCATGCACTTGGATGCATCTGACCTGGGTTAAGGTATTTGACGTCTCAGAGTAACAAGAAATAGAGCCTTTACCATTTCGAGTTCACGAGCTCTTTTGGCAGGCTTTGTTTCCTCTGATAGCCTCCTCTGGACAAGTGCCCGGTGCCTGTGCAACATGATCACGAAAACGTGTTTTGACACTGCAGCTTGCGTGTGTGACACTGCTGATGTCGCATGCAAAGAGGCAGGATCACATTGTTGCCAATACTCCCACCTCGACAAGCTGTGCAAGAAATGAATGAGGAGCCCTGGCAACTCGAGCACGATTTCATGCGCATGTGGCGTGACTTCGGCGTGTCTGAAGTTGCTGGATTGCTCCCTTGCGCCCCTTGTATCCCTAAATCTCCTTGCTGCTCCACTTCTCCTGGGAGTCCCTGCACATTGCTGGTCCCTTGCGGCCCAACTTCTCTTTGCATCGCCCGCGCAGGAAGCACTCCACCATAACTGTGTGCATGAAGTCGTCTTCTGTTCAGATCCCTTGGAGAAAGCAGGGTGGGAAGCGCTCTGGGGCGGGCATAACAACTGTTGTACACGTCACGCACTTGAGCGCAGCGCTGGCACCCCGATGGACCGGTCACGCGTGATTTACCCTTGTCCATTTGAACGTATGGACGACGACGACGATATTTACTTACCTATCACCAACAAGGCAATATTTTAACCACTGATAGTATCAGAACTCTAAACTTAACACTTGCTGGTGTAGAGCCTCTGTCCGGTCCAAGAGTCCACTTCGAAACAAATCCATAACAAAATTCTTTATTACCGGTTAAATAATATTTAATACTGAAAACAGTTACTTGCTATGTTCTCAGGCGTGCGTTAACACTGGGCCATCGAGAAAGGAGATTGGTGGGACCGAGCCAACACCTTCCTGCAAATGTTGACGTACATCACTTGGAGGCAATTTGGCATTCCGTTGAGGCGTGCCTGGGTGCATGTAGATCAGTCACATGTTGGAGATCGCCTCGTGAGCACACGCGTGCATAATCCTTTGAGAGGAATTCATAAGGTGATACCCCCCTCGTACGATGCCCCATTCACTTACAAGTGGCAGTCAGTGGTATCCATGGTGCGTGATCGTACCCAACGTTGGGTTAACCCACGGGCCACGTGCCTACAGGCACTATATATAGTTAGCTAGCTAGTGCAAGCCGCTAGCCCCGGCCTGGTGGTCTATACGGAAGACTCTCACTCATTTGAGTGGCCGGATCAAGATGCATAGCATGCACCCTATATTTCCCACCATCCACACTTGGCAGCGGCCTAATTAGGGGCCTTATAGAAGGGGAGCGTGCTGGGTGGGCGGATGCTTGACAGTACTTGCTACTTTGCACAGACGCTCGGTGCGTCTACGGCCCATCCCGCTATACATGGGCCACCTTGCTGCATGCAGCATATGCGCATATCATATGCCTGCAGTGTAAAGACTGCGCATATGCAGCATATGCGCAATCTTTGCACTGCAGGCGTCCCTTTCTATCACCCAGTGGTAGGTATGACTCATGTGATCAGGTTGAGGAGGAGGACAGTGGTGATGGTGGTAGTTGCAACATGTGGTTGCAGCTGCTCAGGACTTGCACAGTGCGCAAACCTTAAGAATGGGGTGCAAGTCCCCCTGTTCCTCTATATATAAACAAGAAGGTGCCATAGTGGCATCCGGCCACCGGCAATAGTTGGTCTTTTTGGTTTGCCTCTGTCGCAATGTTTCATTTGGTATCGGCGACTCGGTCCGAGGTCTTGGGTTCTAGCCCTGCTGGGAGGTGTTTGTCATTCCTGGGCCTTGCGAGGCTCCAGAGGGGTCGTCCACCCGCGACCGATTAAGAAAGCCAGTGGGCTTGCTAGTTCAACAAGGGCGGGGAGAGTGCAACATGTGGTTGCAGCTGCTCAGGACTTGCACAGTGCGCAAACCTTAAGGATGGGGTGCAAGTCCCCCTGTTCCTCTATATCGGAACAAGAAGGTGCCATAGTGGCATCCGGTCACCGGGAATGGCTGGTCCTTTTGGTTTGCCTCTGTCGCAATGTTACAGTAGTTGTAAGGAACGCTGTAAAGAAAGGTCTTTCAATGGGCTGGCCTGGGAACTTTTTTTCCTTATTGCATCCCCATATCCATCCCGGAATCTAAGCCTTGTGGCTGGTTACATAGCTATAGGTGACTTAGTGGTTGATGAAAGCCTGATTTCATCACAGTGGCAATGGTGGCAGGCATAGCACCAGCGGCAAGGTAAACAACCTGATGCAGACTGTGCTGTGGAGCAAGTCTGCTTTCGTGATGGTGCACGACTCTTTAAAGGCATGTTTGTCGTGCCCGTATTGCTGAGTCACTGATCTTGAGAGACCCAAATCTTTTGGGTTTCTCAAGATCAGTGAGACAAAGTGCACGTTTTGTCCAACAGCATGCCCAATCGCCCTATCCACACGTTTCCCATCACATGAGGCAAGCTGCGCAGCTTACACAAGGACCACCGGATTGGCATGCAAAAACAACAGCACATGCCAGTAGGGATGCGGAGCCGGGTACAGAAATAGCATGGGCGGCAACGTTTTTGCGCCTAAACAACAATGTTTTGACGAGAGCACAAGGGCTGGCCCAGCTGCTCAAGTCATCATTTTGCCAAGTCTAGGAGAAGGATCCTCCGAAGGCCATGCGACCAAGGTGGGTAACGGGTAACGAAGTGTTGAATAGGGGAGATCTCTTGATGGGGGGCCCCGGAGGGGATGGGAGCGCAAGGGGCAAGTTTGCACAAGCTGCCAACATACGTATGTTGTCATGTTTACAAGACACGCGTATGGAGGGCCATGGCTGCGACGCAAAAAAATAGGGGTGCAAGCTCTGACGAATCTGTTTTGTACCTTGGACCCACCATGGACCTCAACTGGAAACACCAAATCCAACGCATGACAGTTAACCTAAGAAATAAGCTGGAAGTCCTTGGTGCCTCTTATGCCTCCCCACGCCAAACACTGAAGATCATTCGCACTGCCATCATTCCCAGTCTTGCCTGCGCTTTTGCTGTAACCCCCCCTGCCACAGCAGACTTGATCATTTGGGACCAAACGATAATTAGAACAATCGAGCACAAATTCAAACTCTGGAAATGCACTGCGACAGCCATGATATGTGAAGACACCTCCAACTTTGGTCTTGGAGCACCTTGGGCTATGGCCAAGCGTCTGTGGTTTTCTGATAAGTATCTCTTGAATAAGTATCGCTTTGCCTCAAAAGCAGATTCTTTACAAGGGTGATGAGCCCACCTGATCAGCACGACCCACGTTGGTAAATCTCACGCATGCACTCCATGGGTGGGACGGATAAGGCGCCGGCTCCTTTCGCCAAATTTGGGTGGGTATCTAGCAGCAGTTAGACCCCAGCTAGTGCACATCTGCACCCAGGAGCTGATGGTGACC
>LFIK01000595.1_pt1 | contig 27337 bp, 21 predicted proteins | sample 643401 | NCBI WGS metagenome assembly LFIK01 (sample SAMN03777447, study PRJNA286221) | soda lake metagenome | biome: soda lake; feature: Kulunda steppe; material: water; isolation source: sample T5-Br brine of Lake Tanatar-5 | place: Russia: Kulunda steppe | collected 2010-07
ATGGGCCTCCTTAGGTTGTGCCACGCCCTGTTATTTTGAAGCGCGCGGCGCAAGGTCAACCCATTTCCAACCGAAATCGTTCTAGCCCGCGCCCGGCATCACGACCCGGCAGCCGGTCCTAAAGGTCAATGGCACGGCCGGTTTCAATGCTTTCATAAGCCGCAAAAACCAAGGCCAATGTCATAAGATTGTCACGGCCCGAGGTCGACGGTTCCTGCCCCGAGGTCAGGCTATCGACCCAATGTTGCTGAATGCCGATCACGCTGTCCTGAACGACATGCCAGGGCGGCGTGGCCCAGGCCGGGCCGGAGGGCTCGACCTTTTCGACATGCGACCAGCCGGTTCGCGACTGCTTGAGCTGATAGTGGCCATCCAGTTCCAAGGTACCGTCCGCGCCCTCGATACGTACCAACGTTTGCGGGAACGGATCCGGGTCGATCCGGGTGGCGAACGAGATATCCACGACCGAGACCGCACCGCTTTCATGGGTCAGCAGCATGGTGACGCAATCTTCGCCGGTCACGCGCGGATCGACACGCTGGGCGGCGCAATAGATGCGCACCGCTTCGCCGAAATAATACCGGGCGATATCCAGCACATGAACGCCGACATCCATGACCGCCAGGCGTTTTTCCTTAAGCAGATAGGGTTGGCCGCTATAGACGTCATAGCCGTGCCGGAACGAGATATGCCCCCAATGCGCCGAACCGATCGCCCCGGCATCCAGCTTTTCCTTGACCGCCATCAAAGGCCGTTCGAACCGGAAATTCTCGTGCACCATAAAGGCGACACCCGCATTTGCGGCGGCATCGACCATGGCGCGGGCATCATCGGGGTTCAGCGCCAGTGGCTTCTGGCAAATGACCGGAATGCCATACCGACAGGCCAGTTCCACCAACGGGCGATGGCTTTCAACGGTCGTGACGATATCGACGAAATCAAGCTTCTCGTTCGCGAACATCGTCGCGGCATCGTCATATAGGGCCGGAATGCCGTACCGACCGGCGGCATCCTGGGCCTTGGCACGGTCGCGATCGCACACCGCCACGATCTTGGCCCCCGCCACATCGCGCCACCCGTTCAGATGATTGGCCGCAAAGAAGCCGCAACCAATCAGTGCGCCCCTGAGCGCCGCGTCCCTGCCCGCTATCGCCATCCGTTCGCTTCCCCCGTGTCGTCCCCTGTGACCCTGTGTCGTCACCTGTGTCGTCGTCACATCTTCGACGGTTGCCGACATTTGTATGACGCACGGGGGCCGATATCCAAGGGAATTGATCTCAGCGCCGGCTCGTTTGAGACTTGCGGGGCGCGGGGATGGGATAGGGAGCGCCGAACGTGTTGCCACCCTTCCCAATCCCCGGCACTGCCCGGAACCGCAGTGCTTTATTTCCCGGGAGCGTTCCCAAATCCGCCGCCGCCTGACGTTTCCATGACGACGATATCGCCTTTCTTCAGAACCCAGTGATCGGCCGGATCGATCGGTTCGCCGTTCAGCAGCAATCGGCCGATATGGCCGGGCTCGCCGCCCCGAAGGCCGGGCGGGGCTGATTTTATGCGGGTCATCAGGAACGAGACGACCGCCGGGGTGTCGCCCTGGAATTCGAATTTGAAATCCAGACCGTCGCCGCCGCGCCGGTGGCCCGCTCCGCCGCTGCCCTTTCGGACCCGGCGGTGCAGCACTTTGACCGGCGCTTCGGCTTCCATGACCTCGATCGGCGTGTTGCCCAAATTGGCCGGAAACGAGACCGTCGACAGGCCATCGCGGGCAGCGAGCGCCCCTTGCCCGGCATTCAGGAAGTTGACCACCGCGTATCGATGACCGCGATGCTCACCCGCCAGGGTAAAAGATGAGTTCGCCGACCCCGGCGCCATGACCCGGTCCGGCAGAACATCGGCCATCGCGCCCATGAAGGCGACCGGCAGCAGATGGCCGATCATGCCGCGCGCACCACTTGCCGCCGGATATTTCGGGTTCAGGATCGTCCCCTCCGGCGCCCAGGTCTTGATGGGCAGGAAGCTGCCCTCGTTGTTGGGAATTTCCGGCGAAAGCAGTGCCTTCACGCCGAAGGCGGTATAGGCGAAGGTATAGATCGGCACGACATTGACCGATCGCGGCAATTGCGGCGATGACCCGGTAAAGTCGATCATGATGTCGCTGCCGGCGACGGTGACCTTGGCGTTGATGATGATGCGCTCTTCAAAACCGTCATGCTCAAGCCGATAGGTATAATCGCCGTCGGGCAATTCGGAAATCGCCGCCCGCATGGCCGATTCCGATCGATTGCGGATCTGGGCGCCCAGTTCGTCAAAATCCACACCCGTCTCATCCAGCAGTTCCAGAAGCCGGCCTTCCAGCATATGACAGGCCGACACCTCGCCCCAGACATCGCCCATCGTTTGCGCCGGGACCCGCACATTCGTCTCGATGAACGCCACCACGGCCGGATCGGGTTCGCCCTGGCGCACCAGCTTGAGGATCGGGATCTGCAGCCCCTCTTCGAAGATTTCCCGGATGCCGGAATTGCGCAGCCTTCCGCCGATATCGGGCATGTGGCTGGTGACGGCGGCAAAGGCGATCAGCGCTCCATCGCGAAAGATCGGTTTGGCAATGGTGATATCGTGGATATGGCCGGTGCCCTTCCACGGATCGTTGGTGATCAGGACATCGCCGGGCGCCAGATTTTCCACCCCAAAATGGGCCAGAAAATGCTTCACCGAAGCCGGAAGGGTGCCGATGAACGATGGGATCGACATCGACGATTGTGCCAGCGACCGGCCTTTTGCATCGGTCAAGACGACGGCAAAGTCGTTCGCCTCGCGCACCAGTGTCGAAAACGATGTCCGCACGAACGTCGCCGACGCCTCGTCGACCGCGCTGACGATCCGCGTCCACATGATTTCCAGGGTCGCCGGGTCCAATGCGGGCTGGCTCATGCCTCGTCCTCCAACTCGATGCTAATTGTCAAATCATCCAACACGCTGATACGGGCGGCGGCAGCGATCACGACCGTCGATTCCCGTTCCTCCAGAATGGCCGGGCCCGCAATCGACGCCCCCGCAGCCAGCGAATAGCGGTCGAAGACTGGTGCCGACGCATAGGCATCGGATTTCGGGATATAGATCGACCGATGACCCTTGGGTTCGGGATCACCCGCCGCCTGAGCGCGGTCTTCGGCCCAAACGAATTTATAGCTTTCGATTTCCGACCGGCCGGTCAGCCGCCATGTCACGATCTGCGGATGGGCGTCCGGCACCGTCGCCCCGAACAGCCTCGTGTATTCGGTCTCGAAGCCCGCCAGGATTCGTTTTTCCCAGCTTTCGTCAATCGGTCCATAGGGAAGCGTGACCGTCACCGTGCTGCCCTGTCCCAGGAAGCACATTTCAAGCGTCAGGGTCCACACAAGGGCGCGATCGGCGGCGCCGGCCACGGCCAGCTCGCCATAAGCTTCGTCCTGAAGCCGAGACATGATCTCATGGGCTTCCTTCCAGTCGACAGCGCTCAGCACCGTCGGCCGCGACCAAGACCGGTCGACGCGGGCCGGGGCGGCCAACAGCCCCAGGCAAGATCCGGCACCGGCGGCGATTGGACACAGAACCCGCTTGATGCCCAGCTTCCTGGCCACTTCGACGGTATGGACCGGCCCGGCGCCACCCGTCGCAACCAACGTGAAGCTGCGCGGGTCAAAGCCCTTTTCGGCAATGTGAATGCGGGCGGCCGCGGCCATGTTCTCGTTGACGATATTGGCCACGCCCCAGGCGGTCTCGGTCGCCGACATGCCCAGTTTTTCGCCCAGTGCGGCCAAAGCCTGCTTTGCCGCCTCGACGTCGAGCGCCATTTCGCCGCCCAGAAAACTGGACCCGTCCAGATATCCCAGCACCAGATCGGCGTCGGTCACGGTCGGCGCCGTCCCGCCTCGGCCATAGCAAGCGGGGCCGGGAACCGCGCCGGCACTGCGCGGGCCAACCTGCAACAGGCCCAGCGAACTGACCCCGGCAATGCTGCCGCCCCCGGCGCCGATTTCGATCAGGTCGATCGAGGGGATCATAATCGGCAGACCGCTGCCCTTTTTGAATCGCCGAACACGGCCAGCCTCGAAACTGTGCGCGACATAGGGCTCGCCATCCAAGGCGACACAGGCTTTCGCAGTCGTTCCGCCCATGTCGAATGCCAGAACCCGCCGCTCACCCGCCGCGGTGCCGGTATTGACCGCGCTGAGGACACCGGCCGCCGGGCCGGATTCGAGCAACTGAATGGGAACGTCGGCCGCCGCATCGGCGGACGTAAAGCCGCCGCTCGAAAGCATGATCCGCAAGGGGCCGTCGATTGCGGCATCCTTCAGCCGCCCCGTCAGAACCGACAGATAAGACTCCATCAACGGCTGAACATAGGCATTGGCCGCCGTCGTCGACATGCGTTCATATTCGCGGATTTCGCGCGCAACCCGCGACGAAAGGCTGACGGGAATGCCGGGCAAACGCTGCTGAATGGCGTCGGCGATGGCGCGCTCGTGTTCGTCGTTCACGTATCCGTGCAGCAGGCAGATCGCCACCGCGTCGACACCGGCCGCCGCCAGGTCGTCGGCCAGCCGGTCAAGCTCCTGACGATCGGGGCGCCGCTCGGGCGTCCCGTCGCTCAGCATCCGTTCCGGGGCCGAAAAAATCCGCTCTGTCGGCACCAGCGAGGCGGGCAATTCCAACGCCAGATCGTAAAGGTCGTAGCGCGTTTCACGGCGGATTTCGAGCGTGTCCTCGGTACCCGGGGTCACGACCAAACCAATGGTCGCGCCCGCGCGCTCGATCAGGGCATTGGTCACCAGCGTCGTGCCGTGCACCAGCTCCGCCACCCTTACGGCGGACGCGGCACCCGGCGCACCGCCCGCGATCTTGGTCAGCAACTGTGCGATCACTTCCGAAACCCCGATCCCCGGATCATCCGGGGTCGTCAGGCATTTGCCGACCCAAATCGCGCCATCCGGCTGTAAGACAGCGATTCCATCAGTGAAGGTGCCGCCGATATCGACGGCGATGCGTATGTCCTTCTGCGCCATGACGTTTGGATCCGTGGTGGTTGGTGTTGGGTTGCTCATTTCGACCCGTCGGTCGCGTTCAGCGTCGACGGGTCCAGGTGTCAGGATTGACGAGATGTTCGGGACGGCGGCCTTCGACGACATCGACGACCTGCTGTGCGACCTGCTCGGCGGTGCGTTTCAGCGCCTGTTCGGTCGATCCGGCGATGTGGGGCGACAGAACGACATTTGGCAGCGCCAATAGCGGATAGTCCGCCGCCATGGACTCGGACTCGAAAACATCGAGCCCGGCACCGAGGATCCGTTTTTCGCGCAGATGGTCGGTCAGGGCCGCCTCGTCGATCACCGCCCCGCGTCCGGTATTGACCAGAATGGCCGTGGGCTTCATCAGCGCCAGCCGGTCACGGTTGATCATGTGACGCGTCCCGGCCCGGGCGGGGGCGTGGATCGACACCACGTCGGCCTCGCGCAGCAGACCATCCAGGGTGTCTGCTTTGACCGCCCCATCGGCCACGATGTCGTCGGCCGGTACGGAGGGCGAATAGACCATGACCCGCATGCCGAACGCCGCCGACGCGATCGCCGCCGTACGCCGTCCGATACGGCCATAGCCGACGATCCCCAAAACGCCCCCATGGAGTTCGGCCAGCGGCGTATCGTACTTGAAGCCGAAATTACCCTGCCGCACGGCCTCGTCGGCGCGAGCGGTCGATTTGGCCACGGCCAGCATCAGCGACACGGCCTGCTCCGCCACCGATTGCACATTGCCATAGGGGGTAAACACCACCGGCAACCCGATCCGGTCGGCATGGTCCAGATCGATCGGATCAACGCCAACGCCGTGATTGCCCAGCACTTTCAGTTTTGGGGCGGCATCCATGGCGGCTTGGTTCAAGCCGGCATTGCGGGTAATGGCGCCCACGGCATCGCCGATTTCCGACGCCACCGTTGCCATATCCGGGGCGCTGGCCAGCCGGGGCGTCAGGCCCGCGGCCTTGAGCATCGCCGTGCCCGCCGCGTGGATGGGCTGGATGATGAGGACGTCACTCATGATTGATATCTCCGAAATAACCAGGCTCCCCGGCCCGCGCGCGGCTCACCGCGGCCGAAAGCGATCAGCCAGACCAGCGCCGCACCATGCAGCGCCATGATTCCGATCAGGGCCACCCGATAGCCGTCGGGCGAATAGGCGGTCACCCCGGCCGCCGACCAAAGGCCGATTACCGCCCCGATCCCCCATTGCAATACAAAGGCGGCCGACAGAATCAAAAGGTTCTGCGCCGCGCTGATTCGGCCCGCCTCGGCGGTCGCAAAGCGTTGCGCCAAAATCGCGTAACAGGTCGACCCGCCGGTACTGAAAAAGCCCAACATGGCCAAGAGCCACCAGACTTGGCCGGTCAGTTCCAGAACATGTCCCAACTGGGCCGCGATCACGGCAACAAGCGAGACACCGACCACCGTTTCCGGACGGACACCCACCGCTTGCAGCCGGCTCATGATCGTGCCGATCCCCGCATAGCCAAGCACCATGGCGGTCGACAGCACGAACAGCCCACGCGCGGCTCCCGACGCATCCATGCCGCCGACATCGCGCAGCCAAGGCCCGGCCCACAAGCCCTGCCAGGCAAAGATCGTCCCCGATTGGATCATCGCCACCGGCGCAATCGACCAGAATGCCGGGGATCGGAAAATCGAAGCGACGACGGCGATTTGTCTTGCCAGCGTTTCGTCCGCCGAGCGGCCATCACGACTCGTCGACCCGTCCGGCACGACCAGCCAGATATAGGCCGCGCTCAGTACACAGATTCCGGCCAGCCCCAGCAACAGCCCACGCCAGCCGAAAAGCGCGGCAAAAAACTCCGCCGGGACGCTGGCGGCGATGCCGCCTGTCGCGCCGACCGCCAGAAACAACCCGTTCATCATCGCCCGGCGTTCAGGCGCCCAGAATCGCGTATTGGCGGCAATGCCGGCCATCAGCGACGCCGCCACGCCCGCGCCGACCATCGCCCGCCCGACGAACAGGATCATCGGACTTTCGGCCAGCGCCATGACCACCGCGCCCGCCGCCGAGACCATCATCAACAGCGCCTGCACCCGCCTGGGGCCGTATCGGTCCAACACCAGCCCGACCGGCAATTGCGACAGGGCGAAGGTCGCAAAGAAAACCGACGTCAACAGGCCCAGACCGGACGGACCCAACACCAAGTCGGCGGCAATGTCCGGCCCGATGACCGCGTTGATCGCCCGGAACAGGTTCGACAGAAAGAACGCACCGACCAAAGGGACGAAGACGCCGACAATGACGGCGCGCGCGTCGATCGTCTCTTCGGGCAGGGCGCTCACGCCTCGGCCAGCAATCTGCCGAACCCGTCGATCCGCTGACGAATACCGGCCGTCCGCAAGGTCCGCCAGAACGTCGCCTGATTGCTGGTCACGACCGGCTTGCCGATTTCATCTTCGATCGCGGCAATCATCTCGATGGTCGCCAGATTGGTGCACGAGAAAAACAGCGCCTCGGCATCGGGGTGATCGATGAACCGCGCATAGCGCAACAGCGATTCCGGCGGAACGCGCCCAATTCCGCGCCGTTCCTCCTGTGTCTCGCCAAGCTGCATGCCATAGGCCGACACGACCTCGAACCCATTGTCGCGCAGAAAATGAACCTCGCTGTCGTTCACGAAGGTCACATAGGGTGTGCCGAGCGCCACCTTTTTCACGCCGAAAAAGGCAAGCGCCGCAAGCACGGCACTGATGGTGCTGACGGCCGCCGTCCCGGTCGCATCGGTGATGGTCTTTTCGATCCGGCTGGCGGGACAGATGACGGACCCCGATGTGCAGCCCCAAGCGGTGACATCGACCTCGGCCGTTGCCAGTTCGCGCGCCGCCCGGGCGGTGTCGGCTTCCATCTGATAATAGGAATCCGGGGTCGCCTTGCCCAACAGCAGAATGCGCGCCGTATGGATCGACACGCCTTTCGGCGCCACGCGATAGAACTCCGGTTCGATGATGGTATTGGTCGACGGCACGATCAGCCCCACCCGCGCCTGATAGCCATAGGGGCTGTAGAACTGGACGGGCTTCATGGTCGAACCGGCGACATCTTCGGGCCGGACGCCGGTCGCATCCGGCCGCAAGGTCAAACTGACCCCGTCATCCGCGAGCACTTCATCGGCGCGTGTTTCGCGATCGCTGGAACCGGCCATGGCTACCGACCTCCCAGGCTTTTCAGTTTCGGCGCCATTTCCTTGGCCGCGTTGAAGACCATGGCGGCGTCGTTGGAATAGGGAATAAAGGTCACGCCGCGTTCGATCCATTTCGACGCCATCTCGGTCGAATGGCAGCTAAAGCCGCAGGCAACACCCAGACGCACGCAGGTTTCCACGACCTGTTCGCGGGCCGCTTCGACCAGCGGGTGATCCAATTGTCCGGGCACGCCCAGATCCTGCGACAGATCGTCGGGGCCGATCATGATCGCATCGACACCGGGAACAGAACAGATGTCCTCCAGATTATCCAAGCCCTTCTGGCTTTCGATCATGGCGACCATCAAGGTCTGCTCGTTCACACTGCGGATCGTGTCGGTTACGCTGCCCGTGCCGTACTCGGTATGGGGTCCACGCAAATTCAGGATCCGCTTGCCGTCCGGATGATACTTGGTATGGACCATGATTTCGCGAAGCTGGTCGCCGGTCTCGATCAGGGGCAGCAGCAGCCCCATCGCTCCGGCATCGAGCGGCCGGGTCAGATCATGCGGGCGGTCGGTGCCCGGCGGACGAACGATCGGCACCAAACCGGATTCCCGCGCGCACAGCACCAAAGCACCAACCGTTTCGGTCGTAAAATCGGTATGCTCCATATCGATCAGAACGAAATCGAACCCCGTCGCCGCGAAAAGCTTGGCGATGCGCGGATGGGGACAAAGCGTAATCCACGTCCCGACGACCGGCTTTTTCTGCTTTAGCAGGGTCTTGACGCTATTTTCCTTCATGGCGCTTATCGCTCCTCGTTAACGGGCATTTGGGGATTGGCAGGGGTTTGGTGCGCGCTCTCGGGCTGGGGCGCAGCAGTGCGATGGGCGTGGTACAGGAACAGGCCATAAAGCGCGGCGATGGCCAGTCCGATGTAACCTGTCAGCGGATCGAAAACGACCAGACACAAAAGCGTCACCGCGAAGAAGACCGCGCGCGAGACCCAATTCAGGCGGGAAAACAGATAGCCCTCGGTCGCGATGACATAGGCCGTAATCCCGACGATCATCATCACCATGGTCCGGACGAAGGTATCGAGCGACCAGTCGATCATCATCAGATCGGGGAAGTAGACCACCAGAAACGGAATAAGGAAGGCCGGGGCCGCCAACCGCATGGCGGTAAACGCGATCATGCTGGGATTGGCACCGGCAATTCCGGCCGCCGTAAAACAGGCGATGGCCACCGGCGGCGTTATGTTGGACATGACCCCGAACCAGAACACGAAGAAATGGGCAGTCAGGGGCTGAGCGCCCATTTCGATCAAAGCCGGGGCGACCGTCACGGCCACGACGATGTAGACCGCCGTCGCCGGCAAGGCCGCACTCATGATGATCGAGACGACGGCCGTCATCATCAACGCAGCCAGCAGGTTGCCCCCCGACAACTCCTCGATATAGGCCGTAAACACTTGCGCGATGCCCGTCATCGACACCACGCCGACGATGAACCCGGCGACCAAGCAGGCCGTCGCAACCGGGACCGCGGCCGAAGCGCCGTTGACCAGCGCCTGACCAAAGCGCATCAGATTCAGCCGGGTCGCCTGACGAAGCATCGATAATGCAATCGCCGACACAATAGCGATCATCGCCGCGAAAGTCGGGGTCCGTCCGCTCAGCAGGACATAAACCAGAATGACGAGCGGCAGCAGCACATGCCATCGGTCGACGAAGACCCGCCACAGCGAGGGAATTTCGTCGTCGGGCAAGCCCTTGATGCCGTATTTCATCGACCGGAAATGAATAACCAGGATCAGCGAGGCGTAATACATCAATGCCGGAACAATTGCCCCGATCACGACCGTCGCATAGCTGATGCCGACAAATTCAGCCATTAAGAACGCGGCAGCCCCCATGATCGGCGGCATGATCAGGCCGCCGGTCGACGCGATGGCCTCGACCGCGCCGGCAAATCTCGGCGAGAACCCGGCCCGCTTCATCATGGGAATTGTCAACGTACCCGTGGTCGCGACATTCGCCGCCGCCGTTCCCGAAATCGTGCCGGTCAAGCCACTGGCAATGGCGGCGACCTTGGCGGGCCCGCCGGTATAGCGGCCCGATACCGCCAATCCAATATTGGTCAGCGCGGTCGATGCGCCGATGACACTAAGAAAAGCGCCGAACAGGACGAACAGGGCGATATAGCTTTGCGCAATCTGCAAGAGACTGCCGAACATGCCCTCATCGACCATATACATCCGGATCAGCAGCCGTTCATAGGAGATGCCGAAATGGGCGAAGGGATGCGGCAGCGCCTGTCCGTACAGCGCATAGGCAATGAAGATCGCCGCCAGCGCCGTCATCCATATGCCCAGGCACCGGCGCCCGGCCTCTAGCGCCAAGACGATGGTCGTGGCCGCGAAGATCCAGTCCAGATCGGTCATGCGCAACCGGCGCTGAACGAAATCCAGATAAGTGAAATAAATGTAGAATCCGCCCGCACCGCCCGCGAGGGCCAGGAAATAATCCGGCACGCTGGGACGATGACGCGGCGACCATGGCCCTGCCGGATACATCAAGAAGACCATCGCCAAAAGCAGACCAGCGAAGATGCCGCTGCGCCGCATCTGATCCATCAACAGAAAACTGTTGATCGAAAAGACGAACAGCGAAAACGCAATTGCCAAGGCAAAAATCAGGATCGCCGGAATGCCGGTAAGCTGACGGCCTCCGGAATCGATCGAGACGAAACGCGCTTCGGAAAGATAGGAAATAGGATTCACGATCGGTCTGCCTGTTCAACAGAAACACGAGCGGTCATCAGCCGCGATCCGGCGCGCGATGGACCGCTCGGAGCAAGGGGAACGCCCCCGACCCGAGCGGTCCGTCAATTGCGCGAATGGGTTTTCAGCAAGCTGGCGATCAATCCAGCCCGAAATACCGGCGCGCACCGGCATTCAGCGGCATTTCGCTGAGTTGCTGCAGCGCTTCGATGCTCGACTCACGATCGAAGGTATCGAACACGCCATGCGCGCTTCGAAGCGTTTCGACTTCGTCGAACATCAGACTAACGACACTTTCGGCCAGATCCTCGGGGAAGTCGCTCGGCACCATCAAGAGCGCAAGGTGAGCCGTTGTATGGACGTCTTCGTCCTGGCCTTCATAGGTACCGGCCGGGATCGTATGCGATACCTTCCAACCCGACGATGTCACGAAGTTCTCCTGCTCCTCCGGCGACATCGAGAATATCTCCAGGCGATCGCCCGCAGTCGTCATGGCCTCGGCCACGGCGCTGAGCGGCGTGCCCCCCGATATCGGCGCGCCGTCGATCAAACCGTTCTGCAGGGCTGTCAACGCCTCGGCTTGGCCGATGTAATCGGGGTCGATGTCATCGAGCGACATGCCGAACGCCTCAAGAAACGCTTCGCTCGTAACGACTGTGCCGCTACCCGCACGGCCGACAGCGATTCGTTTACCGGCGAAATCCTCGACCGTTTCGATGCCGCTGTCCCGATGAACGACGAAATGGTCGACGCTTCGGAACATAGGCGTGAGAATTTCCATGCCGGCGAAAGGTTCGCCTTCGAAATCGTTGATGCCGGCGATGGCGTCCTGCACGACATTGATCTGAATGAACGCCATATTGGCTTCGTTATTTTCCAACAGTGTCACGTTCTCGACCGATCCGGCCGACGACGTCGCCGAGGCGGTGACGTCCAGATTGTTGCTGATGAGGTTCGCAATGGCGATGCCGGCCGGATAGAAGCTGCCACCGCTCGTTGCTGTCGCAATATTGATGAACGAAACATCGGCGGATGCATCATTCGCGACGAAACCCGTCGCGGCGATGATCGACGCGGTCACCATAAGCGCTTTCTTCATGTCTACTAACCTCCTGTTCATCGATGAATTTGATCTTTTTTAGGGCTTTGTTTCGGGGCCATCGTCAGCATGCCATCCCGTCGACGTCGCCATCACCCTTCCGAGCGGGACTCTTGGTCGACCAGCGGTATACCACGCAATCACACACCGCTTTTGCGTAGACGTCAAGCCTGTCATGCGAAAACCGGGGGACAAGCGATCCGAAATTTGAATGAGGCTGGACATTTCGCTTTTACCCCCTGCATACATTAACATACAGTCATATCCAGTCCCGAGTCGAGAGGTGATTGAAATTATGAATGCCGAGAACGGGGTTCCCACGAAATCATCACAAACCGGAAGTGCGGACAACAGACGAGTTCAGCCGCCACTTTTGTTCACGCCTATGACGATTAGGGGTGTCACTGCCCGCAATCGGATCGTTGTCTCACCGATGTGCCAATATAAATCCGTCGATGGCGCGCCGACGGATTGGCACCTTGTCCATCTCGGCAAATTTGCGATGGGCGGCGCCGGTATCGTTTTTTGTGAAGAAACAGCGATCGAAGCGCGGGGCCGCAAGACCTATGGCTGCGCCGGCCTCTATAATGAGGCGCAAGTCGTCGCAAACCGTCGGATCACCGATTTCATTCGCGAACAAGGGGCACTTTCTGCCATCCAGCTCGGCCATTCCGGACGTAAAGCCGCGTGCGGTCCGCCGTGGACGGGTTTCAAGCCGCTGACGGATGCCGATACAGCCGGCGGTCGGCCACCGTGGCAGCCTGTTTCTTCGTCGCCGGAACCGACCACCGAAGCCAGCCAAGTTCCCCATGCGATGGACGCAGGGGACATCCGGGCCAATATCGCGGCTTGGCGCGAAGCGGCGGTTCGGGCCATCGATGCGGGGTTCGACATCTGCGAGGTCCATGGTGCCCACGGCTATCTCATCCAGCAGTTCCTGTCGCCGATCGTGAATAAAAGGACGGACGGTTACGGAGGCGATCGAGACGGGCGCATGCGGTTCGCGCTGGAGATCGTGGAAACGGTGCGCGATGCCTGGCCGAAAGACCGCCCCCTCTTCTTCCGGGTTTCGGCCGTGGACGGCAAAGGCGGACATTGGGATATCGACGATACCGTGGCCTTGGCCCGCGCCCTCAAGGACCGCGGTGTCGATGTCGTCGATTGTTCATCGGGCGGGATTTCCGGACCGCTGACCATGTCGCTGGTTCCGCGTGTTCCAGGATATCAGGTCCCGTTCGCCAGGGCGGTTCGCCAGGAAGCCGGTATCGCCACCATGGCGGTCGGGCTGATCACCGAAGCCGCGCAGGCCGAAGAAATCCTGGCTGATCAGGACGCCGACCTGATCGCCCTGGCACGCGAACTCCTTTATAACCCCAATTGGCCCGCCCATGCCGCGGCGGCTCTCGGCGGCATTGACCCGCTCGATTTTCTGCCGCCGGACTATCGCTGGTGGCTGGACCGCCGCGAACAAATCCGGTCCCTGGCCCCCGACACTTGACGGGGGACCGAGGATAGCGGCGCTCCGTCCAATCGACGGGCCACTGGGCCACTGGGACTGGGACTGGGACTGGGACTGGGACTGGGTCAGTCGCTCAAGCGCTCCGGGCTCTTGTCAGTGGGGGGGCCAGCCACGGCGCGGACCGCTCAGCCTCGGCCTCGAACGCCGTGATCCGGTCGAGATAACGCATGGTCGCCGTGACCTCGTCTTCGCCCTCGATCAAGGCCCGCTTGCGTGACGGATCGATGTCGAACTCGACCCTGTTGCCATCAGGCCCCGTCACGGTCTGGGCGGGCAGGTCGATGGCGATTTCGCTGCCCGGCGCGGCGTTCAATGCGGCGCGCAGCGGGCCGCAAATCTCTTCATCCAGAACCACCGGGAGCATGCCGTTCTTCATGGCATTGGAATAGAAGATGTCGCCGAAACTGGGTGCGATGACCGCCCGGAACCCTCGATCGAACAAGGCCCACACCGCCCCTTCGCGCGACGAGCCGCAGCCGAAATTGCGCATCGACACCAGGATGCGGGCCGACTGGAATTCCGGACGGTTCAGAATGAAATCCGGGTCCGGCGTCCCGTCGGGCCGGTTGGCGGCGTCGTGGAACAAATAGGGATGGTAGCCGTCACCGCGCGGCTTGCGCAAAAACCGCGACGGAATAATCTGGTCGGTATCGGTATTCGGTTGGTCGAACGGCACCGCCGGCGCCTTGAATGTCGTAAACGCGTCCATCACTGGCTCCTCGATTCAGCGGTCACCGGAGTCGGGTCGGTCAGCGCCCGCACATCAGTCAATCGGCCCGTCACCGCGGCCGCGGCGGCCATGGCGGGGCTGACCAGATGGGTCCGCCCTCCCCGGCCTTGGCGCCCCTCGAAATTGCGGTTGGTGGTCGAAGCGCAGCGCTCGCCATCCGCCAACCGGTCGCCATTCATACCGATACACATGGAGCAACCGGCATCCAGCCACTCGAAACCGGCCTCCCTGAACACTTGGTCCAAACCTTCGGTTTCGGCGGCCAGTTTGACCGCCGCCGAGCCCGGAACCACCATGGCCGGCACGACCGCGCGCCGTCCGCGAACGATGTCCGCCGCCGCGCGCAGGTCCGACAGGCGGCTGTTGGTGCACGACCCGATGAAGACCCGGTCGATCGGCACATCCGACAGCCGCATGCCCGGGGTCAATCCCATATAGGCCAGCGCCCGTTCCACCGATGCCTTTCGACCCGGATCGTCGATGGCGGCCGGATCGGGCACCCGGGCGGTGATCGGCAACGCGTCTTCGGGACTGGTGCCCCAGGTGACCGTCGGCACGATCTCCGACGCGTCGATGGCCACCTCGCGGTCGAACATAGCGTCCGGGTCGCTTGTCAGCGCGCGCCAGCGGGCAACGGCGGCATCCCAATCGGCCTCGGTCGGCGCAAACGGGCGGCCGCGCACATAGTCGAAGGTCGTCTCATCGGGGGCGATCATGCCCGCCCGGCCGCCAGCCTCGATCGACATGTTGCAGATCGTCATCCGCTCGTCCATCGACAGACCGGCGATCGTGTCCCCGGCATATTCGATCACATGCCCGGACGCCCCGGCGGCGCCGATCCGGCCGATGATGGTCAGGATAATGTCCTTGGCAGTGACGCCCTTGGGACGGGCGCCGCTGACCGTGATCCGCATGGTTTTGGGGCGCACCTGCCAGATCGTTTGGCTGGCCAGCACATGCTTGACCTCCGATGCGCCAATGCCGAACGCCAACGCGCCGAAGGCCCCGTGGGTCGAGGTGTGGGAGTCGCCGCATACCATCACCAGTCCCGGCTGGGTCAGCCCCTGCTCGGGCCCGGCCAGATGAACGATGCCCTGTCGCGGGTCGTTCAAACCAAGATGCAGCATGCCGGCCCGCTCGGCATTCTTCTCCAGCAAGCCGATGACCATTTCGACCTCGGGATCGCTAATCGGCGAGGCGCGGTTGCGGCTGGGGACATAGTGATCGGCCACCGCAAAGGTTCGATCGGGCCTGCGAACCGTCCAGCCTTCGCGCCACAGCGCGTCGAACGCATGGAACGATCCCTCGTGAACGAAATGCCGGTCGACATACAGCAGACATTCGCCGTTGTCGCCCTCGGCAACGACATGGCTGTCCCATACCTTATCAAACAGAGTTTTGGGGGCGCTGCCGGTGGTCATGGCCTGTCCTCACGCGTGGTTGAATTGGTCAGCACCGGCAAACCGGGCAGCTTAGCGGCCTCCAGGCATTTGTCGAACGGCTCATACGCCGTCTTGCGCGACAACGGGATGCCATGGCGCCGGTAATGCTTTGCCCGCCGGGCTTCGAGTTCGCCGGGATAGAGCACCTCTTTGAACCCGGCAGCCGGTTTCAACCGCTTGAGCCTGGCAAGGCTGTCAGCCATCCGGTGATCGAACAACGCCCGATCCATGAAGGCCTCGATGTCGATGGCGGCCATGAAATGACCGACATTCTGCGGCCGATCCATGGTGCGCCCCATTTCGCCGACCTCGCCCGAGGCCGCGGCCCCGGCAAGAACGCCGCCCATAATCTCGACCATACCGGCCAGCGCGGACCCTTTCGGACCGGCGAACGGAACCATCAAACCCTCCAATGCCGCCTGAGCATCCGTCGTCGGCCGCCCTTGCCGATCAAGCGCCCAGCCCTCGGGGATCGGGTCGCCGCGCCGGGCCGCGAGCCGGATGGCGCCACGGGCGGCAACGCTGGTCGCCATATCCATGACCCAGGGATCACCGTCGCGCACCGGCACGGCCATGGCGATCGGATTGGTGCCGAACAGCGGCTCACGCGCGCCGAAAGGGGCCAAGCTGGGCGACGCCGGCGACACGGCCAGGCCGATACATCCCCGGCGGGCGGCATTCGCCACATAGAGGGCCGCCGCGCCGAAATGATTGGACCGGCGCACCGTGGCCGCCGCCATGCCCACTTCCAGCGCCCGATCGACGACTTCGTTCATGGCGCGATTGGCGACAACCGCCCCCATGCCATTGTCGCCATCGACGACGATGCTTGTCGGCCGCCGTTGCTCGACACGAATGTCCGGCTCGGCATTGACCAGGCCACGGGCCAGCCGCTCGAGATAAAGCGGGACGCGGGCAACGCCGTGGGTGGTCACGCCGCGCAGATCGGCCCCGACGAGAACGGTCGCGACCTCGGACGCCGCCGCGCCGCTGAGCCCGCCGGATTCGAAAAGCGCGGCGCACCGATCGTGCAGGATTTCCGCATTGACGAGGACTTTTTCGTCACCTTGAGACACGCTCATTCTCCTGACACTCGACTGTTCGAACCGTTGCGATAGTATATCGGTCATTTCGGGAATATGGGGCCGTTCCAAACGCCCTTAAATCCCCGGCCAAATCCTGCGCTCAGGGCAACAGCCCCTTCTCACGCAAGGCCCCCTCCAGCCAGCCCGGATAAAGCCCACCGGCATCGATTTCCGCCATGCGGTTCTTCTCCTGATCGGCCTTGGCCTGGGCCGCCGCCGCGATTTCCGCAGCGCGCGCACCCGGGACGACCGCCACGCCATCGCCATCGCCGACGATGACGTCGCCGGGATGAACGACCAAGCCGCCGCATGAAATCGGCATGTTGATCTCTCCCGGTCCGGACCGTGTGCCGCCGCGCGGGTTCACGCCGCGCGGGAACATGGCAAATCCGCTCCGCCGGATGTCTTCGGCATCGCGGCAGGCGCCGTCGACGACCACGCCGGCGATGCCCTTTTTGTGCGCAGCCCGGACGATCAGATCACCGATGATGCCGAACGATACGTCGCCCTGGCCGTCGATCACGATCACATCGCCCGGCTCGGCCACCATGATCGCTGCATGGACCATCAGATTGTCGCCGTTGCGCACCGAAACGGTGACCACATGGCCCGCAATCTTGGTCGCCGGGTCGAGCGGCTTGATCGCCGGATCCATGATGTTGCACCGCCCCATGGCGTCGCCGATATTGGCCACCGGCAGTCCGGCCAGCGTTCGGATGGCCTCGGGCGCGGATGGCGGCCGCCGATCAACGATTTGAAATCCGGGCTTTCCGTGGCGGTCGGTCATTGGGCTGCTTCCTCGGTTCGGGTCTTTTGATTCTTGTTTCTCAAAATTGACGGCTTATCCAAGCGCTTCGATGATATGCCGCGTGACGGTGTCGGGCGCCTCGTATTGGACCCAATGCCCGGCATCCGGCACCACAAAGAACCGGGCTTCGGGCTGAAAATCCCGCAGAACCCGCGCCCGGGCTTCGACATCCGGTTTCGCGGTGATGTCGTGTTCGCCGTAGACCGCCGTGAACGGGGCCGGGATATCCGCCAGAACCTCGCGCAGCGCCGGGGTCCGGGAAATCGGACGGCTGGGCGTCCGTGCACGCCGGGTATTGACCGTTTGCAAGCATATGGCCAGCGGATCAACACGCCGCCGATCGGCCAGCATCAGGATGGCAAGATTTTCGCGATGAGCCGCTTCAAGGTCTTCCGGCGTCTTAGCGTCACGCCAGCGATGCATGACCGGGCGTTCGGCACGCGGCAGCCCCAGGCCCGAGGCCCCGATCAGAACCAGTGCCCGCCCGCGATCGCCGAGCCGCTTTGCAACATGGCCGGCGATGACCCCGCCGAACGAGAAACCAACGACCGACGCCTGCGCATCGGCGCCGATCAGCCGATCCAGACCACCGACGATGGTTTGGGCCAGATCATCGGCGCCCGGCTTCGCGCCCAATTCGGCCGACTCCCCGAAACCCGGCATATCGGGCGCGAAAATTCGATATCGCCGCGCCAGGGTGGGAATGTTGAGGATCCAGTGGCTCCACGCGCCGTGCCCGCCATGCAGCAGTACGACGGCCGGTGCCTTTTCGCCGCCGTCAGGCCCCCAAGCCCGCCAGACCATCACACCGTCGCCGCAAGGTGTTTCAAGGCGTTCGGCTGCCGCATCGACCGCCGCGACAACCTCGGCAGGCGGCAATCGGTCCCGGTTGTCCACCGCATCGATCGCGCGTTCAAGATTGCTGACAGGACCGGACGTTGCCATCGCCGTCATCCCTTGTCCTTTGTTTCGCCCATGGTTCCGGCCGCGACGAAACGGTCGATGCTGTCGGCGTCATACCCCAGATCGGCAAAGACCGACCGGGTATGGGCGCCGGGTGCGGCCGGATCGGCATAGAGGCCGAATTTGTGATCGGCCATGCCCACCGGCACGCCAGGCAGCCGTGTCTCCTGCCCGCCCGGCAGAGTCGAGTGCCAAAGCCCGCCGCCTTCGACCAGATGCGGATCGTCGAACAACTCACCCGGCTTGCGGACGGGGGCGAACGGAACACCGGCGGCCTCGCATCGCGCCATCAGGTCGTCGGCGCCGATTGTCTTGAACTGCGCCGCCAGATCCTCGATCAGGCGGACACGATGGCGGCAGCGATCGATATTCGACTGCAGCTCGGGATCGGCCAGCAAGTCGCCCCGGTCGAACGCCTTGCAGAACCGGTTCCAGATATTGTCGGTGGTCAGACCGACGAACACCTGACGGTCTTCATCCGCCGTATCGAAGGGCTGGTAGATCGCCCAGGCGCTATCCCGAACGGACATGGGCTGAAGCTCTTGACCGGTAACGACGGACTGGACCATGTGCTGGCCCATCAGGAACACCGCGCTTTCATACAGCGATCCCTGAACCAACTGGCCTTTGCCGGTGCGATGGCGTTCTTCCACCGCGCTGAGAATGCCGATCACCCCGGCCATACCGCCCATGACGTCGACCACCGAGGCACCAGCCCGCAGCGGCCGTCCCGGCGGTCCGGTCATATAGGCCAGACCGCTCATCATCTGTACGACCTCGTCCAGCGCCTGACGCTTTTCATAAGGGCCCGGCAGGAACCCCTTCAGCGAGCAATAGATCAGCCGGGGATGGTCCGCCGAAAGCGCCTCAAAGCCCAGTCCCAGCCGGTCCATGGTGCCGGGACCGAAATTCTCGATCAGGATATCCGCCGACGCCACCAACCGCTTGGCGGCCGCGATCCCGTCGGCGCTTTTCAGATCGATCATCACGCTTTTTTTGTTGCGGTTATAGAAACCGAAATAGCCGGTTCCCGTCCCGGTCAGATACCGCGTCCGATCGCCGTTCGGCGGGGGTTCGACGCGGATCACCTCGGCACCCAGATCGGCCAGGAACACGCCGCAGGTCGGCCCCATGACGGTGTGGGTGAATTCCGCAACCCTAAGGTTGGACAAGGGCAGAGTCGACGGCCGGACGTCGGCGGTATTGCCAGCGGGTTTCTCGTTCATGGCGCTTTCCTTCAATCGTCGCCGCCTGATTGCGGACCGGTGTCGGCATCGGTTAGGCGTCGTTCGGCCGGTCCGTCATAGGTATAGGGAATATGCCGGGGCATGGGACCCTTGATCCGGTGTCCTTGGGTGCTCTGTTCGTAGGCATGGGCGAGCACGCCGACCGAGCGGGCCAGCACGAACAATCCCCGGCCAAGTTCCGGCGCCAGGCCGAATTCACAGAACACGGCCGCCGAAACGCCGTCGATGTTCATCGGCAGCCGCTTGCCCTTGATCTCGGCCAGGGCGTCTTCCACCCGGCGGGCGAGATCGGCATATTTTCCGTCGATGGCGCCTTCGGCCTTGGCTTCGTCCATCAATTCATAAAGCCGGGGCACACGCGGATCGACCGGATGGAACCGATGGCCGAACCCCGGAATGAATGGGCTTTCGTTCTTCATATAGTCGCGAACCGCCGAGGCGACCGGGTCGGAATCATCGGTGCGTTCGTCGACCATCTCGCCGAGACGGTAAAGGAACGCCATGCATTGCTGTCCGGCGCCACCATGGATATCGCCCAGCATGCCCGCCCCGGTAGCCACGGCGCTGTTCAACGGCAAGCCGCAGGTAACGGCCATGCGCGCCGATGCGATGCTGGGGGCATGGGGCCCGTGATCCATCGATCCGGCCAGCGTGCCTTCGAGCAGCTTGCGCCGGCCCGGGCTCAGCAATTCGCCCGTCAAATACAATGAGATCATCGAGACGAAGTCGGCCCGGCCGATCAAATCCTGGATCGGATAGCCGCGCACGTTGATTTTTCCGGGTTCGATATCGATGATCGATGTGCGCCACCAATCGCCCGGCGATGTTTCGGTTCTGCCCCCGGTCCTGCCCCCGGCCCCGTCACCCGCCTTGTCCGTCATCGGCTCATTCCTTCCCAAACTCTTGCATCATGATGCATATACAATGGTATACTGTCGTTTACCATGGGAAGCTGCCGTCAGGCCGCCACACTTGACCGCATGGTCAAGAACCTGCTGCAGTTCGGCGTCACTTCCGGTATAGTTGAATCGGCAGTCGATAAAATTCCGCTGCCGATCATTTCCAAGCGGCGCTCACGGCCTTACATTTGCTGTGCATGTCACCAAAAACGAGAAATCGGGACCACCTGACGCCATGGCAAACTATCCACTGGAACGACCAGACGACCTTCTTTCCCTCGCCGCGCCGACCAGCGGCGCCAAATCCGAGGGGCGAACGTCGCGTGCCCAGTGGGTTTACGAAACGCTTCGCACCGCGATACAGCAGCGGCACTTCACCCATGGCGATCGGATTCGCGAGGAAGACGTCGCCCGGTCGCTGGGCGTCAGCCGAACCCCCGTGCGTGAGGCTCTGTCCCGTCTTCAATCCCGCGGCCTCTTGGAAATGGCGCCCGGCGGGCTGGTGATCGCTGCGCTGGCCCGCCCCCAGATTCTTGAACTTTACGCCATGCGCGAGATCCTCGAAGGGTCGGCCGCCCGATTCGCGGCCCTGCAGGCCTCGCAGGCGGAAATCGACTCGCTCTATCGTATTCACCAAGCCTTCGCAAAATCGGCGAACGATCCGGCCCGAATGGCGCAGGTCAACCGCGATTTCCACCAGGGCATCTACGAAGCCGGACACAATCGGTATTTGATGCGCACGCTGGACGAATTGCACGATGCGCTGACGCTGCTGCCCAGCACCACCTTTACGGTGGCGGGACGTCCGGTCACCGCGGTCGAAGAGCACCGCACGATCCTCGACGCCATCAACGAACGCGACCCGGACAAGGCCGAAAGATTGGGCCGGGCGCATATCGCCCACGCCCTCAAGGCCCGGCTCGAACTGATGTTCAGCTACGCCTAGAGCCGGAAAGCCGCCTGTCGGATGGTCACGCCACACGATAGACAAGTTCTTCTCCGCGATACATGCGCCCGATATTGTCGAGGGCACGCCGACATTGCGCCTGTAGGGCAACCGGCGAGCGCCCGGCCATATGGGGGGTGAAGACGAGGTTGGGAGCATCCTGCAGTTCGGGCGGAATCTCCGGCTCGCCGTCGACTACATCGAGGCCGGCGCCGTAGATCGCACCGGTCTTCAGGGCGGTTGCCAGCGCCGGGTTATCGACGACCGTCCCGCGGCCGATATTGACCAGAATGCCTTCGGGACCCAGGGCGTCGAGGGCACGTTTATCGACCAGGTGATGGGTAGCAGGCCCGCCCGGACAGGCGACGACCAGAAAATCGCTTTCCGCCGCCATCGACGGCACATCGGAATAATACCGATACGGGCTGCCGGGGCGTTGGTTGCGGCCGAAATAGCCGATGGTCGCATCAAATCCGGCGCATCGTTTCGCAATGGCCTCACCAATCGCACCAAGACCGAGGATCCCGACCCGGGCACCATTCAGCGTCGGGCGGTAGATCTTGCGCGCCGCCATCCAGCGGCCGTCGCGGGCGGCGGCGTTTGTTTCAAGAATTCCCCGTGCGACGGTCAGCATCAGGCCGAGAGCATGATCGGCCACCGTGTCGCCATTGGTCGCCGGCGCGTTGGTGACCGCGATCCCGCGCGCCTTGGCGGCATCAAGGTCGACTTTCTCAAATCCGACGCCGAAACAGCAAATGATCTTCAGCTTAGGCAGCAGGTCCATATGCTCGGCCTGAAAACCGAAAACGCCGGTCGTGATCACCGCCTCGACGTCTTCGAGACCGGCGGCCGTTTCAGCCGAGAACGCCGCCAATTGATCGCGGCGATCTATCGCATCGCAGCCTGCGGAGACGATGTCGAAGGAGGTGTCGATCAGGGCCGCAAATACGGCTGTCTTCATCGGCGTCTTGTCGGCTGTTTGGATGTCGGATGGTGGCATGGTTGGGACGTTCCTCGTTGGCAATCGGATTTCAGTCGTCGGTTAGCAGGGACAGTCCCAGCGCCGCACGCCGCCGCAGCCACGGGCTGACACGATAGCGGCCGTCGCCATAGAAACGTTCCATGGCGTCGAGGATCGTTACAATCTTGGCCGGCCCGATCTGATCGCCCAGCGACAGCGGCCCGGCCGGGTAGCCCAGGCCCAATTTGACGGCATTATCGATGTCCTGCGGATGCCCGACGCGCTGCTGGGCAATGTCCGAACCCAGATTGACCACAGCCGCCAGCACCCGCTGGACGACAAAGCCCGCGCTGTCGCGAATGACCGTCGCCCGGCGCCCGGCCTCGTGCAGCGCATTGTGCAGCGCCTCGGCCCGCCCGCGATCGGTCGCAGGCGAGGTCATCAGCGTCAGCCGCCCTCCTTGTTCGAAGGCTTGCGCCAACAGGGTGTCGATCGCAATCGTGCGTCCCGGATCATGGCCGCGATCCAGGGCCGTGGTCGTGGTATCCGTTCCCATCGGGGCAACGATGATCGTCGCAGTCGCCGATGGCCGATCGCCCGATTCAAGCGTGACTCCGCAATCGGTCAGCACATCGGCGATCTTGTCGCCGCCCGCATCGCGCGGATCGATCCATACAGGATGGGCCGTTCCAGACTTGGGCGGTGCCTCTGGCGTCTCGACGCGCTTGCCGTCGTCATAGCGATAGAAGCCCTCGCCCGTCTTGCGGCCATGCAGCCCGGCGGCGATGCGAAGCGGCACCAACGGCGTCGGACGCAGGCGCGGATCATGAAAATATTGGTCATAGATCGTCTGCATGACCAGCCCCGACACGTCCAAACCGGTCAGATCCATCAGGGTAAACGGCCCCATTGGAAATCCGGCGGTCTCGGTCAGGATGCGATCGATATCGGGGACCTCCGCGATGCCCTCGTGTAACAGGCGCAGCCCCTCGGTGTAATAGGCGCGGCCGGCATGGTTGACGATGAATCCGGGTGAATCGCGGCAGATCACCGGATGATGACCGGTCGCCGACACCAGGGCCGACAGACTCTCGGCTATCCCCTCTTTCGTGCGGGTGGCGTTCACCACCTCGACCAACCGCATCAAGGGGACCGGGTTGAAGAAATGCAGACCCACGACCCTTTCGGGACGTTCGAGACCGGCTGCGATCGCAGTGACCGACAAGGACGAGGTATTGGTCGCCAACAGGCAGTTCGGATCGACGATCGGCTCCAATGCCGAAAACAAGCCTTGCTTGGCGTCGACCCGCTCGACGATCGCCTCGACGACGATATCGCAGCCGGCGAACCCATCCAACCCGTCAAGGACCGTCAGCCGAGACTTGGCGGCTTCGCATTCGGCGGCGGTCATCCGATCCTTGGAGACCATCCGGTCCCACATCGCATGGATCGCTTTCAGTGCCGCCTCGACCGCGCCCGGCCCGGTGTCGTAAAGCCGGACGGTCATGCCCGACTGGGCCGCCCATTGAACGATCCCGCGGCCCATGGTACCGGCGCCGATCACGCCGAAGACCGTCTCATTTGGTTTCATTGCCGATCCCCGTCTCAAACTGCCGCTTTCGTATACGATGGTAGGCTTACCCGACAAGCACGTCGACCACACTGACGCCCTCACCGTCGCGATGAACGATGACCGGATTGAGTTCGATCTCGGAAACGCTGTCCGGCAAGCGCTGGAACGCCCGCGCCACGGCTGCGGCACAGGAAAGCAGCGCCTTGCGATCGGCTGCCGGGGCGCCGCGATAGCCCTTGAGATGCGTGTCGACGCCCAATTTGCCGACCGCATTTTCCAGCGCCTTCATCGACAGCGGCAGGCTCACATGGCGAACATCTTCGAGCAGTTCGACATCGCGGCCGCCGGCCCCGATAATCAGGATCGGCCCGAAATCCGGATCGCGGCGGGCGGCGATCAACAGCTCGACACCCTTGGCCGCCATGGCCTGCACCAATACCGGCCGATCGGCCCCGATCGTCTTGCGAATCGAGGCCGCAGCACCAGCAACCTCGTCGACACTGTTCAAGCCCAGATGGACCAGCCCCAACTCCGTCTTGTGGGCGGCATCCTCGGGCAACGCCTTGACCGCCACCGGAAAGGACAGACCCGACAGGGCCGCCGTCAGATCGTCATCGGCCGACACCGTCACCCAAGGACAAACAGGCACGCCCGCATCGGCCAAAAGCGCCGCTGTTTCGCGCCAGCCGGTCGGCGGGTCTAGATCGACCGCCGGCTTGGCCTCGCGGTCGTCGAACCGCGTTTCCGCGATCTCGCGCGCCCGGTACAGCCATGAGAGATACTTTACCCCCTCACCGCAATCGCGGGACGGGAAAATACCGGCGCGCGACAGTTCCTCATGCGCGGCGTCCGGAACGGTATCGGCCAACAGGCTCAGGATCACCGGCCCCTTGGAGCGCGCGGCAATGGCGGTGAAAATCTCGCGTTTTGTGTGGATATCGCGCGGCCCGCCATTGCCCAGTTGCAGCAGCGTCGCCTCGGTATTGGCGTCGTTGATGACCAGATCGGCCGATTTGTCCAGCATTGCGGGATTGCTCACGACCTCGCCCGTCACATCGGTCGGATTTTCCGCAACACCGAATCTCGGCAGCAGATCACGCAGGGCGGATACCGTTTCCGGTGTGAATGTCGCCAGCGGCACGCCGGTTTCGGCGCATTGGTCGGCCACCAGTGCCCGCGCGCCGCCCGGCACGCTCATGACGCCGATGCCGCCATGATCGCCCGATGCCTTGACCGGCAACGGCATGCGCTGGAACAATTGCCCGGCTTCGAGCAGTTCGACCAAACTGCGCACCATGATGATGCCGGCCTCGTCGAACAGATCGCGATAGATACCAAACGGGGTCGACACCTTGCCGGTATGCGACGCCGTGGCGCTACGCCCGGCGGCGGAGTTGCCGGATTTTAAAACCACGATGCGCACGCCGTTCCGGCGCGCTTTCTCGGCCACCGCCATCAGCCGCCAGCCATCGGTTATGCCTTCGAGGAAAACCAGGATCACATCGACATCGTCCTGGTCGATCAGGTAATCCATGTAGTCGAACGCGGTCAGGATGGTCTCGTTGCCGACACTGACGAAATAGCTGCAGCCATAGCCGGACTCTTGCAGGCGCCGGGCCAGACCGCCCCCCATCGCGCCGGATTGGCTGACGATGGCGATGTTGCCGTGATGCAGGGTGTCGCGCTTGGCCGCCGAGCCGAAGGTCAGGATCACGCGGTTCTTGACCGACCATGTGCCTTCGCTGTTCGGCCCGACCAGCGCCATGCCGTATTTTCGCGCCGCATCGCCGACACGGCGGGCCAAATCGTGGCCGTCGGCGACCTCCTCGAAACCCGAGGTCAGAATCGAACAGCTTGGGATGCCGCGTTTGCCGCAGGCCTCGACCGTGTCGGGCACGGCCGCCGCCGGCACCGTGATATAGGCGATATCCGGCGCTTCGGGCAGATCGGCAACGCTGGCATAACATTTCAGGCCTTCGATCGTGTCCGCCTTGGGATTCACCGGATAAATCGGACCAGGGAACTTATGCCGCATCATGGTCCGAAGCGGGACCCCGCTTGATTTGCTGGCATCAGAGGAAACCCCGACGAAGCAGACCGATCGGGCCTTGAAAACATGGTCCAGGGAATGCGGCTGGCGGTTGGTCATCTTAAGTTTCCTCGCGTCCCGGCGGCGGCCTTAGATGGGCGCTTGCCGATTTTCAGATTTGGTACTTTGTATGGTTTATAGTAACATCCGGACAAAGTCATGGGCAAGTTGCATATCCGTGCCCTCAATTTTTGCCTCAAGCGGGAGAGACACCCATGGGCCAAGCCCTCACCGAAGAGCAAACGCTCTTCCAGGATTCCGTCCGGCGGTTCGCCCAAGACAAACTCGCTCCCGGCGCGGTGGCGCGCGCGCAGGACAGCGCCTATCCTTGGGACATCGCGACCATGATGGCCGACCAGGGGCTGATGGGAATCATGATTCCCGAAGAGCATGGCGGCCTTGGCGGCACGCTGACCGACGCCGTGATCGCAATCGAACAGGTGGCGCTTGCCTGCCCGCGCAGCGCCGATGTCATCCAGGCCGGGAATTTCGGCGCCATCTGGACCTTCGCCGCCAATGCCTCGCCGGTTCAGCGCGAACGCTATTTCAGCGATCTCATCAACGGCAAAGCCTTGATCTCGGTCGCCATGACCGAACCCGACGCCGGATCGGCGGTCACCGATCTAAAGACCGCGGCGACGCCCGATGGCGACGGCTTTCGCCTGAACGGACAGAAATGCTTTACCACCAACAGCCCGGAAGCAACGCTGTTTCTCGTCTATTGCCGATTCGGCCCCGGCACCGGGGGAATAGGCTCGGTCATCGTGGAACGCGGCATGGACGGGTTTTCCCTTGGCGCACCGCACAAATTCATGAATGGCGAGGAATGGCAGCCGCTGTTCTTCGACAATGTCTATATCCCGCCGGAAAACGTTCTGCTGGGCGAAGGCGGCTTCAAGCGCCAGATCTCGGGCTTTAACGTCGAGCGGCTGGGCAACACGACCCGCTCCCTGACCTTGGGCCGAGTCGCCTTTGAAAT
>LFIK01000596.1_pt1 | contig 27330 bp, 23 predicted proteins | sample 643401 | NCBI WGS metagenome assembly LFIK01 (sample SAMN03777447, study PRJNA286221) | soda lake metagenome | biome: soda lake; feature: Kulunda steppe; material: water; isolation source: sample T5-Br brine of Lake Tanatar-5 | place: Russia: Kulunda steppe | collected 2010-07
CCAGCACGATGACGACCTCCAACCCGAACCGGCTCGCGGCGGCCAGCGCGAGATCGAACTCCGCGGCCAGCAGGGCCATCGGCACCAGCGCCGCGGTCGGGACCAGCGCCAGGGCCACCATCACCCCGGCCGTCAACACGCTGCGGTCGATCGCGATCAACAGACCGCCGCAGACCGCGGCCACGATGCTGATGGTGACACCGTGCCAACTCGTCGTCGTCCAGAACGCGACCAGGTCGGCAGCGGCGAGGTAGGTGTCGTCCCCGGCGCTCAGCGCGTTGTCACCCAACCCCATCGTCAGCAGACCGGCGAGGGTGGCACCCACGAGCAGGGCCCCATAGGCGCGGGCGACATCGGTGAGGCCGCCCTTCCAGGCCCCAGAGCCGTTGACCACACCCAGCACGAACCGGGAGAACGGCTGGAAGCCGGGTGCGATGACCATCGCCCCGATGACGGCGTGCAGGGTGCCGGTGACGATTCCCAGCCCGGCGATGACACCGGCGATGCCCATCACGACGGTCCGGTCGGGACGCATGGTGCTGTCCCCACCGATCGAGAGCTCCAGCTCCTCCCAGGTCGTGGTCTGCGATTCGCGGGTCAACGCCTCGTAGTCGGAGCTGACCACGCTCGACGGCGTCGAGGTGGTCATCGTGATGCCCTCGGGCTCGCCCAGCCCGTAACGGTCCGCGATCCGCATGACCTCACCGAGGTCGTTGTCGGTGATCTCCAACCCGATGACGTCACCGACGGGCCGCAGCGATCCGCCGCGATTGACGCGCAGCGTCAACGGACCGCACTGCTCGAGCGCCTCGAGCAGGGAGTCGGTGAACCGGCTGGGAACGGTGAGCTCGATCGTGCGCATGGGTGGTCCCCCCGGCCGCCCTCCACCGCCGGCGGCGGTCCGATGACGACGCGGAGACTGTACGACGCGACCCGACGGCCCGGACGGCCCGGACGGCCCGGACGGCCGCAGGGCTGCGGGGACGGCCCGGCCCCGGGGCCGGGTCACGCGAGCAGGTGCCGCGCGACCAGTTCGGTCATGATCTCGTTGGTGCCGCCACCGATCCCCAGGATCCGCGCATCGCGGTAGTGCCGCTCCACCTCGGTCTCGCGCATGTAGCCCATGCCGCCGTGGAGTTGGACGGCTTCGTCCACGACGTGATCGCAGGCATGCACGGCGGTGTTCTTGGCCATCGCGACCTCGCGGAAGACCTCGTCGCCGGCCAGCCATCGGTGGACGACCGCGCGGGTGTAGGTCCGGGCGACGTCGGTGCGCCGGGCCATCTCCGCCAGCCGATGGGCGACCACCTGGCGGGAGGCGATCGGCCGGCCGAAGGTCTCGCGCTGCTTGGCATGGGCGACGGTGAGATCGACGCAGCGTTGCGCGGTGGCATGGGCCTGCACGGCCATGGAGAGCCGTTCGGAGGCGAACTGCTGCATGATCTGGACGAAGCCGCCGCCCTCCTCACCGATGAGGTTGCGCACCGGAACGCGGACCTCGTCGAAGGTCAGCTCCGCGGTGTCCGAGCACCACCAGCCCATCTTCTCGAGTGGTGCGGAGACGCCCACCCCGTCCCGATCGCGCTCGATCAGCACGAGCGAGATCCCGCCGGGCCCCTCGCCGCCGGTCCGCACGGCGGTCGTGAACACGTCGGCGCGGGTCCCGGAGGTGATGTAGAGCTTGGCGCCGGTGACGACGTAGTCGTCGCCGTCGCGCACCGCCCGGGTGGTGAGCCCGCCGACATCCGAACCGGCAGCCGGCTCGGTGATCGCCAGGGACACGATCGACTCGCCGGCCAGCACCGGACGCGCGACGCGGTCGATCTGTGCCGCGTCGCCGGCGGCGATCAGGTGCGGCAGCCCGATGCCGTGGGTGAACAGGCTCGCGATCAGCCCGCTGGACCCGCCGGCCTCGATCATGGCCTCCTGCACCACCATCATGTCGATGGCGTCGCCGCCCGCACCACCCACGGCCTCGTCGAATCCGACACCGAGCAGGCCCGCCTCCGCCGCGGCCCGGTGCAGCTCGAGCGGGAGCGCACCCGCCCGCTCCCAGTCGGCGAGGTGGGGCACGATCCGGTCGGTGGTGAACCGCTGCACGCTCTCGCGCAACGCGAGCCGTTCGGCGGTGTCCCAGACGGGGTCGTGCATCATGTGCTCCGGTTCGTCAGCAGCCACCCGGCGGGGTGCGACGGACCCTAGAGGTCGGCCCGCCGGATCGGACACGCCGGAGCCGACCCGATTTCGTATGATGTCCAAGTAAATCCGAACGCCGCCACCGTGGAGCATCCCGTGCCTGCAGCTGACCCCGAGCTCCACGTCCCGACGCACCCGGTGCGCTTCGTCACCGCCGGGAGCCTGTTCGACGGCCACGACGCCGCGATCAACATCATGCGCCGGCTGCTGCAGTCCCAGGGCGCGGAGGTCATCCACCTCGGCCATGACCGCAGCGTCGAGGACGTGGTCACCGCCGCGATCCAGGAGGACGTCCAGGGGGTGGCGGTCAGCTCGTACCAGGGCGGCCACGTCGAGTACTTCACCTACCTCGTCGAGCGACTGCGGGAGCGCGGCGCAGGGCACGTGAAGGTCTACGGCGGTGGCGGCGGGGTGATCACCCCCGAGGAGATCGCGACGCTGCACGAGCGTGGCGTGGCCCGGATCTTCTCCCCCGCCGACGGCCAGCACTACGGGCTGCCGGGCATGATCAACCTGATGATCGCGGCGTGCGACGTCGACCTGACCGGCAACGAGCCCCAGGTCGATCAGCTGCTCGCCGGCGAGGAGGCGGCGCTGTCGCGCACCATCACCATGCTGGAGTGCGACCGGGCCGACGAGACCCTGCGCGAGGCGATCGAACGCGGTGCATCCGGACGGACCGTGCCCGTCATGGGGATCACCGGCACGGGCGGGGCCGGCAAGTCGTCGCTGACCGACGAGCTGGTCCGCCGGTTCCGCCGGGACCTGCAGGACAAGCTGCGCATCGCGGTGCTGGCCATCGATCCGTCCAAACGCCGGGGCGGCGGCGCACTGCTCGGTGACCGGATCCGCATGAACGCGCTGTCACCCGGGCGTGTGTTCTTCCGGTCGGTGGCGACCCGCAGTCACGGCTCGGAGGTCCCCGAGCACCTCGGCGACACCATCGCCGCCTGCAAGGCCGCCGGGTTCGACCTGATCGTGGTGGAGACCCCGGGCATCGGCCAGGGCGACGCCGCGATCGTGCCGTTCGTCGACACCTCGCTGTATGTGATGACCCCGGAGTTCGGGGCCGCATCGCAGCTCGAGAAGATCGACATGCTGGACTTCGCGGACGCGGTCGCGATCAACAAGTTCGAGCGCCGCGGGGCCGACGACGCCCGGCGCGACGTCGCCCGCCAGATGGTCCGCAACCGTGAGGCGTTCGGGACCCCGTGGGAGGACATGCCGGTGTTCGGCACCTCCGCGGCCCGGTTCGACGACGACGGAGTGACCGCGCTGTACCAGTCGCTGCGCGATGAGCTCGTCGACCACGGCCTGGATGCGACCGCCACCACCCTCCAGCCGGTGTCGACGAAGGTGTCGACCGCCCTGTCCGCAGTCGTGCCCTCGGACCGGGAGCGCTACCTCGCCGACATCGCCGACACCGTCCGCGCCTACCACCGGCGGACCGCCGAGCAGAGCGAACAGGTCCGCCTGCGCCAGCAGCTGATCGCCGCACGCGCCGCCCTCGCCGACGAGCAGGACACGACGGCCAGCGGCAGCGAGGGCCACGGCGACAACAGCAGCGACAGCATCGAGGTGGCAGCCAGCTCCGAGGGGGTGCTCGCCGCGCTCGACGCCCGCATCGCGGCCATCGAGGACCACCTCGACGCCGAGGCAGCCGCGCTGCTCGACTCGTGGGAGCAGACCGTCGCGGACTACACCGGCGACGAGTTCGTCTACACCGTCCGCGACAACGAGTTCCGCGTCCCGTTGACCCGTGAGACGCTGTCGGGCACCCGCGTGCCCCGGGTGGCGCTCCCTCGACTCCATGACGCGGGCGACCTGCTGCGGTTCCTGCGCCGTGAGAATCTGCCCGGACGGTTCCCGTTCACCGGCGGGGTGTTCCCGTTCAAACGCGACGGCGAGGCACCGGCCCGGATGTTCGCCGGCGAGGGTGACCCGTTCCGCACCAACCGCCGCTTCCACTACCTCGCCGAGGGCAACGAGGCATCACGGCTGTCGACCGCGTTCGACTCGGTCACCCTCTACGGCCGCGACCCCGACGAGCGGCCCGACATCTACGGCAAGGTCGGCACCTCCGGGGTGTCGATCGCGACGCTCGACGACATGAAGGCGCTCTACGAGGGTTTCGACCTGTGCTCGCCGACCACGTCGGTGTCGATGACGATCAACGGCCCGGCACCCGCGATCCTGGCGATGTTCCTCAACACCGCGATCGATCAGCAACTCGAGCAGTTCCGGGCGGATGAGTCCCGTGAGCCCGACGCCGACGAGACCGAGGCGATCCGCGCGAGGGCCCTGGGATCGGTCCGCGGCACGGTGCAGGCCGACATCCTGAAAGAGGACCAGGGCCAGAACACCTGCATCTTCTCCACCGAGTTCGCGCTGCGCTGCATGGCCGACGTGCAGGAGTGGTTCATCGACCACGACGTGCGCAACTTCTACTCCGTGTCGATCAGCGGCTACCACATCGCCGAGGCCGGGGCGAACCCCATCTCGCAGCTGGCGTTCACGCTCGCGAACGGCTTCACCTACGTCGAGGCCTACCTCGCCCGCGGCATGGACATCGACGACTTCGCGCCGAACTTCTCGTTCTTCTTCTCCAACGGCATGGACGCGGAGTACACGGTGCTCGGCCGGGTGGCACGGCGGATCTGGGCGATTGCGATGCGCGATCGCTACGGCGCGGGTGAGCGGGCGCAGAAGCTGAAGTACCACGTGCAGACCTCGGGCCGCTCCCTGCACGCCCAGGAGATGGACTTCAACGACATCCGCACCAGCCTGCAGGCGTTGTGCGCGATCTACGACAACACCAACTCGCTGCACACCAACGCCTACGACGAAGCCGTCACCACCCCGACCGAGTCCTCGGTCCGCCGGGCGCTGGCGATCCAGATGATCATCGATCAGGAGTGGGGTCTGGCGAAGAACGAGAACCCGCTGCAGGGCGCGGCCATCGTCGACGAACTCACCGACCTGCTCGAGGAGGCGGTGCTCGCCGAGTTCGACCGGATCTCCAACCGCGGCGGGGTGCTCGGCGCGATGGAGACCGGCTACCAGCGCGGCAAGATCCAGGACGAGTCGATGCTCTACGAGCACCGCAAGCACGACGGCTCGCTACCCATCATCGGCGTGAACACGTTCCTGCGCGAAGATGCCGACGGCGACCCGGACGTCGAGGTGGAGCTCGCCCGGGCCACCGAGGACGAGAAGCGCGGCCAGCTCGAGCGGGTGCGTGGCTTCCAGGCCGCCCACCGCGACGACGGCCAGGCACAGCTCGCCCGGCTGCAGGACGCGGCCACGAGCGGCGGCAACGTCTTCGCGGTGCTGATGGACGCCGTGCGGGTGTGTTCGCTCGGCCAGATCACCGACGCGCTGTTCGAGGTCGGCGGCCAGTACCGCCGCAACGTCTGAGCCCGGCACGGGACGCCGGCCATCGCGCGGGCCCATCGCCACCCGACCCCGTCCCCGCCTGACCCCGGTGCCCGACCCGACCCCGTCCCACGCCGGGGCGGCGGGACCCGCTCGCACCGGCCGTTCGACCGGTCACGCGAGGGCCGAAGGCTTCTGGTTCGATGGCACGGTGCACGATGTGATGGGCTCCCGACTCCAAGGAACCCGATGGCCACCTCGCACCTGATCGCCGCCGCCGCGGGCGCCGGCGCCGCCCTGTTGACCGATCGCCTGCGCAGCTCCCCGGTGACACGCACCGCGAGCATGGCGGGTTCCACGCTCGCCGCGCCGACCGCAGCCGCCTGGGTGACCGACTTCCTCAACGCGGCCTACTACGCCAAGGATCGCGACCAGCGCCAGCTCGACGATCTGCGTCTCGCCTTCACGATCGTGACCACCTACTGGGAGCACCGCGGCGAACGCCGGCTCGGCGCGGCCGACGTGCTGCGGTTCCACCAGGCGTTCGGCACCGCGAGGCTGCGGGGCTCCGGTGGACGGACCGGCACCCTGCATCGGGCCGACCTGCTCGCCGGAGGAGCGAAGCTCATCGGTGACTGGTTCCCCGAGGCGGCCCAGGACTGGGACCGGCTCGGCTGGGGCATCGCCTTCGAGACGGCCGAGGCCAAGCAGGCCCACGACCCGGAGCGGCGTCTGCAGCGCGCGCAGCTCGGACCGCTGACCCCGCCCCGGCGTCCGGAACCCGAACAGATCTGGCACACCTATCCGCCCGTGGAGATGCCGGATGTCGCGACCACCGTCGCCGGCATCCTGGCCGTCGAACACTGGCCCGACTACGCCAGCGAGCTCGGCCGCTTCACCCCGTTGCGCAACGGCGGGCTCGACGGGCAGACCTTCGAGATCGAGGTCGTCGGGTTCCCCACGGCCCGCACTCCGGTGTTCACGCGCGGCTACGTGACGATCCACGACCTGGTGACCGCGGCCGACCCGGTGGCGCTGTCCGACTGGGTGTCCGAGCTGCGTCGCGGCTTCGACGCGCGACCGGACGAGCTCTCGCCGGTCCCCGACGATGCGGAGGTCCACGCCGGGTTCGACCTCGTCACCCACGAGGGCCACTTCATGGGCGATGCGAAGAACCGGCTCGTGCTCTACACCCACGAGGGTCGCACCTACCTGCGTGCAGCCGGGACCTGGGACCCGATGACCTGGCACCTCTCCGAGCTCTACGACCGGGTGGGCCGCTGGTCGCAGCACGCGTTCTGGGGCATGGAGAGCCCGGAACAGTCGATGCTGCACCAGATCGCCGAACAGGTGGGCCGGCTGATCGTGGCCGCCGAGCGGGCGCAGGCGTGACGCACGCACAGCGTGTCGACGCGATCGTCATCGGATCGGGCCCCAACGGTCTGTCGGCCGCGGTCCGACTGGCACGGGCGGGCCGCGAGGTGGTGGTGCTCGAGGCGCAACCGCGCCTCGGCGGCGCGGTCGTCAGCCAGGAACTGACCCTGCCCGGGTTCGTCTCGGACACCTTCAGTTCGGTGTATCCGGCCGCTGCGGCGTCGCCGGTGTTCCGCCGGATGCCACTCGAGCAGCACGGTCTGCACTGGGTCCATCCCGAGGTCGCGATGGCCCATCCGATGCCGGACGGGCGCGCCGGGGCGCTGTACCGGGACCTCGAACGCACCACCGCGAACCTCGACGACCTGCACCCGGGCGACGGTCGTGCCTGGGCCGCGTGGGCGGGCCCCTACCTCGAATCGTTCGAGGCGTTGCGCGCCACCATGCTCGGTGGGTTCCCGCCGATCGCCGGTGGGGCCAGGCTGGTCGCCGCGCTCGGGATCGGCGGGACGCTCGAGTTCGCGCGCCTGCTGCTGACCTCCGCGGACCAGCTGGCCGACGACCTGTTCGCCGGCCCGCACGCCCGCGCCTGGTTGTTCGGCTCCGTCCTGCACGGTGACGTCCCGGCCGAGGAGTCCGGCTCGGCCATCGCCGGCAGCTACCTGCAGCTGCTCGGCCACGCCGCCGGCTGGCCGAGCCCGCGCGGCGGTGCCGGCAACCTGACCGGGGCGCTGGCGAGCTACCTGCGCTCGCTGGGTGGTGAGATCCGGCTCGAGTCCCGCGTCGAGCGGGTCGTCAGCGCGCACGGGCGAGTGGCCGGGGTCGTCGCCGCAGACGGCACGAGGTGGCGTGCCCCGATCGTCATCGCCGACACCTCGCCGCACGCCATGCTCCGGCTGGTCGGCGATGCCATGCCGGGTTCCTACGCCGCCCGGCTCGGCCGGTTCCGGTACGGGCCACGGACCGTCAAGGTCGACTGGGCACTCGATGGTCCGACGCCCTGGACGGCTGCGGAAGCACGCCTCGCCGGCACCGTCCACGTCGGCGGTGAGGCCGAGGCGGTCACCGCGCAGACCACCGCCGTGCGGCGGGGCGAGATCCCCGAGCGACCGTTCCTGCTCTTCGGGCAGCAGAGCGTCGCCGATGCCACCCGGGCCCCGGCCGGCAAGCACACGGCGTGGGCCTACACGCGGGTACCGGCATCGGTCGCGGGCCACGAAGCCGTCGCGGCTCATGTGGAACGCATGACCGATCAGGTCGAACGCTTCGCACCCGGATTCCGCGATCTCGTACTCGCACGGCACATCCAGGGCCCACAGGCGCTCGAGGCGGGCAACGTCAACCTCGTCGGCGGTGACGTCGGTGGCGGCACCTACCGCCTCGACCAGACGGTGTTCCGACCGCTGCCGGCACTGGTGCCCTACGCCACCCCGATCCGTGGACTGTGGATCGGCAGCGCCTCGGCGTTCCCCGGTGGCGCGGTGCACGGAGTGCCCGGTTGGACGGCGGCGTCCTACGCGCTGGCGAGCGCACGGGTGCCCGGTCGCTGACCCGATGGGCGGATGTGACGTCCCGATGTGGCAGGCTCGCGGCATGACTGCACACGATGCCCCCCGTCCATCCCGCGCCGGCGCGCTGTGGGCCGCCGAGCACGAGCTCGTCACGGCCTGCCGGGCGCATCCGTTCGTGCGCGGTATCGCCTCGGGTGAACTCCCGCGGGCACGTTTCGTCGCCTACGTCGAACAGGACGCGTGGTTCCTCACCGCATTCGCGCGGGCCTACGCCCTGGCGATCGCCAAGGCTCCGGACCTGGCGACCATGACCGAACTGCGCGGCCTGCTCGACGGCGCGCTCGAGGAACTCGACCTGCACCGCGGCTACGCGCAGCGGTGGGGGGCCGATCTCGATCCCGACCCGAGCCCGGCGACGCTGGCCTACACCGACTTCCTGGTGCGGGTGGCGTGGAGCGAACCGCTGCCCGCCATCCTCGCGGCCATGACCCCGTGCATGCGCCTCTATGCCGATCTCGGCCAGCACCTGTTGCCCGACACGGCCGCCGACAGCCCCTACCGCGAGTGGTGCGCGACCTATGCGGATCCGGGGTTCGAACAGCTGGCACGGAGCCTGGAACAGCTGTTGGACGCGACCGACGACGGCTCGCCCGCCATCGCGGCGCACTACCACCAGGCGATGCGGCTCGAGCACGCGTTCTTCGATCAGGTGGCCTGACCGGGGCCCTGGCACTGCTCCCGCGCCATCAGCACGGTGGCGCTCCCGAGCTCGCCGCCGGGCATCGGGGCGGGTTCAGCTCGACGTCGACTCCTCGCTCGGCGCGTCCAGGTCCGGATAGCTGATCAACGATCCGGCGAACGTGACGGCCGCCACCAGCGTGATGATGGCCACCGCGGGGACCTCGCCGCTGCCCTCGTCACCCCAGATCCACAGCAGCGCCATCGTGCCGAGGTGCAGGGGGAACAACCGGGCGTAGGGTCGCCACGTCAGGGCCATCGTCTTCCCGGCGAGTCGGGCGAAGCCGTCGGCCCGCACGAAGCGGACGTCGGCGATGGCGACGGGCAGGTTCGAGGCCAACGCCCGCGCGGCGAACAGGACCAGGGTGGCCACACTGGCACCGAACAGTGGGCCCGCGCCGACCAGTTGGCTGAGAAACCCCCCGAGCACGGCCATGAACAGTCCGTAGTGCAGTGGGAAGAACCACGCCAGGCTGCGCGCCGCCGCACGACCGCGCAGCTCCTTGTCGTTGGAGATCAGCGGCTCACCCGCGTCGACATCCGGATGGTCAGGGGCCCGCAGCGCCGCCCAGAACAGCAGGATCGGGAGCAGGACGATCGGTATCGATGTCTGCAACCAGACGGCGAGCACGAGCTCAGCGGTGGTGAACCAACCGAGCCCCAGTCCGGTGGCCATGAACACGACATCGATCAGCACGCCGACGGCGGCCATCTGCGTGCGGTCCACCTGATGTCTCCGAGCGCGCGGGTCGAAGGCACGATCAGACTCGTCGGAGGGGTGATCGTGCCACCTCGCCGCCCATCGGCCGCTGCGGACCGGGCTCGACCACTTGCACCGGGTTTCGTGCCACCCGTGCGATCCATCCGAACGGACCGCCCGACTCGGGGCGTTCGACCCTGCACCGGTCGATACCCCCCGCCGTATGTTGCGGCCATGGATCCGAGAGCCATCCGTGCACTGCGGCTCAACCAGCGACACGACGATCATCGAGACCTGAGCATGAGCGACCACGACCACAACCGCGGCATCCTCGACGACCTCGCACCCCAGCACCGTGAACTGCGCAAGGCCATCCCGGACGTCTATGCGGGCTTCGCCGAGATGAGCAAGGCGGCGATGGCCCCGGGCACCGTCGATGCCAGCATCAAGGAACTCGTCGCCGTCGCGATCGGCGTCGTCCACGGCTGCGACGGCTGCATCGCCTCCCATGCCCGCAGCGCGGTGCGGGCCGGGGCGACCCGCGAGCAGGCGGCCGAGATCATCGGTGTCGCCATCATGATGGCCGGTGGGCCGGCGACGATCTACGGCGCACGGGCCTACGACGCCTTCCTCGAGTTCAGCGACTGACCAGCCGGGCGATCCGGGAGCCGGTGGCCCCAATCCTGGCCGCAGCCCGGTCCCCGCCGGTGCAGACACATCGCTGCGCGAACGTCGACACGAGGCGAGGACATGGCAGAGGACACCGATTCGACCCGCGACGCCGCCGCGCACACGGTCACGGACCCGGATGCGATCCGCGCGATCCGGACGCAGCTTCGCCGTGCCCAGGGGCAGTTGGGCGGCATTCTCATGATGCTCGACGAGGGGCAGTCCTGTGAGGAGGTCGTGACCCAACTCGCGGCGGCGAGCAAGGCCATCGACCGCGCGGCATTCCTGTTGATCGCGACCGGCCTCCGGGAGTGCCTCACCGACGCCGACGAGCACAGCGATGCCGTGGCGGAGAAGCTCCAGAAGCTGTTCCTGACCATGGCGTGAGCTTCGGGACCCACCCATTCTGGCCCGGGTGGTGGCGCGTCGGGGACGGCGAGCCTTCGACCGTGCCCGTCCGAGCGGCCACCCCGATGGGCCGCCCACGGCGGACGCGGTACCGAACGCTGGGTGCCGACCCACCGTTGACGTCTCCCTGAGGTTCCGATGCAGCCCGATCCCACCGCCCTGACCAAAGCGGAACTCGATGCCCTGATGGCCATCGAACAGCAACTCGCTGCCGACGACCCGGTCCTGGACCGGCAGCTCGGCGGTGGTGGAGGCGACAGCGAACCTCGACCGATCGGGCTCTGGGTCGCGCTCACGTCACTCGCCACTGTCCTCGCGCTGGTCGGGATCTTCACCGGGGCGGGTGTCGTGTCGATCGGTGGCGCGCTCGGGGTCGTCGCCGGCGGCGTGCCCCTGACCATGGCCGCCGCGCGCAGGCTCCGGGCGCGGTCGCGGACCACCGGCGCTCCGGATCGCCGCCGGGCCTCGAGCGCCGAGTAGCGCGCCGATCGGCAGACGGACATCGGCGGGCCCACTGGAGTGACGGCCCGACCGGGACGGCCCTCAGATGCCGTACTCGACGTCGATGCGGCCGGTGGCGGCCGCCTTGACCAGTGCCTCGTGGTCGCGTTCGGTCTGATCCGCGTACGCACGGGCGAACCGGATGATGGCCGCGTCCACCTTCGCCGAGCGTCCGAGGTAGCCGACGATCATCGACGCTCCGCTGGTCCGTGCGTGGCCCTTGGCCAGCAGACGGCCGCAGATCGCCGCGTAGTCCGCACGCGCCTCGTCGTCGATCTTGTGCAGCTTGATCGCACCCTTCATGTTGCGGAACTGCCGCACGTAGAACTGCCGGTCGTCGACCGTGGTCCAGCCGAGCAGTGGGTCGCTGACCGTCTGCAGCGCCTGCTGGTATTCGACGACCCGTTCGCCCTGGTGGTCGTGCCGGGCGGATTCGCCGTGCACGAACGGTGCGATCACCGAGCGGCGCGCCTGCTTGAGCTGCAGGAACAGCACGTCGTCGGCGCTGCTGCCCTCGAGCAGCGCGACGTAGGCACGCAGTCCGACACTGCCGACACCGACGACCTTGTGGGCCACGTCGACCAACGTGTAGCCGCCGACGACCCGCCGCCAGTGCGGCGGCAGCGTCTGCAGGTACCGGTCGAGCCCCTCCGCCAGGCGCTCTTGCTGGTCCGCATCCAACCGCGTGATCAGCGGCGGTTCCTCGACGATGCGTCGGTCGGCACCACGGGCCTCGGTGAAACGGGGCAGCGCGCGGTCACTCGTGCGGCTGCGCGCCCGCTTGGACGCCTTCTTGACCCGTTTCCGCAGCGACTTGGTCTGCGCCAGATCATGGAGTTCGTCGCGATCGAGCCGCCGGAACGAGCGGTCGAACAGCGGCTGTTCGAACAGATCCCACAACTCGTCGCGATAGGCGGCGCAGCAGGCCGCGACCGCTTCCTCGCAGGCGTCCTCGTCCGCGCCATGCTCCCGGCCCGACACCCAGATGCTGGCGGCGAGGCGCCGCAGGTCCCATTCCCAGCCTCCCGGGTGGGCCTCGTCGAAGTCGTTGATGTCCAGCACGAGCTGGCGCTCGGGTGAGGCGTAGAAACCGAAATTGCCGAAGTGGGCGTCCCCACCGATGACGGGCGTGATCCCGGTGGCGGGGAGCCCCGCGAGATCGGTCGCCATGATCCCGGCCGCACCGCGCAGGAAGCCGTAGGGCGAGGCGGCCATGCGCCCGACCCGCACCGGCACCAGACGCGCGACCCGACCCCGGTGGATCTCGTGCAACTGCTCGATCACGTCACGCCGGTCCGGCGGCGGCGTCCAGTCACCCAGGGACGACCGCGGCGTGCGCCGGCGCAGCGACTTGCCGAGGTAGCGCCGCTGTTCGCGTGGGACCGGTTGACCACGCAGCGATGCGTACGGGGCGCTGTCGATCACGTCGAGCGTCACCGGGCCTGCGACGACCTTCGTGTCGGGCTCGGACTGGACCATCGGGCACCTCCGCCGACGTCGACCGGCGCATCGGCCGGGGTCACGCTAGCGGGGTCACCGACGGCGCTTCAGGTCGGACGGGGAGCGATCCGACCCGGGTGACTCGGGCGGCTGAACAGACGGAACGGCACGGCCACCGCCAGCGGCACGAGCGTGATGAGCGCGACGATGAGCAGCCAGGGCACGACGGTCCGGTCGGGATAGCCGTTGGCCACCCGCAGGGTGACCGCGAGCAGAATCCCGGCCGGGACGGCCAGCGCCCCACCGAGCAGCACCTGATAGCCGGTCTGACAGGCCCGGAACCGCGGCCGGTCGCGCGGATCCGCGCCGACGGCCGCCATGGTCCGCAGGTCCCGGTCCGACTCGGTGGCCGCCAGCGCGGCCGTCATGGCCGCGATCACGAGCGCGAGGAGCACGGCCCCGCCGAAGACCGCGCTGAGCAGCACGGCGTCCGGGCCGCGACCGCCACCGGCCTCGTCGGGCAGCGGCGCACGGGTGACACCGGCGGCGGCACCGAGCACCTCGACGGCGTTGGCATCGGCACGCGTCAGCGTCCGTTCCGCCTGCAGCAGGGTCGTCGACGAGCCGGCCCGCAGCCCGAGCTGGTCCAGCACGTCCTGACCGGCGACGATCATCGCGTCCTCGATGGCCAGGGGCGCGACCACGACGGGGACCTGCAGCGTGTCCATACCGGTCACGTCCAGCCAGCCGGTGGTCGGCTGGTCGGACAGGCGCTGCCAGCGGCTGCTGACCACCACCGCGTCGGGTGGCGCGTCGGGCGTACCGAGCAGTTCGAGCAGTTCGGGCGTGGCGGCGACGATCTCGTCGGTGGTCACGGCCGACTGCCAGGCCTGCGGGTCGTCGACGTCGGGGATGACCGAGAACCAACCCGACGGGGAGATGGCCCGCTCGACGGTGATCGTCGCGACGACCGGCGGCATCGCCGTCCGCGCGGCGGCGATCATCTCCGGGGCGGGTGACAGGGCCTGCTCGGCGTAGACGGGCCCGGTCACCACGACGACATCGCCTCGGATGCGGCTCGGGCCATCGACCGTGTCCGCCTCGGATGCGGCGGTGGTCAACGCCAGGACCGGCACGACCAGCACGACCATGGTGGCCGCGACCGTCGCGGCCGACCGGGTGCGTTGCCGGGCACTGTCGCGCACCGCCAGCCGGGCCCGCAGCGGCAGACGGCGGGCCAGCCCGCCGAGGCGCTGCAGCAGCGGTGACGCCAGACCGGCGATACCGATGACCACGGCGGCCACACCGACCGCGTAGCCCACCGGACGCAACGTCGTCATCGTCCAGTAGCCGGCGGAGCCGCTCGCGAAATGCAGCGTGCTCGTGGCACCAGCGGGCGTGAGCACGTTCAGCAGTACCACGACCCCGAGCCCGGTCAGCACGATCGACGCGGGGGCGACCCACCGGGCGACGCGCCGCAGCGGAACACGGCCGGCCAGCGCGGTGACCAGCGGCACCCGCGACACGGTCCGGGCCGGTGACCAGGCGGCGGCCAGGGCGGCCAGCACGCCGAGCACGACGGGGACCACGACGTCGGTGGCCGCGACGACCGGTCCGGCGGACGCGCCCCGGGCTGCGAACTCCTGCTGCGCGAAGAACTGGATCACCGGCCGGCCAGCCGTGACCCCGAGCAGCCCCATGGCGGCACCGAGCGCGGCACCCACCAGCCCCAACACCAGCGCCTCACGCCGGATGAGGCCACCGAGTTGGCGTGGCGTCGCCCCGGACGTGGCGGCGAGGAGTCCCAGATCCCGAACGCGACGGCGGGTCCCGGTTGCGAACGCGGCCGAGGAGACGAACCCGACGAGCACCAGCAGCACCAGGGCGACCAACCCACCCCACAGGCCCGCACGGTCCTGCTCACCGAACCCGTACCAACTGCGCAGCTCGACCTGTGCCCAGGTCTCCGTCGGGGCCTGAACACCACCGGCGAAGTTGGCTGGTTCGAGACGTCGGCTCAGATCCATCGCGACCAGGTCGAGTTGATTCGGGGCGATGCCGGCGAGGTAGCGCTCGTGGCGGATGATGTCCGGGAGCTCGGTGGACGGTCCCACGACGACCCGCGGCTGCAGCGGTGCGGCGGTGGTGGTGAGCTCACCGATAATGGTGCGCTCCCCGATGGCGGGTAGCGACACCCGGTCGCCGACCTCGACGCGGTTGTCGTCCAGCCAGGCCGGCGAGGCGAGCGCCTCGTCGGGTCCCGGCAGGATCCCGACGTCGCCGACGAAGAAGCCGGCGAGGATCGGATCACTCGGATCGGTCGCCAGGATCTCGAACATCGAGCCGCGCTCGGTGCGACCGGCGATCGAGGGCATGGCCCGGCGGACCGTGGCGACCCGGGTCTCGGCCGGGGTGAGCTCGGCGATGACCGCATCGAGTTCCGCGACGGACACCGACGGCAGCGGACCGCCGTGGATGGCGTCGACCTCGGCCTGCTGTGCGGCGGTCAGCTGCTCGTAGGGCGTGCTGTTCCGCTCGACGGTGATGCGCAGGTCGGCGGCCCCCATGAGCTCGGCCGCACGGACGTCTGCGGGGACGGCGGCGCTGCGCACGCTGATGGACGTCGCGATCGAGGCGGCGACCGCCACCGCGATCATGGCCACGATGAGCAGATGACGGCCCGGTTCGGCGCGAACACCCCGCCACGCCAGGCGCCACAGCGCCCGACCGCCCGTCACGGTGCCACCTCGACGGATGGGACCACGGACTCGATCCGGCCGTCACGTAGCCGCACCACCCGGTCCGCCCAGGCCGCCTGGGCGGCGTCGTGGGTGACCATCACCGCGGCGACGCCCGCGTGGCAGCGACGGCGCAGCAGGTCCAGCACCGCCTCACCGGTGACCTCGTCGAGGGCACCGGTGGGTTCGTCGGCGAGCAGCAGTGCCCGGTCGCCGACCAGGCCGCGCGCGATGGCGACGCGCTGCTGTTCGCCGCCGGACATCTCGTCGGGATAGCGGTCCACCAGCGTGTCGTCGGCGACCTGACTGAGCACGTCGTGGGCCGCGCGCCACGCCTCCGCGGGCTTCACGCCGTCGAGCTCCAGTGGCAGCGCCACGTTCTCCACGGCTGTCAGGGTCGGCAGCAGGTTGCCGTGCTGGAACACGACCCCGATGCGCCGACGGCGCAGCTCGGCGAGCCGGCCGGCCGACAGGGAGGCCAGGTCGATGCCGTCGACGTGCACACTGCCGGTCGTCGGCTGGTCGAGGCCGCCCGCGAGGTTCAGCAGGGTGGACTTGCCGACGCCACTGCGGCCGGTGATGGCCACCAGTTCGCCCGGTGCGACGTGCAGGTCGACGTCGGCCAGGGCGACGACCGCGTGTGGCCCCTGGCCGTGCACGCGGCCGACCCCGGCCATCCGCAGGATCGCTCCATCATTCATCGGTCGCTCGTTTCCCCGTTGGATCGGTGATCGGCCGCCGCAGCGGCCCGTTCGTCCAGGCGTCGCTCGACCAGATCGAGCCAGTCGAGTTCCGCCCGGCAGTGCAGGATCAGTCGGTCGAGGTGGACCAGCCGCTCGATCGGCGCGTCCACCCCGAGCGATGCCTTGTCGGCGGTGTGGCGCTGCAGCACCGCCATCGTCGTGCTGCGCTGCATCGCGATCACCCGGCGGGGACCGCTGACCTCGGTCTGCGCGGCGAGCAGCACCTTCATGGACAGCTCGTCGCGGGTGGCGAGCCGGTGACGGACCGGCTCGTCGTCGAGCCATTCGCGCAGCCGCGTCCGCCCGGTGTCGGTGATCCGGTAGCGCTTGCGGCCATCGTCCTCACCGTCGAAGACGACCATGTCGTCGGCCTCGAGCTTCTGCAGCGCGGTGTAGACCTGGCCGACGTTGAGCTCCCACGCTCCCCCCGTGGCTGCCTCGAACTCGAGCTTCAGCGCATAGCCGTGAAAGGGACCGCGATCGAGCAGCGCCAGCACGCCCTCCCGGATCCCCATGCGTCGACCTCCCCGGGCCAGGTCCGGTGAGCCGGACTATGCATACACGTTATGCATACAGGCTATGCACGTCAATAGCCACGTCCGGTGACGTCGGCGCACGATCATCGAAGGCGATGCCGCACCCCAGATCCTCATCCCCCTGCTACTCGATCTGTGGCAGCACGGGCGTTTCCCGTTCGACCGCTGATCGAGATCGACCCCGTCGCCGCCACCACGTCAGGTGTGCCCGACCGAGCTGATCGCCCACGTGTCTCGGTCGTCCGATCCCGAGGCCCGAGGCCATCAGTCGGAGGCTGCGGCGACCTCGAGCGCACGGGTCAGTTCGTCGGCCACCTGACCGGCGAGACGCTCGAGGTCGGGGTCACCCGTGAGCCCCATCATCGCGCCCGGGTCGATCGCGATCAGTTCTGACCCGCCATCTGGGTGCGCGCGGACCACGACGTTGCACGGCAGCAGGCCGCCGATCATCGGGTCGATCGAGATCGCTTCATGGGCGTACGTCGGCTTGCAGGCCCCGAGGATGCGGTAGGGCGCAGTGTCGACGTCCAGCTTCGCCTTGAGCGTGGCGGTCACGTCGATCTCGGTGAGGATGCCGAAACCCTCCGCTTCGAGGGCCGCACGTACACGGGTGTCGGCCGTCGCCGGATCATGGGCGGTACGGGTCCTCAGCACATAACGGTCCTGCTGCATCTCGAGCTCCTGGGTCGGGTGCGCGCCCGATCGTCGGGACCGCGCCTGTCACTCGTCAAACGTCCGGACAACCTGGTCTGTTCCCGACGACGATGCCTGGACCCGACACGCGGCCGAGGTGGACGCCATGCCGACGGCCCCGGCGTCTGGCGGGACGACGAACCCGCGCGAGAGGTCGGCGACCGCGTGGCGGTCGCTCAGATCCCCGGATCGCCGACATCCGTCCGACGGGTGACGGCCGCGGCATGGCGACGCCGCAGGGTGAGACCGAAGATCAACCCGATCACCCCACCGACCATGAGGATGAGGCCGATCACCTGGAGATCGATGCCGGCCACCTCGACCGTCACCGCGAAGGCGAGGATGGCACCGGTGATGATGAGAGCGATGCTGCCGCCGATGGTCATGAACAGTCCTGTCCGTGGAGGCTGGGGTGGAGACGATCGCGTCCCCCGTCGAGGTGGCCGACGCCACGCGCCAACGATGGCAGGTCACCCTGACAGGTTGCCCGCCGACATGGATCGGCCGATCCGCCACCTGTCCGGATGCCGCATGACGCGTTCCCGGTCGGTACCCCGGCTCCGACCAGACCGACCACGGTCGGGCCGTGGCGTCAGCTCGCGGCGATCCGCAGCACGTCATCAGGATCGATGGGCACGACGGCGCGCAACCCGGCCGCCAGCGAACCCACCTGCGCCGACGATCCGCCGCGCGCTTCGAGATAGCGACGCGACCACGCGAATTGCTCGGTCACGATTCCCGGTTCGTCGACCGCGACGGCGGAGGCCCAGGCGTCAACACTCGGACGCAACAACACGGTCGCGAGGTGGTCGTCCGTGGCGATGGGCACGTCGCCGAGCACATCCTGCAACTGCCGGGTGACGATCCCGAGGTCCAACGCCATTACGGCGTCGAGCCGGGCATCTGCCGATGGCGGCCGCGCTTCCCAGGACCTGGCGACGAGCCAGGAGCCGTCCCGGACCACCGGCGGGGATGCGATGTCGGGACCGGCGTCGGCTCCAACGCGCCGAGCGCGTGTGGGCTCCGCGGAGAAGGCCCGCCCGCCGACCACCACCGGCAGCCCGGCGGCATGGGCGACCCGGATCGCGCGAATCACCCCCAGCAGCTGCGGCGCGGCGACACACGACAACGCCACCGCGTCGATCACGCCGAGCTCGCGGGCCTGCGCGAGTCGGGTCGCATCGAACGAGACACCGACGAACCGGGCGTGCCAACCGACGACCCGGAGCCGGTGGAGCGCCATACGTGCGGGCGTGGCATGCCAGTCACCCACCCCCGTGGAGACGCTGAGCGCCGGTCCCCCGGGTCCGGTGTCGACCGATGGTTCCAGGTGGTCGAGCGCCTCGTCGACCGCTGCGGACACGCGGTGTTCGTCAGCACTGTCGACGGCAGCAGCCAGCCACTGGTCACCGATGTGGATCTGCGCCGGGGCGAGCAGGCGCTCGATGACCCCGATCGGACCGACGCGGTCCAGGGTGAGCCGCACGACCCGTCGAGCCTCCGCTGCGTCCCCGGCAGTGGCCGCATCCACGAACCGCTGGACGGCGACCGGGTCCGAGGCGATCATCCCCGTCACGGTGTTGCCGGGGGATCAGACGGTCGGTCCCGCTGGTTCCGGATCGAGGTGATCGCGCGACGGGCATCGTCCACGATCCCGGGGAGCAGCCGTTCGAGGCGTGCACCCGCCCGGGCGTCAGCCGGAACGACCAGACGGGGGCCGTCCAGACCCAGCGACACGTCCAGCGGGAGCGCATGCGGTCCAGCGACGTCCGCCGGCACGACCGAGCCATCGAGCTCTTCGATCGTTTCCTCCACGACCCCGGCGACCATGCGCTCATTGGTGGCGTGGAGCATGCGCCGTGCCGCGGACGAGACGACCAGCCCCAGGTGCACCGTCTCGGTGTCGAGCGCCGCTGCATGCTCCGCGTCGCCGGTCGACGACACCGACGCCGCCGTGGCCGGCAGCCGGAGGACGAAGCGCGCTCCCGCAGCGCCCGCTGACGGCTCGTAGGTGAGATCGCCACCGTGGAGCAGGGCCAGACGTCGGGCGACGTGCAGCCCGAGACCGACCCCGGATGCCGTTCGCCGCGTGCCGGTTGACGCCTGGCTGAAACGGTCGAACAGCTGTGGCACGAACTCGGATGGAACCCCATCACCGTGGTCCGTGACGGTGACGACGGTGTGCCGGCCGTCTGCATGCGCGACGAGGCGGACCGGTGGTCGGCCGTACTTGCGTGCGTTGACCAGGAGGTTGGTCACGATCTGATCGACGTGCAGCTCATTGGCGTGGATGGTCAGGGCCGGGTCCGCCTCGACGAGCAGGTCGTCCGAGGCGTCGAGCTGATCATCGACGACACGCTGCAACAGCTCCGCGATCCCCACCGTCGTCCGATCGGCGGGAAGCTGCCCGGCCAGCGTCAGTTCCGACACGCTCAACAGCTGCTCCACGTGAGCGCGCAGGCGCGTCGCGTTGCGCGCGATCGCTGCGAGCATCTCGGTCTCGTCGTCGTTGATCCGACCGGCGAGGCGACGCTGCAGTGTCTCGGTGAAGCCACTGATCGGCGTCAGCGGGGTCCGCAACTCGTGCGACACGACCGCCACCAGCTCGTCACGTGCATCCGCAGCGGCGGTGAGCCGGGCGTTGGCCCGCATCAGCTGCTCGGCGCGCTGGCGGAGCAGGGCGGCGACGTCGTCGCGCTCCCGGAACAGCTGTTGGCGCTCGATCGCGTACCGGATGGAACGCGTGAAGGCGTTGGCGGCATCGACTCCCTTGACGAGGTAGTCCTGCGCTCCCGCCGCGATCGCCAGCTGTGCCAGCTGGTGATTCTGGGCACCGGTCACGACGACCACGGGGATCTGTGGCGCGACCCGCTTGAGGGCGTACAGGCCGGTCAGGCCCTGCGCATCGGGGAGCGACAGGTCGAGCGCGATGGCGTCGAAGGCAGTCGACGCCATCGCGGTCGAGGCGTCCTCGAGGGTCGGGGCCACGGTGAAGCGCAGTTCGAGTTCGGAATCGGTGCGCGACGGCATCAGGTCGAACAGGAGCCGGACGTCTTCGGGATCGTCCTCGACCAGCAGGATGTCCAGGAAGCCGTCGACGGGGACCGACGAGCCCGGCCGCCGATGGGCTGGCCGATCCGATGCTGCGTCAGCGATCACCTTGGCGCCTGCAGGTTGCGGCTCGACGGCTGCCAACACAGCGTCGACCATCGGTCGTCTCGGCGTGACAGCGACACCACCAACATCGCATCACCACCACACGCGCATCCCCGTCGGCATGGGGGCGCACGGGTGAAGACCTCGTCCAGCTGAGTGCAGCACACGCCCGATGCCATCGCGGAGCGCGCGGGTACCACGCGAGACCCGCCCACGGCCCCTAATGTGTGCCGATTGGGGTGTGTACACCGGCCATCAGCAGAGGAACGAACGTGTCCCAGGCCGGCGAGGGCCGTGACGACGCCGCACTGATCCGGCAGGTGCAGCTGCGAGCGACGCAGCTGGCCAACGAGGGGGGTGCCGCGACCCTCAGCGACATCGCCACGCTGCTCGGCACCCACCTGGAGGCCGACTGGTCGGCGCTGCTCGCGCTCGACCTCGGCAATCGACCGTCGATGGTGTGGTCCGAGGGGCCCGTCCCCGCCTGGGATCCCGCGTTGCCGCCCGATGCGAGCCTCGAGCTGCAGTCGGCGCTCGAGCTCGCGCGAACCGTGCAGCTGGAGCGCGGATCCGACCCGGACTGGCTGATCATCCCCATCGCCAGCACGCGGCGCACCGAGAACGTGTTCGTGTTCGGTGCCCCCGGCCCGGCTCCCGAGGACGCGACCCTGGAGTTGCTCGACGCCGTGCGCTTCGAGGTCGAGCAGCTCCTCGAGCGCCGCCGTGTGACCGAGGAACTCACCCGCTCGAACGCCGAGCTGGCCCGCTTCGCATCCGTCGCGTCCCACGATCTGCAGGAACCGCTGCGCAAGATCACCGGCTTTCTCGGCCTGCTCGAGAATCGCTACGCCGATGAGCTCGACGACACCGCCCGCGAGTACATCGACTTCGCGGTCGGCGGTGCCACGCGGCTGCAGCACCTCATCAGCGACCTACTGGCCTATGCCCGGATCGGACAGTCCGACCGTGTGCCGACCGACGTCGACCTCGCGGTCCTCGTCGCCGATGTCGCCCGCGATGCCGGGCTCGATGCCGAACACCTCGAGATCGGCCCGCTGCCGACCATCACCGGCTACCGGCCCGAGCTGCGCCAGCTGTTCGACAATGTGCTCGGCAACGCCGCCAAGTTCGCGGCGAAGGACGGCCCGCACGTGACCGTGACCTCGCAGCGGCAACCGGGCAGCTGGGCGATCGAGGTGACCGATCGGGGTATCGGTATCCCCGCGGATCAGGTCGCACGGGTGTTCGACGCGTTCTTCCGCGGCCACCCGAGCCGCCGGTACGAGGGCACGGGCATCGGTCTGGCGATCTGCCGCAAGGTCGCCGAGCACCACGGCGGATCGATCGCCGCGAGCTCCATCGTCGGTAGCGGCACGACCATCACCATCGAACTGCCAGGAGCGTGAACGTGAACGAGCCCATCCGATCGGTCCGGGTACTGCTGGTCGAGGACGATCCCGGCGATGCACGACTCACCCTCGAATCGCTCCGTGACAGCAAGATCCGCAACAGCGTCGTCGTGCTCGACGACGGCGCGGAGGTGCTGCCCTATCTGCGTCGCGAGGGCGAACACGCCGAGGCGCTGCGTCCCGACCTCGTGCTGCTCGATCTGAACCTGCCGGGTCGCAACGGCATCGAGATCCTCGCCGACATCCGTGACGACGAGGTGCTGCGTTCCCTGCCGGTGGTGGTCCTCACCACCTCTGCCGAGGAACGCGACATCGTCGCGTCCTACGCCGAACACGCCAATGCCTTCGTGACCAAGCCGATCGATCTGACCCAGTTCGGTGCCGTGGTCACCGCCATCGAGGACTTCTGGTTCGAGGTCGTCGCCTACCCCCACGCGGACTGATCGCAGTCGGGAAGGATGACCTCGAAGCGCGCTCCACCCTCGGATCGGTTGCGCGCGGCCAGCCGACCACCGTGCAGTTCGACGAGTTCACGGGCGAGGGTGAGACCGAGGCCGGTCCCCGGTTGGGCCGCGTGTCGTTGGTCAGGGCCCTGGACGAAGGGTTCGAAGATGTCCTCGAGGTAGGCGGGATCGATCCCGGTTCCCTCGTCCTCCACGATGAGTGCGGTTGCCGCAGGCTGCCGGTGCAGTCGGATGCGGATGGTGCCACCGGCCGGGGTGTGTCGCGTCGCGTTGGCCAGCAGGTTCGCGACGATGCGTTCGAACTTGGGTGGGTCGATCTCGACGATGCAGGGCGCGAGGTCGAGCTGCAGATGGTGCCCGGTCGGCTCCTGTTCGGCGGCGACGCGGCGAATCAGCTGCTCGAGGTCGTGGGGGTGCCGGTTCGCCGTGACGAGTCCTGCGGTGAGGCGGTCCACGTCGAGCAGGTCGTTGATCAGACGGTCGAGCCGTGACGCGTTCGCGACGAGCCGGTCGAGCAGCGCATGGCGATCCGAAACGCCGAGGTCGTCATCGTGGTTCCGCAGCAGTTCGGCGAACCCGACGATGGACGTCAGTGGTGTCCGCAGCTCGTGCGAGGTGGCGCGCAGGAACGCGAGCCGGATCTCGTCGCTGCGGGCCAGGCGTTCGACCGTCGCCTGCAGTTGTTGCTCGATGCGCTCGCGGGCGACGGCCGCACCCAGCACCCCGGCGACCGCGTCGAGGAAGACCGCCTCGTCCTCGGTGAAGGGACGTGGCTCGGTGGTGTGGACCGCCAGGATGCCGTAGTCGCCATCTGCGCCCCGGATCGGGGTACTCATGCCCGCGACCACCCCGTGGTCGGTGAGTAGCTGTGGACCCTCGAACCGGGTGTCGGTCGCCAGATCCGCCACGATCACCGCCCGGTCCTGCAGCAGGGTGTAGCCGGCCTGCGACCCCTGATCGTTGGCGACCAGTTCCTGACCGACCAGGCCCTCCCGCCAGCCGGTACCGGACGTCAGCAACAGCGCGGTGCCATCAGGCGTCAACTCGAGGACCTTCACCAGCGGAACCTCGAGTTCGGCGGCCACGACCTCCACGACGTCCTTGACGATCAGCTCGAGGTCGAGGTCGGTCAGGGCCCGACGGCTGAGCTCCGCGACGGCCGTCTGCTGGGACGCCCGCAGCTGTGCCCGCGTCTGGGCGGCTCGCAGCTCACTGACGTCGACCGACACCCCGATGATCCCGGCGAGATCACCGACAGCGTCGAGGTAGGGCGCATTGGTCACCAGCGCCGGGAAACTCGTTCCATCACGGTGCCGCACCTCGAACTCGCCGGTCCAACTCTTCCCCGCCCGCAGCTGCGCCATGATCTGTTCAGCGTGGGCCGCAGCCTCGGGGTTGACGTTGGACTCCAGGACGTTGCGCCCCAACACCTCCTCGGCCAGCCAGCCGTACATCTGCTCCGCAGCGCGGTTCCACAACGTGATCCGCCCCTCGAGATCCGTGGCGATGATGGCACTCCCGGCGACCGCGACCAGCCGGGCGCTGAAGTCGCGCTCCGCCTCCAGTCGGCGTTGCACGCTCACGTCGGTGTGGACGGCCACGAAGTGGGTCACCGTGCCGTGCGGGTCCACGACCGGCGTGACCGTCTGCGTGACCGTGTAGAGCTGCCCGGATCGGTGCCGGTTGACGAACTCCCCGCGCCACGACTCACCGGCCAGGATCGTGGCCCACATGCCCTCGTAGGTGGCCCGATCCTGGACTCCCAAGTACAGCAGGCGTGGCGTGGCACCGATCGCCTCCTCGGCGGCGAAGCCGCTCATCGCGGTGAAGGCCGGGTTGACCCACCGGATCACGCCCGACGGATCGGTGACCATCACCGCATCGGAGATCGCCGCCAACGCGGCCGCCAGTACCTCGTCCGTCAACTCGCTGTTCACCGCCACACCCCATCGTCAGTCGACCGGCCAGCAGGATCTGAGCCCCGGGGCAGACGACCTGCTCGAACAGCCGGACCGATCGAAGCCCGACGGCCTGCCTGCGACCCGACACCGGGCCGGCTACCGGCGTCATCGAATCCCAGCCGGTGGACGGCACGTAGAGGACTTCGGCCGGTACCCGTCCCGACCAAGGCCACTCCGGATGGACCGGCCGCCCCCGACGCGATCGGCGGTGCCGTGGCATGACGACCGCTCGCGCGTGGCCGCCCCACCTGGTCGGACCGTCGTGGAACGCGTTCCCGGGCAACCTTCTGCCCAACGGCAAACCCGCGACGTTCCTCAGGGGTCCGTTCGTGGTCCCGTGGGCCCGCACTGGTCAGGTGCCGGTCCTGCGCATGGCGCGTCGGCAGTCCGGCACGGCGGTGGCCGAGGCCCGCGACCAGGCCGTGGGCTCCCTGGAACCAAGCGGGGACAGCCCGAGCCTGCACCCGGCGCTGCGCACCGCCGCGTTCTTCGAGCTGCCGGTCGGCCCGCGGACCCTCGTCGTGACGTGGTCGACCTTCACCGTGGTCGCTCGTCACCGTGGTCGCACGCGTTCCCGACTCAGGGAGCGATCGGTGCCTCGCCGGACTGGGCGATGATCGCGCCGTCGTCGTCGAGCGCGACGACGTCGTAGGACATCGGCTCGTCCAGCCGGGGAGCGACCGAGGAGCCTGCCGAGGGTGCGGTCGCGAACCCCCCGAGGACCACCTCGGTCGCCGAGCCGGTCCACGCCCAGTAGGCACCGTCGCCGTCGGCGTACACCGTCACGCGGTAGCGCTCGGCCCCGTCCACCGGTTCCCACGCGAGCGTGGGCCAGGTCCCGACCCCCTCGCCGATGGTCGTGATCGTCACCTCGTCGACGTCGGGCAGCGGCACACGCGGTGGGCCGGGATCCGGTGCCGGCGCGTCCGTGGCCGGCTCCTCGTCGGGGTCGGGGGACGGGCTCGCGTCGGTCTCGTCGCTGGCCGGCTGGTCCTGATCGACGGGGGGCTCGGCGTCGCCATCCGAGCAGGCCGTGAGCACGAGCACCGTGCCCGCCACCGCGGCGAGCACCCGCCGGGCGCGAGGAGACGTCCGCGGTGGCGTGGCCGTGGCCGCGGTGTTGCGTGGGTGGGGCGTGCGCATCAGCCGTCCTCCCCGTCGGTGGTGGCGAGGATTGCCCCGGCCCGCTCCGGGGTGAGGTCACGACCGTCGAGCGGGATCGTGATGCCCAGCCGATCGACGAGCACGGCGATCTGCACCGACTGGTCGGTGAGCACGAGGCACGGATCGCAGGTGTCGCTCCCAGCGGTCGGGGTCGCGTCGGTGACCAGGTGGGGCTCGATCACCGCCAGCGCGCGGTCGACGAAGGCCTGCTCGAGCTCGGCCACCCGGTCGCTCACCCCGGCTCCCTGGCCGAGCCCACCGACGGCGAGCAGCACGTCGGCGAACGCGACCAGCTCGGTGCCGTTGAGTGCCCCCGCCTCCTGCAGGACCAGCAGCACCAGGTTCTGCACGGTGCCCGTGAGCGCGAAGGAGAAGGTGCCGAGCCGCTCACCGAAAATGCAGGCCTCGTCGGTGTCGAGCTCGTGCATCGCTCGCTCGATCGCGACCGCGTCGGCGATGAAGGCGTCGATCGTCGCGCGCTCGTCGGGTGTCAGCCGCCAGGCGTCGGGGCCGGTGAACCCCTGGGCCATCACCCCGGTCGCCCAGTCGTTGTAGGCCTCGATGAGGGCTTCCGCGTCCTCGCGCAGGCTCGGATCCGGGTCGTCGCCCTCACCCTGCCAGACCGCTTCGAAGGTGCCGCTCAGGCCGGACTGCCAGCCGCCCACCTCCGCGATCTCCGCGGCGAAGGCCTCCTCCCAGTCACCGCGGACCCGTCGACAGTCGACCTCGGTCACACGGACGTCGAACGGGCCGAGTCGCACGGGATCCTGTTCGGTCGAGGACGACCCGCCGAAGCTGATGGTCCACGTGGTGTCGAGCGCGCCGCCCAATGTGAGGGTCGAGACATCACCCTCGACGGGACCACGTCCCGCGTAGTCGTTGATGATCGAGCCGGTGCCGACCCCCTCGGCCTGCACGGTCCCCGCCGAGGCCCCCCACATCGCCCACTCGCCCTCGGCGACGTCGCCGTCCGCGGTGCGGAAGCCCACCTGCCCGTCCATCGAGGTGGTCATGTCGATGTCGGCGTTGCCGAACGCGGCGCTCACGGGGCCGCTCGCGGCGAAGGCCCCGAGCCACTCACCGTCGCGGAAGGGTGCGGCCAACGGGTCGTCGGGTCGCACGAGGTCCTCGTCGGCCGCGGAGCCGGTGACGGTGCTCACGACGGTGAGCACGGCGAGCGTGCAGACGAACACCACCCTGATCGGGGGGCGTCGGCGAGTCGAGGGCGTCGCAGGGGGCATCTGGACCTCCGCTGGTCCGTCGCTGATCGGCGGCGTTCCACGGTAGGGGGGGTGCGCCGCCGCCGAATGTGATGACGCACGATCCGGTGTCCGCTGGTCGCATGGACCGTGCGCCGCGCGCTGCGCATTGCGACGCGGGAGTGATGCGGTGGCGAGTGATCCTCCGCTGCCTCGGCTCGACGACCTGCTCGAGGCAGCGCGCGACATCGGTTCGCTTCCGCTACGCATCGACAGGGTGAGCTGGTTGCCGTCGATAGGCTCCCTGGCACCTTCATGCGTGGTACCCACCGAGCCCCGGAACGCGCGGAAGCTC
>LFIK01000597.1_pt1 | contig 27330 bp, 30 predicted proteins | sample 643401 | NCBI WGS metagenome assembly LFIK01 (sample SAMN03777447, study PRJNA286221) | soda lake metagenome | biome: soda lake; feature: Kulunda steppe; material: water; isolation source: sample T5-Br brine of Lake Tanatar-5 | place: Russia: Kulunda steppe | collected 2010-07
CTGTGACAAGTGTTCCTGTGCTGCTGTTCAAAATGAGGTGCATGTTCTTTTCCACTGTCAAGACTTGTTTGTGTGCTCTCTCAGAAGAAAGTACTCTTTCCTTTCCTTCCCTTTCTGCCAATCCTTTTCCATGGAGGCCCCTTATATTCCACATGCCTTGCCTAGTCAGACTGTCCTTGATTTTTTTTCTCAATGGCACAATAGACTCTGCCATTTCATTCCGGACATTGTGGACTATTTTTTGGCTGGCGAAGACCAGCAACAAACCAATCAGCCTAACGACCTGGCTGGCTGTTAACCCTTTAAACTTAAACAATGTGTCTGCTTTTCTGGGCCAGGAAAACAATAAGCTATATTCCTTCCAACATGCACTGATAGTTTTTATGAGCAGGCTAGCAGTCGCACTTCTTGGCTAAAGGCCTTTTTTTGTAACCTAACCAACAACTGACTCAACCAACCTCCAGGTCACAATGCTGCATAAATCTGGTACTGCACTAACCTGGTCATTTCCTCTTGAAATGTATGCTGTGCATAAAACACACTCGTGCAACTGCCCAAGAACCCTGTACCTGGTAGGACCCCTCGGGTGCAAGCACCAGGTGTAACCAAAACATATTTCATCTGTTTCATGATTACAATCAGCATTGAAGAAATGGGAGGAAAACACAACCCCCTTCAAAAAGATTGTCAATGACCACAGAGGATGCCCCGGAGGGCAGATGGTGCAATGCGGGCTCACACTTAACTTGGAAGGCGCTGCTTTTTTCAACGACATTGTGCTTTGCATAAGGGCATCGCACTGAGCAAGAGAGTCTTGCATGACCAATGGCTGGAGTCAAATGATCTGCATTTCACAGCTGCAGGCTCCACAGGCCAGGTCAACTATTCCAGCTACGCGTCTCTCCAAGTGGCAAGGCAGCTTGCTTTGCAAGCTGAAAACTTACCTGTTGCATGGCACAGAGAGCCTACCCATCCAGATGGTTCGCCGTTGCTTGGCTTGAAAAAGCACACTTAGCTTGGCAGTAACATTGCAGAGTTGCGGATGTTGGGCAGGACGCGATCCTGGCAGGCCTAGTTCAAGGCATTTTCATCTTACAAAGCCTAAGAGTGATATTTCATTGTGGGCACTTGCACAGAAGCAAGACGGTGCCTGCAGGCTAGGCTGCAAATAAGGGGCTTGTGCAACAGGGAGCCCCCAAAAGATTGAATGAAGTCTCACCGGGCAGCAAGCCTAGGCCAATTTCACCATTTCAGGAATTCATGCTGCTGCTCTTGTGGCTGGAGGGCAACGCTGACACACAGAGGCATTGGTGCAGCGAAAGCTCGCAGGCGAGGTGCGCAGTGAGCATTGCTACACTGTCAGTCAGGTGTGGCTTACGTGTGTTCTTTCGAGGGTCCCGCTCCTGTGGGTTGCTGGTCTGGAAAAGGGAGGGGGCACTTTTGAGGCGGTCAGGCGGGGTGCATGTCAAGGAGGCTGTACGTACATCTTTTCCAATTGTTCCATCGAAGTACAGAACATAAAACATAGGAGCATGCGGCAGCAGCATCCGACAAAATATAGAGGCAGCAGTGCATCAACTGCACGCACAAACTACACAGATGCACAAAGCAAACAGATCAGGAATGTCCGAGCCTATCAAGATACCAGGAGAAACATGACATCTCAGCAGAGCCGCATGATGCACGACTCAGTAGCAAACGAGCAAAGCAGGCACAATCCGTAAGGCAAGGCACATACCCCCTACCAGGAAGGGCTTGAATGCCGCGTCGGGCGGGGGCCAAAGCAGCACAAATTTCAAACCGCTGCAGAACAGAGTGCGCGCTGACAATGCTGCTGATGCTGCCGCTGATGCTTCCTAATCCAGCCAATACACAGCAATGACAAGAAGCCAAACATTCATTCCTTCAAACACAAGTCACCCATTTCAGTCAGTCAGACACAAATTGACATCTACCAGTCAGTCAGTCAGTCCGACATGGAACGCATGTGCGCAAGGCACTGACAAGGCGGAGGCGGCTGGCGCGCAGACAAGGGGTGGGCCCGTCAAGCAAGCAAAGGCACAGGCAGGGTGCACAGAGCAGCATGGGCCGTACCGACGAAGTCCACAGGAGGGGTGAGGAACTGCGCTGCTGACGGGCTGCAGCAGCTGGTGGCTGTTGATGAAGAGGGAGGGGCAAGCGGGGCTGCGGGAGAGGGGGCCCTGCCAGCACGCCAAAGCCTCCCAGGCTGAGAGAGAGCAGGAGCGAGAGAGCCAGAGGGGGAGGCATGGGCGGCAAGGTACGCCCTGGGGCCCTGACATGTTGGCTTCCCTGCCGCCGCCGCTGTAGATGCTGACGCGCGCGCTGCTCACTGGCTAAGGCAAACAAGCCAATCTCCGCTTCCGTGGCCCCTCCCACAGCAGCAGCTCTCTGTCATGGAAGGCTGCTGCACTCGCCACCATTGCAGCACCCACCCACATGCAAAGCGCTTTTGCATTGGCAGGTGCCGCCCGCCCACATGCATGTGCGCGCGTGCATGCTGGCGCCCCACCCTGAGTCCCAGCACCTGTCTGCCGCGCTGCCAGGCACGTCAGCGCCGCAGGTGGATGCAGGCCGCTCACGGCATCTCTGCAGGCTTCTCCCACTGGCTCTGCCCCGTTTGTGAGTTGTAGTAGTACGTGCGGCCCTGGTCGTCGGGCAGCGCCTGCCACACGCTGGCCGCCGCAGGGGCTGCGGCAGAAGCTGCACCAAACGCAGCAGCCGCGGCATAGGGGTCCTGCGCCGCTGCTCCGTAGGCTGCGCGCGCACAAACACAGCCATGCAGCGCAGATCAGCAGGCTCGTTGTATCTTTTGCAGCTCAGGCGCATTCGTATAAGTGACTGTGCGTGCCAAGGGGCAATCGACAGCTGCAAACGCGCTCATCATGGCAGCTCGAGGCACATCAGGGCACGGTTTCCAGGGTCACATCTTGGCAGGCCAACCTCCAGCGTCCCCTGGAGGCTGCACGCTGGCCAGCACCCTGGCAGCTCAGTCTCAGCAGAGCCCTGCTCCAGCATGTGCCTGCCCTGAGTGCCGATGCTAGACCTCCCACCGGAAGCGCCTGGGCGTGCTGCAACTCTCCTTCTCTACTCTACAAGGAGCCAGGGGCACAGGGTGCGCACACCAGCAGCACCCTGTCATGACCAGGAATGCAGAGCCACTTAAACACGCGCTCAATGCTCAATCAGTACACAGTGAGGCACAGCATCACGCAGCTGTGCTACTCCACAAAGTACTCCAGGATTACGAGAAGAACATGGGGGTGTGAGTGCAGTTGTGTGATGCCATGTGGGTACTTGGGAACTGACTGAGTGAGCACTGAGTGCAGGACCGCCAGTGCCGCTGTCTCGCAAGCAGTCGCCAGCGACAGCAGGCAGGCAACTACACACATGCTCGCACTCACCTCCATAGGCGCCCGCAGGCTGGTTGTAGGCGGGGGCGGCGTAGGGGGCCTGTGCCATTGCACCATAAGGGTTGCCTGCAGCAGGGGCAGCAGGGTAGGCGGCCGCGCCTGGGAAGCCGCCGTACGCGGGGGCTGCTGCAAGTGGGATTGGGTGCGGCCACGGTTTCCATGAACAAACAAAAGACGCGCACATCGTGAGGGGGCCTAAGTCTCCGGCATGCAGCGCAAGGGACTGATGCAGGCGGCATCAGCTGACAGTCCTGCTCACAGCGTCCCTACACACGCATGTGCTGGCGCTCGCAACCTGGGCGAGCTTGCGCAGGCCACAGGGCGGGCAGTGAATGCTGCTTGCCCCGCGCGTGGACCCAGCCTTGCCTGTTACCCACCAGCTGCAGCGTAGGGGTTGGCACCAAAAGCCGCTCCGTAGGGCGCCGCGCCGTACGGGGCAGGCCCGCCAAACATGGGATTGAAGGGGGGGCGACCGCCTGCGCAAGGGCGGCAGGCTGGTGCATGAGGGGCGCTTGCAGCATCAGTGCGGAATGTCACACTTGAAGGCCTGCAGATGAATAGCTAGCTGGGTTGCAGCACACTGCTGTACAGAGCGCAGCAACGACTGGGTGGGGCAAGAGGCCAAGCAAAGGGGCTGCATTCACAAGGCCACAATTCAGGAAACAGGTCAGGTTGCAAGCCTTTGCTTGTCTAGAATCTCAGGCATCCTGAGATGGCCTCAAAGGCGCAGCGGCCCATGATGCGTGCAAGCACATGCTCACCTCCCATGCCCATGCCGCCCATGCCACCCATGCCGCCCATGCCTGCTGGCCGGTCCTCCATGACGTCCTCGATCGCGCTCACGCACGCATTCACAGCAGGGCCAGGGCCAGCCACTGTGATCTTGCAAGGGTTCATGGACTGGTCGATCTGCACGCTGGTGCCGAACTGCTTCTGCAGGCCCTTGATAGTCTCGCCGCCCTTGCCAATCACACGCCCCACCACGGACTTGGGGCAGTCCAGGCTGCGAGTGGTGCCCACGCCATACTGCGTGTGGCGGAGGCAGCAGCGAACACTTCAGGTCAAACGCGAGCAAAGGTCAGTGGGCAGAAGGTTTGGGATCCGGATCCCGGAGTCCGCAGCTTAGTGACACATCGGATGTCTGATTGTGTGCATGGGCTCCTTCCTAGGTAGGAAATCAGATGTTAGAAAGATATGACAGACTTCACGCGTGCGCATTGTGAGGAGCTCAAGGGCAAGCGCTGAACGAACATTAAGTGGCATCCTTGCTGCATGCCTGAAGGTGCGTGGTGGAGTGCCTGCATACACACAATGTCCGCTGTCATGGGAGAAGATGTATTGGCAGTGCAGCTATCTTGATGTGCGGCCTCCATTCAAAACCTGTGCACGAGCGCAACGTGCGCGCTTGTTGCCGCAGCATCTGTTCCTGACATGTGCCTGCACATTCTTTATGTCAACCGGTCAAGCTTGCTCACGCGCTCACGACCACTCAGGTTCGCCCCCTAGCCCACCTACCGAGCCCAGCACCTTTTGGATGACTTGCTGCGCACTTCCAGGGTCACCATTGACAAGGTCAGTGACCATGCGGTACGCACGGTCCACGTTCTCAGCCCGTCCAGAGATAGTGATCTCCCTGTTCTGGTCAGGGGGGAAATTCTGCAATAGAGGGCGTGAACGAACAAGCGCGATTCAGCTGTGCCAGGCAAACACTCAGGCCCCCCACATGGTCAGGTTTTAATCACCGACATGTGCGCCGGGCATGCAAGTTCACACAAGAGCGTGCATGCTGTTGTCTGCACACCACATGCATGCCCATGTACTTTCAGTGTGCTCGCATTGACCAACACAGACCACATCAACCTAGCAGCAACAAGCCTCGCCTTCACTTGTGTGAGCTTAGTGCGCACATCAGCACATGCGCAAGTGCACAGGCTTGGCGCAAAAACACACTCCCTACAGACGATTATCCCCTGTCAAGATTGCGTTTTTGCACCAGGCAAAAAGCATAACCTTGGCCCGTGGTACCTGTGGTAGACACTCAGGCTGTTGACATGTGCTTCTTGGGTCTCCTCTAGACAGGACTAGCCATGCAGGGGATCCACGCACCTGGTCCACCAGGATATGCGCCCCGCTGCCAGACTGCAGGCTGCGGATGGTCTCCCCGCCGCGGCCGATGATGCGGCCCACGATCCCGGGTGGGCACGACACCTTCCGAATGGTCTCGCCCCCGGACGGCAGACTGCCACTCTCGCTGACCAGCACCTCGTGCACCAGCGTCTTGCACATCTCCACTGCCGCAGCCTGCCCAATCAGGTGCACCGGCTTCTGCTCGGTGCCCGCCTTGTGGTCGACCTGCACACGGACGCCCGTCCTGCCCTCCAGCTCCTTGATCGTCACGCCGGCCTTGCCGATGATGCGGCCCACCTGCGAACAAAACAGGGGACGCGAATGGGGACGCGAATGTAGCAAACACGCTCGCATCAGCTGCTGCGCGCATTCGGATGCGTAGGAGAGTGGGAGTTGATGCCGGAGAAACTCGCCCCATGCATGCCAACTGCAACACATGCAAAGGGAAGCCTACCCACCTTGTCAGGTGCGCACATCATCGTAAAGGTCACCTGCCCGTCCAGGCCAGTGGTGGTGGTGCCCTGCAGACCCTGCGATCGCGGGGGATGAAGGGCGCATGAATGCATGAGACGGGTGGTGAGGCCTTCCCCCCTCTTTCGCGTGCAAGCCCTCCAAATAGCACCTGAGTTTTGCCTTGCAAGGTGCTGGGTGTGCACACCTGACCATCTGGTCCAGGCGACCAGGTCACACGCACCTCAGTGTTCTGGCGCTTGCTGCCCGGCCCCTCCTCGCCCTCGAACTTGCGCTTGCCGGGCTCGGCCCCCAGTTTGGCAGCCAGGGCCTGGGCATGCGCCTGCGCGGCGGCGAAGGCCTCTTGCTGCGCGGCCAGGTCCACGGGCTGCTCCGGCTGCTGCGGTTGCCCGTCGCCGTAGCCGGGGGGGGCCTCGCCCTGAGGGAACGCCTCAGCGGGCTGCTCGGCAGGCTGCTCCCCTTGCTGCTGGGGGGGCTGCTGCTGCTGCTGCTCTTGCTCACCCTGCTGGGGCTGCTGCCCCTCCTGCTGCGGGGCAGGCTGCTCAACCTGGGCAGGGGGCTGCTCCTCCTGGGCAGGGGCCGCCTCAGCAGGAGGGGGCTGCTCCTGCTGGGGCTGCTCTGCAGTTGCCTGCTGCTGGGGAGGCTGCTCTTCAGACATCCTACTTTTGGGGGGCGTTGAGGAAAAGAGCAGAATAAATGTTTGGGTCTGCAGCAGGGAACCAAAATTAAAATTCAATGGATGGAAGGCTGAGCCTTTCTGTAACAGATTTCTGTCTCTCCTTTTAAATGAAATAAAGATTTCACCTCCCTTTACCTGAGTGAGGCACAAGTTCCCTTGTGAGCACGAGTCGCTTGGGGCCCTGACTTCCCCGCAGCCCCGCAGCAGGATGGTGGACCTGGTGCAGCTGCTGCGGGCCTACATCCACACCGCACTCAGTGCAGCGCCAGGCTACAAGGCCCTGGTCGTAGACAGGGAAACAATGCGCATGTGCAGCATGCTGATGGGCAGGTCAGAGCTTGCGGACCGGGACGTGGTGCATGTTGAGCAGCTGGACCGTGCCACTTCCAGCAAGAGAAAGAGCCATCAGGAGCTGAAAGTGGGTCTTAATTGCACCATGGCAGCAGTTGCACGGACTGAGTGGCTGCAATCACGTATGCACCCGTGTGCCGGACACCCTTTGTGGCCTCATGCATTGTGCCACATGCAATGTGCCACCTTTACCTCTCTCCAGAGTGAGCAGGCTGGTAGCCCTGTTGTGTTTCATTCTAAAACAACACTCAAAACCAGCCTGCTCCTTGCTCTGCTACTCCGAGCACCGGAGTACACAGATATGCTGTGGCAGTGCCCGAGGCCAACCTCATTCGTTTCTGCATTGCTGCGCTTCCTTTACCATCTGCTCCCTTGCACCTGGCCACCTGTCCTCTTGCGGGATGCACGCGTTAGCTGCCTGCCACTTGTCTGTGCGCCTTCCAGGCCATCATGATCCTCAGACCCACCCGGGAGAACATCACGCTGTTGAAGAGGGAGCTCAAGGCCCCCCGCTACCAGCAAAGCAACATCTGTAAGCGCATGCAGTGCTCTGTGCATCCACTGCACGCATTCAGTGCACGTTGAAAGGCCCAAAGTGTAGCAGGAGGGTAGTGTGAGGGGTCTTCGCGTGCATGTGGGGGTGAGGAGGGGGCCGCGCCGCCTTAGTATCCTTACATCAAACTGAGGCGTCAGGCGACATAACTATGCCGCACAGTTTGTACTTATGTGGTGGGACAGGTATTTGACGTTGATAAGGTATTGGGAGAGAAGTTCAATCCAGCCGGCATTCCTCTACAGTAGAACCCGAGCATCCTATCCAGTGTGGGCCAAGGCCCGCATCATAGCTTGCGCTTTCCCATCCATGTGCATGTACTTGATGTACGTCTAGAAATGGTCATCAGGTTGAGAGCCCAAGCTCCTTGCTTGAAGATGACTGCGTGTGCTCAGGCAAGGCCTGCTTGGCTGCTGTGCTTGAGCCAGCACTGCTGATCAGCAAGCATGGCCCGCTTGGCTGCGGTGCGTGAGCTTGTGTTGCGGATAAAGCATGACATCCTTGGCTGCACTGCAGATTTCACTAACCTGTTAAGTCCCATTCACCTCCAAGAAATAGCCGAGGCGGATGCGCTCCAAGAGCAGATACATGGCGTGCATGTGAGTATGGTGCCTGACTTCAACTGGAGGTCTTGAAAGCACTGTTAGATCTTAACCAGGTGCACCTAAGGGATTGAAGTGCAGCAAGGAAACGTGCCGCTTATCCTTGTCGACACGGAATGCAGAAATATAGGAAAGCAGGAAGAAGAGGGAGGAAACCTGGGGGCTTATGTTTTTCTTTTTATACCTCCTATTAAGGATAACTCTTGCAGCATGTGCTCTGGCATACCTGGAGTCCACCATTGCATGTCCTAGCTGTTTCCTTTTGGGCTTGCCAAAACGCCCTCTTGTCAAGAATCGGGCACCCAAGGCTCCCAGAACACGACACCGTTTTGTTGCCAGGCAGACTCTGGGGATGGCTCTGTTCTTGCCTTTTCCCCAACTCAGAGAGCTATGAGTTATGATCACCAGCTTTGAGACGAGGACCAAACTTCTAGACTGCGCCCTTCACATCCTGCAACTGCGCTCCTTTGTCTCCGACAGGAAGTGTACGGGGATGTGTGCGCCGTCAGCAGCCATCACTTTTTCATCCCTTGCCCAAGGAATGACTTGCTCATCAGTAGCCAATCCTCAATGTCAACAATTGAGTGAGTGGGTGGCTTGGGCTGGCGATTCATGTCAAGCTCAGGGTTCAGCTGTGCTTGCTGAGTATGGATGCATGTGGCTCATTTGCTTGCCTGCTCAAGCCCTGCTGCCTCTGAGTTGCAGACAGCATGGATGCAGTTCTGGGTGCAAAAGCTGTTGTTGGTTCTTCGCAGAAAGATCGCAGAATGCACGCCCAAGTGCAGCTGCTGCGCATTATTATCTGCTGGCCTCCAGGTTTCCTGTGTATTCTGAGGCTCCATTTGAATTGGCTTAGAGGTGACAGTAATTTGCAGGGCAGCCCAAATAGCTGTGCCCTGAAAATGGGGTGCTTGTAAGCTAGTAGCAGGTTATTGCAAAAAAAAACAGAGCACTTATCATACCATCGAAGATGCTGTTCCGCTTGCATGCAGGTACGAGGCAATTGACCGCTGTGTGCAGGGCCTGTCAGCACTGCTGCTGGCCATTCGAGGCAGGCCCGTCATTCGGATACAAAAAGGCTCCCCCGCTGCGCAAGAGCTGGGCCGCAGTCTGTTCACCCTTGTGTATCAGCAGGTGTGTGCGCGCGGTGAGGTGCTCATGATATTGCAGCTGCATGTACACGTAAATCTGTTTTGTGGTGTGTTTCAATCTTTTACATGTGTGCTTCTATACCATGCACATGAAACGAGCGTAGAAAAAGACAGGCATACAGTTGCACCCTTGTCTTTATTTACGAATGACTGTGTTTTGGGCTGTAGGAATATGATGACAATTTTTTCCATTCACTTCCCAAGCGCACACTTCCATGCCGGATTTTGCCATCTGCAGCACCAACAGACCTTTGATTTTGGAAGCAGGAGCAGCCCAGTGCTGCTCATCCTGGACAGGAAAGATGACCCAGTCACGCCCCTGCTGAATCAGTGGACCTACGAGGCCATGATTCATGAGCTGCTTGGAATCCATGACAAAACTGCCACCCTCCAAAGCTCCTCGGTGCGGGAAAGCGGCAGGCCTTTTTAGATGTGCCGGATGACATCCTTTGTGCATTTCCCCCTTTGACTGCATTGCTATCTCAGACACACAGGCAACAGTGCGATCTGCCAGGTTTGCGTCGTTGCAAGCTGGACAGTGGCTCGTTGTACCCCTCATTCATCCAACCATCTCCTTCCCGATGCTTCTGCTAATGGCAGAGGGCGTGGGCCAGGGGCCTACAAGTGGTTTTGGGCAGTGGTCACAGAGCCCGTTGATTAGGTTTAAGCTGCAACGGCTCAAGGCTTCAAGCTTTCATAGATACAAGCATGGGTACTTGTGATGGTGGGCTGCAGGTTCCCGAGGACATGCGCGAGATGGTCTTGGATGCGGAGACGGACGATTTTTTCCGGAAGCACGCCAGTCTAACGTTTGGGGAAGTGGGCATTAGTGTGAAGGCCCTGATGGAACAGTATCAGAGCAGAGAGGCGCAACATAGGCAGGTGCGTGACGCTTTGTTCTGGCTGATGACTGCCAAAGTTGCCTGTAGGGAGCAATACTGTGACAGACAGGTAGTTTTGGTGCAGATGCCCTGGCTTTTGCATGTGCGATAAAGGTTAGCAATAAATTTTGACTGGGATTGTGTTGCCATGATGAAAGGCCTATTGCAGCCTACCGCTCAACCAATGAGCTGAACTCTTCAGGTTCTGCCACTTCTGGCAGGAGACAGACAACTTCGTTAGATCTGACAAGCAACAAGGCAACCTGACAAAGTTTAGAGTGGAGCAAGGCTGCGCAGAATCAAGGGGACCTTAACAAAATCTCCTGGAGCAGTCTGCCACAGCTCAGAAAGCTGACATGCAAGTGCTTGAAAAGCACAAAAAGGAAATAAAAGAGGAAAATTAGGACAAGACCTCAGTCTCAGAAAAAGGACACTTGCGCAGATTGTGCGCTGCACATCTTGCAAAATGTGACGTTGAGGAATATTAGTTGTGCAAGCAACTTATTTTCCGTTTGTGCATCTTATTGTCTCATGCTGTTCCTGTCTTCTACGCAGGCTTAGGCACCTTGAACTCCAAACTGCGTGACATCTTGGTGCGTGTTAGCAGGTAGACTCCTTAGAAGACATGAAGCGCTTCGTCACTGAGCATTTGGACTTCACCAACTTGCAATCCAATGTGACCAAGCACGTGAATTTAATGAGCAACCTTTCAAGCATTGCTGGCAGGCGCCGCCTGCTGGAGCTCTCGGAGGTATGAAACCCCAAGTACGTGCATGTTAGTATGTTCCTTTCCACGTGCGCATTGCTTGTTAGCTGAAAAGCAACTCGTTGTATTAACACGTACGCACATGTCTCATTTGTTTTGTGCTCACCTGTGTATGCGTACATGTAAACTGGCAAACCCCAGACACAGGTGCTTTCATGGATTATTCATGCCTGTGCTGTTCTGTTATATGTCGTGCGCCTCATCTGCACACATTTGCAATTGTGCTGGCAAGCCCAACCTGATGGACTTGACTGGGGTGAGCATGTTTGCGTGCAAGCGTTAAAGTGCTTAAAAGTTGCTTCCTGTCCTCTTTGCTCGTGTGTATTTATTCACAGTGGTATTTATTACTCTTCCATACGCGCAAACTGCAAGGCACCTGCAAGCTCTAATAATCAGTGCATGGCTCTCTTGCGTTTTTACACTCATTACGCTGCCCATCATGCAGGGCAGGGACCTGGTAATCCAGCTCTTTGGTAAGCCCACCAAAAGCTGCTGCTGCACTACAATTTCCTCATCCTGCAGATCGAGCAGGACCTTGCCAGCCCAGCCACCAATATCTCCGCAGCCGGCTCGCTGGAGGATGTCATGCGCATGTGCAGGCAACCTGATGTCCTTGACCAGGACAAGGTGGAATTATTAACCAGGGCCAGCAAAGCAAGGACCAAGCTGACTTAGCAAACAGCGCATAAACGCCCTGAATGGCGAGGTCTCGTATAGTTTGAGCTCCTGTACGGCTAGGACCGGTGGTGCGCTGTCCAGACTAGGTGTCAGCTGAGATTTTAACTTATGCATGGATCCCCAAAGCCCTCGCAGGCTCTTACCTGCAATACGTGCTTGCGCGCATGTGTATTTGCATGTCTGTGAACACATGCTGTCATTCTTTGCAATGCCAGGAAGACCAAGAATATAATGCTGCAAAAGCATATACGTCTCACGCAGGCAGCAACACGCAACACGTGTGCGCACATGCACACGCACACGCACACGTTATGTACGAGATGTTCATACACTCACATATTTGCGCACTCACATGCCTGCCCACATGGCGCCGCTGGCCACATATGCAGGTCCGTCTTGCCACCCTGTACGCGCTGCGTTTTGAGCATGATGCCTCCCGCGTAAGCAGGCTCATTGACTGCCTCGAGGTTGCCGGCATCAAGTCAAGGTGCTGCGTGGGCTTGGTTGCACACATACGCATAGATAGATGATTCGTCAACTGTTCATTGGTTGGTATATGTGTCGGCATCAAGTCAAGGTGCTACATGGCCTAATTTGGTGTAGGTTTGTGCAGCCTTGCTGACATTGGAAAGACCTCTCATGCATGTTCCTAGGTAGCATGTTGCCATATGTGCATTGCACTTTTTCTTGCAAGTAATGGTGCAGTGTTGCGCCTGGCCTGGCTTAGAACACCGTCTGTGCGTGCAAGCATGATTCACTAAGGTTCAAATGAATAAAAATTTTTGTGAATGTTTGGTGCTAGACTGCTGTTGGTGCTTCGAGGACTTCCCCATGAGATGGCAAAAGGCAGCACGTAGCCCTTGACAGCAGAAGGGAGCCCTTCACAGCATAGCAGAACAACATGGTCTTGGATAGTCCACCTGTATGACATTGTTCTGATACAGTTTTTTCTGCTTCGGCTGCACAGAGACCCTTATCTGTTTGGCCTGGTCCAGTCCATGCTCAGCTATGCGGGCTCAAGCAAGCGGGTTGGCGACCTCTATGCTAGCCGGTCAATTATGAATAAGGCTAAGACAATGATCAAGGGTCTGAAGGTGCGTCAGTCAGCATGATGATTGTAAGTGTTTGGACTGCTTTTTGACGGTCTTCAATACCAATGCAATGGCTGGATCAGCGCTGCACAACCTGACGCCAAACAGGCCTTGCACCAGGGGTGGACATTCATTGCTGCAAGAGAACGGGCATGTCATAATTGTTGGAGCATCCTTGTGGATACGTCCCGTATCTTCCATGTTTCATAGTTAAACACAGGGCGACACATGCTGGTAATTTTATTTGCCAGTATTGACCGAGCAAAAAGTTTTTAGGCTCGTCTTGTTTGCTGTTTTGGTTGAGCATACCTTCGCATGTCCATGTGACTGTGTTTGTGTGCATTGTTGTAGACTTGCAATAAGAAGAGTAGGCTGGTGATTCAATTTGCTCAAGTTTCATTTGAGCTCAGATTTCAATTCAAACCTCAAGGAAAAACCCTAAAGAACTCCGACTGCTTATTTAATTGGAGCGTTATCCATGCCACCCGAACTGCCACCACAACATCTTGCTCTCTAAGGACTGACAAAGGAAGCCGGTTAAAGCTGCACAAGGATTTTTCTATTCTAGATGAAGTGTGCGCACCGCCATTACTTCAATTGATTTGAGTGTCATTGTCCAACCTACCCACCATTAACTCTTCTGCAGAGCTTCAAGCATACCTTGGCGGAATTTTGTCATGTTTCTCATTCTGATCTTCACCGTACTGCTTCAGGGTGCTGACAATGTTTTCACCCAGCACACGCCACTCTTAGCGGCCACGCTTGCTGATTTCCTTACTGGGCAGTTAGACACCGATGCATACCCATTTGTGGGCATGTCCCAGGTCTGTTGCCTGCTTTCAACAATCTGGTTCTTGACTGCCAAGGTCTTAAATTTCAATAGTTTGAGTGGGCATTTTCCCAAATGGCAGCCGCATGTGCATGTTTATCTGTGTATCAATGGCAGCGCAATGTTTTGATGCTTTGCTCTTTGGCTGTTTTTTTCCCGAGGTTGCACTTTTTGCTGGCCAATCACACAGATGCTGCTGCTTGTTTACACATTTTGCACATTTGTATCCTCGTCCTAATTGACCCAGCTTGCTGGCAAAGAGTGGTTTTACCTGGACTGTGATAAATTTTTTGTATTTCTGAGTACCATATGTCAGCAGGGCAAGAGCTCTGACAGAAATGCACCATGCGTACATGCAGGGTGAGGTGCAAATCTTCCAGGCTTCAATCAAGCGCTCTCCTCCCAAAGAGGTGCGCACATTATTAATTACCCCAGGTACACATTTTTATTTATCTAGCATATCTCACTTACAGTGCGTGTTGCCAAGCTGTTCATATCGATGCATTACGAGCCAGGTATACACAGCTGTACTTACTTTAGGGGAGCAAGTGCATATCATGAGGTACAGCCATAGCTTATGGCATTAGCAATCAACTTGCCTACTATCGAAAAGGTGCCCACAATAGCGTGAACTCAGGCATGCACCTGCAATCACAAGTGTGCGCGCTCATGGGCATGCCCGATCTCTTTCCAGGTCATTGTGTTCATCGTGGGTGGCACCACCTACGAGGAGGCCAAAGCTGTGGCGGAGCTGAACGATCGTAGCCCCTCTGTGCACTTCACACTAGGAGGGACTGAGGTGCTTAATTCATCTGCCTTTATGTCCGCTATTTCTGGCAAACAAAGCAGCCATGCGGCCATCGATGTGGGATACTAGGAGGGTGGGTGTACCAGCTAGCTTCAGAAGACTTCAGGTTGTACATTATAAGTTCCAGTTTTGTCCTTGATATTGTAAAGTTGAGGAAGAAGCCTGAAGGCTTGCTAGCTGAGGCCAGGACATGCTTGCGCATCTGCTTAGCTGGGTGAACTACAAATGTGAGCAAGCTGCATGCAGGCTGCAGGATACAATGGGAGCGGAAATTTGATCTCAGGAGTACTTGCAAGCCAGAAGGCATCTGAAACTGGATCCCTGTCACAGATCTCATCATAAAGAATAAAATTGCCGATACATTTCAAAGGCCAAGAAGCTAGCAGGGGCTCCTCGCTCCTCAGTCCGCAGTGATCCCCGACAACAACAGTGTTCCACAATCGAACAGTGATCAGCACGAGCGACAAGCAATGGACACGAAGGTGAGCAGATTGCTAGTGCGCGCAGCAATGGATGCTCGATCCCGCGACATTCGCAAAATGGCATTGGCCAGGTGATGAACAGGCCTGGCAGTCCGATCCTGAGGCTGCAATCGTGCTGCATAAAGATTTCATTGGTTTCGCATTTTAGCAATCCCTTTCCTCTCTGCGCAAGCCCTACTCGGAACGAGCTGTGCGTCACCGCCTTTCAATCGTGTCAGCGGACAGCCCTGCAGCCCAAAATTCAGTTGCATCGATTGATTTGGAAGTATAAGTTTTGCACACTTGAGGCCCTCGTGCTCGTCTTTGGGGCTGCCTGTCGTTGAAGCTTCCCCTTAAGGGCGTTGCGGGCCGACTGCGCAGCAGCATCAAAGAGCAGGTGCCAGGCTGTATGAATCAAACTGGAAGCAGATTTTGTCAGAGGATCAATATTGCGCTGGTTGCGCGGAGGGGGTCCGTGTATTATCCATCACCCTGACGTGCGGGACAGAGGGTCCTACTCAGCATCACTAGCTTCCATACAGGGGCATCTCACAATGATATCATATGTATGGCTATTCCTTTGGCTTGTGCCTGCTTGCTCAAAACTTGGCCATCAGATCACAGGACTTGATGACGTTGGATTTCCGTTGCAGAAGGCCCTGAGCTTGCTCTTGCGCAGGCTGTCACAAGCAGCCGTGAGCAGCGAGCGATTGATGAAGGAGCAGTGACAGCAGCCTATCAAGCATCACCAGGAAGAGCGGCCGCGTACAGCGGCAGCAGCAGCAGGCACCATGAGGACCAGCGGGGCCAGCTAGAGAGCAGAGCACCAAAGCAGGGCGTGGGGGGAGAAGGCAAGTCCCTGGGTGCCTTGTCGCCAGATGTAGGGAGCTTAGCAGGCTTTAGGATGCATGTTGCAAATCAGCGATCAGAAGAGGCTGCGTGAAAAAGCTGGCTGCCAGCGCTGCGCAGCGCCCCATGCACTCAAAAGGTGCCCTCCTCAAGCCAAGAGGTGAGTCATTTCCAGGCATAGATATCTTCAGCAGCCCTGGAGCTGCCCTCTTGCCACTGTGTATCTACATAGCAGGGCCAGCTCCCATCGCGCAGCCGACGTTCCCAGGCATGCAATAAAGCCTTCCCACTTCTAAATCCGATAGGCGCTTTAATCCAAGGACCAACGTGAGCGCACTAAGTTTGTCTTGTTCCCTTTGAGAGGGCAAGCCAGGTGCATGTTTTGTGCAGGCCTTGTCAAATGAGCACTTGACTTAAAGATCCGCCAAGGGAGCACCACAGTCGTCCACGAGTTTGCATACCAGAGTGAAAAGGCAGGATGGTAGACCTAATCTGGGGTTAAAGGAACACATATTCAGAGCTTGGCAAGTGACAGGGACCTTGGCATGCCCTGTGCAACATCCCCAAAAGCCATGGCCACTGCAGTGTAATCTTGCGGTGGAACCATCGACACAAAGCTGCCTTGCCTCCGCACACGCAGCACAGCAACGTCAGGCGTGCGTCAAACACCACACCTGCATCAAGCAATTGTTCTTATGTATTTGGGACTGCAGGCAGCAGAGGGAGTCAAGAGCCTGCCGGACCTCTCCCTGGCTCAGATGCCATGCCAGATCAGGCGTCCGACAAGGACACAGCAAGCGCGCAAGTACGGGCTGCTGAACCAGATGTCCGTACAAGTCCAAGGCCAGAAGATGCCAGCCCTTGGCTCCAGCCAGGTCTCTGTGGATCTTGCTGCCACAGTGGCAGACGAACTGTTAGAGCAGGCAGCAAGAGTTGCAGGGTTGTTGGAGATGGCTCTTGAAGCGCGGGGGTGGCTGTGTGCAAGAGTGTGCAGGCACAGGCATAAATAAGGTCTTACTTACGTCTTGAAGCATCTTGAAGGATACAATCTTGAGGACGGGCTGAACACTTTGGTGCAAACAAGAAATTCAGAGCAAAATGAACCCAGGCCAGCCTTTGAGGCAAATGCCTTAATTCACCCTGCCCGCTTGTGCATTGCATGGTTTGCATGCAGGCACTTCCCACAGCATCGGGGCACTTGCCACAGCAGCCGCCAATGCAGCCGCAGATGCACAAGACGATGAAGCCGGTCAGTAGCGTTCGTGTGCATGCACAAACACCTTTTTACATACGCTTGTGCACTCACACACGCACATGAATATACAACTGCCCTGTCGAGCTCCAGTCACACATTCAAACAAGCGTCAGGCACCTTTGCAACACAACAATGTTTTGACTGGAAATATCAAGCACACCAAAAGCACCAGTTGCTCTAATTGAGAAATAGCTGTACTATGTTGAGGGCCTAGCACAACATCCCCATCCTTCATCCTCTGGCAACATGTCAGAGCAGGGGCATCAGGTCACCCTGCCTTGGCTTGACCAGTGTTTCTGTGCTGGATCCCTTGACAAAGTATGAGCCATGCATGCATGCCCTGTGGGGATACGCGCAGGGTGGGCAGATCGGGAGTCCGCCCTGGCCGCTGCGCGGGTGCTGCAGGAGACAGCAGGCCAGGCTGCTGCAGCCACTTTCACACCCATTAGTCCCGTACCTGCTCATGAGCCAGGCTCCCAGCCAGCACCAGATGTCTCTGCTGCCTATGCCAAGCATGGGCTGGATGGTGCTCCTGGGCGGGTCCAGAACTGGGGTCTCCCTGCCCAGCAGCGACCCGAGGCCACACAAAATGCTACAGAACCATCACGGACACCAGCACCAACAGCACCAGCAGCACAAGCTCCTGCGGCGGGGCTGCCCCAGCCCATCTTCCCACAGCTGGCGCTGCTGGGGCCTGCTCACTCTGCACTGAGCCCTCTGGCGCTGCAGCGGGCATCAGCGGTGCTCGAGTCTGGCTCAGGTTCTCAAGCGGTGAGTCTGCGCACCAACCATGCACACTTGCATGATGACTGCAAACGGCACGTAAGGTAGCTGCAAGACCATGATGGTGCACTCGGTCACATACGTGGTGCAAGGCTAATGCAAATGGCCTGGATTGCCATAAGCTGTGTGCTCGTGGGGTGAGCAAAGGCACAAATCAACAAAGAGTGTGCATAACAGACTGGTAGCCGAGTGATGCCATTCTTTGCCAGCCAGCAAAGCATGATCTGGCTACCATTCTGTCACATGGTCTGAGCCTGCTCAGGACAGCAGACCCATCACTCCAGCCCTTGATTTACCTCTGGAGCCTATTCTGGTTGTGGAGGATGCAAGGAAATGCAGATCGATTGCTGATTTTGGGGCACCAACATGTTCATTCCCTCATTTTCTCTCAAGCCTCTTATTTGTCTCTGCACCTTGCCATTTGTCTTAAAGAGCAAATGCACCTTGGTTCAGAAATGTTGCCTTTTTGGACGTTCATATCCCCCTGCAGGCCCTGCAGTACCGATTTTCTGCTTCACTGGAGCATGAGGCCTTGCAGCAGCAGCAGCAGCAGCAGCAGCAGCAGCAGCCAGGCACAGAGGGAGCAACAGCAGCAGTGTCAGCAGCTTCTCCAGACCCATTGCAGCCCTCAACTTTGCCCTGCATCCAGCCCAACCCCATCCCACACAGCAAGCCAGGAGCCCTCCCATCCCAGGCAGCCACTGCCCCTTCCTCTCTCCTGTCCACCTCTCGATCAGCCTCCTTATTGAACCTGCAGCCGCTTCCGCCAGAGGTGAGAAGAGAATATGTTTGGCAGCTGCACTTTTTGCATAAAAATGCATGCTAACTCTGCAGGGGAACCTGGGAGTTTTCCTATTTTTGTAGCCATGTGTGTTGATGAATGATGCCCTCAGCAAACGCCATTTAGCCCCATTGTTGGTGTCTGTTTGCAATGTTCTTGGCACTGCACATGTACTGATGCTACAATTTGCACCAATGAGATGATAATGATCTATGTTTCAAAGGCAGATGTGTTGATACATTGATGCACTTGGGCACTTTCACATGCTTGCATGACCAACCACGCTTTTGGAGCTCGATGCCGCTCCTGAAGATGTGAAGCATAGCAGCATGCAAGCAGGATCTTGAGCACCCGGTTTCATTACTTTTCAAAGCGGTGCCTGCCAGCATCCCCTGCTTCAATCCCATATCCATGCAAGTGGCTCCAGCCGCTGCCCTTTCAACAGTTTGTGCAGAATATGCTAATCCACACTCAAATCAGCACACCTGAACAATCGCAAACTCTGCATGGAATCATTGCTCTGCTTTGCATCCTCTGCTCACCAGCACCCTCAAAGAATGGCAGTGTCTTTGCTGTAAACAATCACACCCTCATCTCTCCTTTTGTGCAGGCCACCACCCTCAGAGCGCGCGCAGCTCCCTCTTCTCAGGCAGCAGCCACTGTGCCTGACCCTCTGGCTGCACTCCAGCCTCCAACATTCGGAGACACGGCGGTGCCTGCTGTCTTGACCACAACAAATTTGCCCGCAATCCCCGCTGCAGCAGTAAGCACAGGCCTTGTAGCTGCCGCTGGCCAGCCTGCGTCCTCCGACCAAGGGGCTGCTGCCTTATCTGCACCTGCTCCTGCTGCCCCTCAAAGCATTTTAAGTGCACCTGCAGCAGCAGCAGCAGCAGCAGCAGCAGCAGCAGCAGCAGCAGCTGGCACCGGAGGCGCCAATTCTATTGCCGGGACCAATAACTTGCAGGGGGCACTTGGTGTTGTTGGAACTGGAGAGGGGGAGCTGAGCTACCTATGGGGCAACCACAACCCGATACCTGGGTCGCAGCCCACAACGCCGCGCTTGGGGGGCCCACAGCGGCCGCCGCAGGCAAATGGGCTTGAGGCACAGCCTGCACCAAGAGTGCCTAGCATGGGGACTCAAGCCCTGCAGCAGCATTGGTGGCTTGAACAACAGCAGCGGCAGCTGTTTGAGCGGCAGCAGCAGCAGCAGCAGCAGCAGCAGGAATCCTTTCTGGCTGCCCACCAATTCATGGACGCAGCACGCACGCCCTCGCCCCAAGCGTTGTTTATGGGTAAGTGCATGGGTTATCCTGGCACTCACAAAATGAACTTGCCTCCGATTGGAAGATTAAACTGAGGATGAGGCAGATCAGGGAAGGCTGTTTGTTCCGGTGCTTACTGCATAAGTCTGGGAGCAGGGTTGGTGAGGACTCGCTGCTGCACCATACTTACAGTGCATTGAGACAGAAGGAGAGGTGCTAATGCAACCACCTGATGCTTAGGGTTCAGTCTAGCCCGATGGAAGCAACTTGCAGCAGGCCCTCACGCAAATTGCTCTCGTGCCTTAACGCGCACATGCGCCCATATGTGTGCAAATTCCTGGTTCCTTCGTGGGCATGCAGATGCAGCAGCCCTCGGATCCCAGTTCATGGACCCCTCGCGCACACCCTCCCCAGCCATGCTGCATGCAATGGGTCTGACCTATAGGCACCCTGCAAGGTGAGCTGCGTGCTCAGCGGTTGCCATGATACACCCGAAATTCAACCTGCTGGCTTTCCCAGCAAGTTCTACTTCATGAATCTTTTCCTTGTGTGTTTGCCTGCCAGCCTGACTTTAGCTCAGCAGTGTCATTATTCTTTTCATGATGGCATTCACCTCGTTGGTGTGGCATCATGACTGCAAACCCTCTGATCCCGGGGCTGCTCCTTTCATTTGCCTGTTTTGACCCTTGTTAAAGGAGGAACAGACACAACAATGATGTCTGCGTGCACTCTGATCAAATCATCAGGCCCAGAGATTTCTGTGCAGGAGTCCATGGGATGAACGTGCGGCATGGCATGTGGACCTTTGCTTAGCTGCTGCTCAACTTGTCCGCTCAATGGCTCAACTCTGTTGTTGCCTGCGCAGCAGCGGCCACTTTGGGCAGTCCAACTGGTCAAACGTGGTGTACCCTCCCCTCACTTTTTCGCCTCCTTTGTCTGCGGGAGGCATGTTTGGGCCGCCGCTGCAGCAGCAGCAGCAGCAGCAGCAGCAGCCTTGGGAGCCGGAAGGTAGGTGGGCATATCATGGGCTGCCAAATTTGCTGGTAGATAATTGTGGGATATGGCAGGCTTGGCTGTGGGTGCATGGCACGAGGAGGGCAGCATGTGCTGCCTTGTTGTGCTGAAGCCCTTTTTTATGCCATCTCTGCCCATTAAAAGGAACACACATATGCATGCACGGACACTGGGTCAGCAGTCATACCTGCATCCACTCAACTGAGTTGCAGCTGGTGCGAACCTGTGTGGAAGAACAGCACTTGTCCCTGATCTCCCCTGGGATTTGAGCACTCGCCTAAAACCAATGGCAAATCCTGCAATTGCTTTCAAACACTTAGACCAGATTTCCACACCAGGCATTGCTGAAGACTGCCAATTGGCACAAAAGATCATCCTTAACATAGGACTCATGTCATGGAGATATGCGCAGGCTTGGTGTCTTTGATCAGCACTTCTGTAGGCCCTGCCCCACCTTGCACTTCAGGCTTATTGCTGAGCAAATTGCTTGATATGTATGCTCCCTCATGCAAATTGCTTGACCCATGCTCCCTCAGGCCCCACAACCCAGCGGCCTGCCCGCACAGCATCTTCAACAGGTAAGCCCATGCAATCCACAGGGCTGGGAACATGCTCAACCTATCTTGCCAATGCTCAATAAGTCAAGCCTGTAAAGACCTTAGGACCATTGGGCACTTTAAGCAAGCAATGTCCATGCGTGCTGCCAGGGCTGATGCAATGCTGGGACACCCACTCCTTGGTGTGCACTGTGCAGGTATTCAGGAAGGCACAGGCCAGTTTCCCTCCAAAGGTGCCTTGTCTCGGTCCACAGTATTGAACGATTGGAATGGTGGCCATATGGTCCTTTTTGGCTCACAAACGGAGCATCCCCATGCGTATGGGCGGGACCTGAAAGCAATGCATGGATGCCTGCGCATCCACAATCCATCCCCGTGATTATGGCAGGGGAAAGGCCGCAGGGCCGTATCCTCTTCACCCAGCGAGCACCCTACCTGCCCTCATTCCCAGGTGTGACGACCACAAATGTGTCAGACAGAGGGGGGGCTGCTGCCACACCTTCTGCCGGCAACCCCCCACACGTGCAGCCGGCTTCACAGCCCCCTGCGGCTGCACACCCTTCCTTAGCACCCATGCCACCAGCACAAGTGCCGCTTAAGACGAGGCCGGCAGATGCAGGCGGAGCTCTGTCTATCACCCCTGTGCCTGCCCTGGGGCCATCCTCCCCAGGTGCAGCAGCGGCAGTTCAAGCAGCGGCGCTGCACCCATCTCCCTTGCAGCAGCCTCAGCCTCCACAGCCTACCACAGTGTCAAGGCCCCACAGTGTCAAGCCTCCAGCCACAGTGTCAAGGACCACAGCGTCAAGGCTCCAGCCAGCTGTCGCGCCTGCCGAGGCTTTGGCTGGCCCCCCGCCAGCAGCGCTGCCTGCTGCACTGGCGCCGCCTGGGGCGCTGCCCCCTGCAATTGCGCAGCCGCCCCTGCACCCTGCCCAGCCAATGCAGCCGGGCTTTCCTGCACAGCAGCTGCCCTCTGCTGTGCCAGGGGGCCCCCTGCCCGGCATGAGCCCCACTCCGCCGCCGCTTGGTGCTGCACCTCAACAACACCCGGACAGCACAATGCTGGCAGCCGCTGCACCAGGCCCAGCCGCCGGCCCGATTGTGCATGGGGTGCCGCCACCAATGGGCGCCAGCATGCCGCCGTTCACTGCCGTGGCACCCTTTTCCCTGCTTGGGGTACCACCAGGGGTGGCCTGGACCTCACAGCCACCAGGTGCTGCGCTGGGGGTGTTGAAGAATACGCGCAAAGTCTTTCAAGCTTGACGGCTTGGAGTGCATGATTCCAAGTGTTATGATGTTGTTCCCATGCACAAGGCTTCCTCACTTTCCAAAAGCACCCGCGGCAAGGGAACAAGCAGCATGCTTTGCACGTTTAAAGTCCATGGGCTTGCTGCTCCTGAAGGCCTAGCGCGGGCGCTGCTTAAAGCATCCTGTCAGCGCACCCTTTCTGGCCAGTGCCACCTATCTGGCTTTGCATGGATATCTTCTCATTGCTCATCATTCCTCTCTAACATCTGTTACTCAATCAGATCCTCCTCAGAATTCTTGCATCAATCTTTGTGATGCTCTCTAGTAGCATATGCCAGCCTCTTTGTTCACAGGCGTATCTCCCAGCTGGATGATGCCGTGGCCCTGGATGTACCCGCCCATGCAAGCGCCGCCTGGCTTTCCTGCTGTAGCTATGCACCAGCCAGGCCAGATGCCAGGTAGCGGGAATATAGGAGGATCAGGCGGAATGCTGCAAGCTAAAATAGGAGCAAATGTGTGTGTGTGGATGTTTGCTTGGTAATAAGGCTTTGCATCAGTACCAAAGCAAGGAGGCTGGCAGGCTGAGATGCGCCGTCTCTCTGTACTTGACAATGGGTAAGAGGGACTGGTGCTCGTCATTAAGCATGATTCCACCTACGAATGCTTGCACCAAGAATTTGAGAGACCTGCCCAGCTGCTTTGTGTGCCATCACAGAGAAGCTGCTTTGAAAATGAATGCCGCAGGTCCATGGGGGTACTATCCCTATTGAAAATGAATGTCACAGGTCCATGGGGGTACTATCCCTATTGAAAATGGTCCATGGGGGTACTATCCCTATTGAAAATGAATGCCGCAGGTCCATGGGGGTACTATCCCTACGCTCAAGCACCTGGCCAAGTTCCCTCAGTCTCTGGAACCACCACTGCCCCAGGCAAGTAAAGGAAAAGGCCTGGCGAGCTGCTTAAATTCAGGCAACAGCCATGCGCGAGCTGCCTGCACGTTTTGTGCAGGTGCTGCGTGCATGGGCTTCTTGTGTCCTCCTCTTGTTTTGGTGGCTAGATTGCTGAAACCCTGAGTCAGTGGGCTTTTCTCGCGGTATTTTTCCAGGCCCTGCAGAGAGCCGAGGTGGGCTCAGTGCAGACCAGCCCCTGTCAATCCAGCAACAGCAGCAGCAGCAGCAGCAGCAGCGTGAGTTGCGGGCCGCAATCAGTGAGGAAGAGACAGTGAGCAATGATGGTGATCAGCGGCCCTTCACAGGTATGCAGCATGACAGTGCATATCCTTGGATTGCCCAGTCATGGCAGGGTGAGCGAGCCATTCTTGAATTTTATCAGCAGATATTCCTGGATACCACAACACCAGTTTTGAGTACCACGTCTTATTTTCTGCATTACACATTTCAAGCATTTATAAATAGGCTTGAACACCCTGCACCTGTGCTAGAACTGCTACCTATTCAACAAGTGCATGCACATCCCCACAAATGTATTGTTTACACCTTTCATTAAAGACAGGATTAGGTAGCTTGTCTTTTAACACCTCAGATATAAAGCCCATGCACAAAAGGGCACCACATATCGTTCTCCTGCAATGTCAACTGCATCCATTCACATATTCTATACCAGCTAAAAACCAAGACTCAAGCTAGTTCGACTCTCTACTGCAATGCCTTGAAAAGCAATCTGCAACGCTCATATGCAACATGCTAGCAAACACGCACTTGTTGATCACAAAGCGAGGAAACTTCAGGTTGCAAGGTGCTTGTGCAGGGAAAAAAGCAGAATACATGTTCAAAATGGACCGTAAATACAGCCCTATTTCAAAACCTTCCAGCAAACCTGCTAAGATTTTCCACAATAATTTCAACATCATGCAGGGATGGAGAGCAATGGCCTGGATGCCACAGATGCAGCAATGGCTCTGGCCGCAATGACAACCATGGCCCCGCCGCCAGCTGCTGTAAACAAAAGAGGTGTGTGTGTGTGTGATTTGGTATGTGCTAGATATGCTTCTTTTATGCCGACTTTGTCTGGCCACATCATGCTGAATTACAATCAATGCATTATCATATTTAGGCAAACTGTGAGGGAAGCTGCCGTAGGGTAGTGTTAAAGGCTTACTGAAGGATGGCCTCCTGGTACGGGTGGACATGTATGTTAGGGTGGAACTTATTCTGCGCAATTGGGCTGCCATGTCTCACTCAGCACATATTTCCAGAAGCCTAGGTACAAATTGGCATAGACACTCCCAAGAAATGCGCTTTTTATTCCACGGAACCTGATATCTGGCTTATTAACTGCCATCTCCTTTTCACAGACAAATGAGACTTAACGCCGGTGGATGCATATCAATCTTCATTGCATGCATGGCACCTCATTTGCACCCAAAGCACCTGGGCTGCAATGCAAACATAGCAGATAATTTTTTGCAGCTGCTTGATTTTGCTTGAATGGGGCATGAAGGCTTCCTATATCTTTGCTCCCTCCTCATGTCCACGCATGCCTGTGGAAAACGCCTAGCTTGCAAGCCATCAAGAATCACACTGCGGATGAGTCCCTGCCTCTATGTTGTGGTGATCTTGTGGTCTCACCAACTTGTCTTTTGTGCTGTGTTTAAAGGATCAGAGGGCACTGGTACCAAGCGCAAGCGGAAACCTGCGGGCCACCGCATTCCTGCAGTAGGGGCATTCAACGCGCAGGGGCAGCCATACCTGGTTGGAGGCGACACGCTGGCAGCTGCTGGATCTCCGGTTTCCAGGTGGGTGGGCGAGCGGGGCCAGAATCGCACCTTTATTTGGTCATGTTGGCACACCAGCTGCACCAACACGTGGTCTGAGACAGCAAGGACGTGGTTAGTCAGTCGCCCAGGTGCCTGCTTGAGAATGTTTTGCTTATCACCCACTAGATGCAGAGGGAGAGGCCAGACGCGCAGAGAGCAATAACACATCCCCCAAACTTTGTAGTTTCCCAACCTCATTCAGCACAACATGCTCCCTGATTTACTCCAAAAACTAAAATGATATGTTGCAGTGACCTGAATCACCCCAAGCCTCCCCACCCAGGCCAGCTACACTGCCTGGATCCTATGAGATAAATTCAAGGCAGCCCATGCTTCACTGCCCGGTCCAGTTTGACCACCTCTGCACCCTAAGAATGGGACCATTCTTTCATAAGGTTGATCACAGACCGTGGATTTTCTGCCTTTGCTCATTAACACACACATGTACATACACTGTGACTGCAATGCTCCCAGGCACCAGAGGGGGCAGGCCCAGCCTCCCTTCACCACACGCCCGGCTGAAGGGTTTGGCACCACAGCATCAGCGCGAGCACCTCCGCACGCAGAAGTTAAACAGGCAGGGCTTGGGCAGTTGGCGGAGGGGCATGAGGAGGAAGGCGGATCTGACTCTGTGCTGAGTTCCATGCGCAGGAGGGTGACCATGATGCGGGTGGGTGTTGCCTGGGGGATTAAAAAGGGGTTAGGAGGGTGTGTGAGCCATCCAAAGATGTGGGCAAGCAAGGGGTTGCGTCTAATATGAGCTTGATGCAGACAGAATGTAGACAATAGACAGTAAAATGCCAGAGGGGGGCGACTGAGTCCAAAATGGGTACGGTTTTGGCATGCTCCCAGGGTATGGTCTCTGTGACGGGTAGTTTTCAAGCCTAGCGTTGAACGGTAGCCCTAATTTCAAGCTGTCCACAGCACCTGAGCTAGAAAACTGCCTGTCACGGAGACCATACTTGATCGGCCGCGGCGTGAGCCCTAATCCTCAAAATCTTGCATGCTATTTCTAACCAGCCAGAGCCGCAAATCACACTCTCTCAAAGGCAACTGGATTGTCTTGTTTGAAAATAACATTCCAAATTCTTATCTTGAAAAATGTCAGGGGCCGCTCAGATCATATGTTTCAGATCACGTGTCCCAGATCACCCCCAGATCACTTTTTATGGACACCAAGTGGATATGTGCTTGAAGTCTCCCCACTACCTTTAGAAATTTAAATAGCTGCAACTGGCATCAACTGAGCCCCAAAATAAACGTAAGGGTTCACAACCCCCGTCACTCCGCTCCCATAACTACCTGAGCATGCCCCCACCGCTAAACAAAAAATTGTCTTAAGCACAGTTCTTTGGAGCCAGGTGTTCAGCCTCCACCCTTGCCCTTATGGAAGGCATTGCGTATGCCTGCATGCTTCATCTCTGGCAGAGATGCAGCTGCACCACGAGCCCGTCTGTCAAGCTCAAGCTACTGTGCTGCTGCCCCCATCTTGCTGCCGTCGTTGAAGTTGGCTGCTGCAGCTGCCAGGCTGGCTGCATTGTACTGGTAGCTGCGCTTGCCGGAGATGGGGAGGTGGAAGGGCAGAGCATGGCTGCCAGCACCTCAGAGCGCACCAGGCGTGCGCGTGCCGTCTCCCACCCAGGCCTGTAGCCGCAGAGGAAGCAGAGGGATGCAAACACACCCTCCACGTCATCATGGGACCAGAAGCGGGACACAGCGTGCTATGACAGCAAGGGGAAGCGCTGGGCAAAGGGCAGGTAGCTATCCATATTGTGCAGCATGGCCCACAGCAGGTCGCGCGGTGCGCCGAGCACGTGGGACTTGCGCATCTGAGCCACGCTGGCGGACACCGTACGATGGCCCTGTCACCCACTTGGAGCTGCTGAGTCGCCTCTGAGTTCTGAGCTCTGAGCAGGCGCCGTGTGC
>LFIK01000598.1_pt1 | contig 27324 bp, 30 predicted proteins | sample 643401 | NCBI WGS metagenome assembly LFIK01 (sample SAMN03777447, study PRJNA286221) | soda lake metagenome | biome: soda lake; feature: Kulunda steppe; material: water; isolation source: sample T5-Br brine of Lake Tanatar-5 | place: Russia: Kulunda steppe | collected 2010-07
CGCCCGCCTCACCCGCCGCCTGCCGCGCGAGCGCGACATGGCGCTCGAAATGACCCGCGTCACCCTGGACGTGCTGGAGCGCACCATCTTCACCCATGGTCTCGATCGCGATCCGGATGCGCTGTCGCGGGCGATCACGCGGTTCTTCGAGGCGATCGGCCCGATCGATCCGCTGGACGTCCTGCGCCTGCCCGATTTCCTGCCCCGGATCGGGCGCCTGCGTGCCCGCCCCGCCATCGGCTTCTTCGAGGAGGTGGTCGGCGAGCTGATCACGCGCCGGCGCGCGCTGATCGACAGCGGTGCGGATGTGCCGCGCGATCTGCTTACGCTGCTGCTGGAGGCGCGCGATCCGGAGACCGGGGAGCCGCTCGACGAGATCTCCGTCCAGGCCAATATCGTCACCTTCATCGGCGCCGGCCACGAGACCACCGCCAATGCGCTGACCTGGACCCTCTATCTCCTCGCCCGTGCGCCGGCATGGGCGCAGGCGATCCGCGACGAGGCCGACACGGTCCTTGGCGACGGGCCGGCCACGCCGGAGGCGCTCGACAAGCTCGTCATGACCCGCGCGGCCCTGGAAGAATCGATGCGGCTCTACCCGCCCGTGCCCTTCATGAGCCGCGAGGCGCTGGGGCCCGACCGGATCGCCGGGATCCGGGTGCCGAAGGGCACGCTCGTGACCATCGCCCCCTGGGTGCTGCACCGCCATCGCACCCTTTGGGAGGAGCCGGACCTGTTCGATCCGAGGCGTTTCCTGCCCGAAAATCGCCAGAGCATCCCGCGCTTCGCCTATCTCCCCTTCGGCGCCGGGCCGCGTGTCTGTATCGGCCAGAGCTTCTCGATGCAGGAGGCCATGCTGATCCTCGCGCGGACCCTGCGGGCCGTCGATCTCGCGCTCGCCGGTGACGGCGCCGTCGCACCTTTGCACCGGGTGACCTTGCGCCCGGATCGTCCGGTCGTCATGCATCTGCGCCGCCGCGCAGTGTGATCACAGGGCTCACGCCGAATCCGCTTTTGCCATCGGCAGATCGAGCACGGCGACCAATCCCGGCGCGCCGTCTTCCAGCCGCAGCGAACCGCCATGGAGGCGCGCGATCGCGGTGACGAGGGAAAGGCCGAGGCCGAAGCCAGGGCGATTGCGTGAATCCTCCAGCCGCACGAAGCGCTTGACGACACGCTCGCGCGCCTCTTCCGGGATGCCCGGCCCCTGATCCCGCAGGCTGATACGCACGTTCTCGCCTGCGCGGGCGGCGACCAGGCGGATCACCTTGCGGCCATCTCCATCCGCCGCAGCCTCTGCCGCCGCGTATTTCAGGGCATTGTCGATGAGGTTGCTCAGCGCCTGCGCCAGCAATTCCGGTGAGCCGCGCACCGGCAGATCCGGCGCGATCTCGGTTTCGAGCCTCATGCCGGCTTCTTCCGCGACCGCATCATAGAGCTCGGCCACGTCGGTGACGGTTGCAGCCGCATCGAAATCACGCACCAGATCCCCGGCATTGCCGGCTTCGAGACGCGCGATCATCAAAAGCGCGTTGAACACGCGGATCAGGTTGTCACTCTCCTCGATCGCCCCTTCCAGCGCCGCGCGCAGCTCCTCCGGCGTACGCGCCTCGCGCAGGGCGTCGTCGGCGCGATTGCGCAGACGGGTCAGCGGGGTCTTGAGATCATGGGCGATGTTGTCCGAGACCTGACGCATCCCGGCCATCAGCTCCTCGATCCGGCCGAGCATGGTGTTGAGGCTCTCGGCCAGCCGGTCGAGTTCGTCCCCCGTCCCGGCAATGGCGAGCCGCCCGCCGAGATTGCCGGCCATGATCGAGCGCGTCGTCAGCGTCATCGCCTCCACCCGCCCGAGCAGGCGCTTGGCGACAATCCAGCCGCCGACGCCGCCGAAGAGAAAGACGAAGAACAAGGACCAGACGAAGGCGCGCCGCACCACCTCGCGCATGCGCTCGTTCTCTTCGATGTCGCGCCCCACCAGCAGCCGATTGCCGCCGGGCAGGTGATAGACACGCACCAGCGCCGGGTGGATCTCAACCCCGTCCTCCCCGCTCGCGCGCTCATAGCTGATGCGATGCTCCCCGGGTTCCGCCAGCAGACGCGGCGAAAGCGCCTCGACATTGCCGGCGATCGGGCGCCCGGTGCGGGTGGTGATCAGGTAGAGCGAGGCGGAGGGGCTGCGCGAGCGCCGGTTGACGATACGCACCAGCTGCGGCAACCCGCCCCTTTCGAACTGCTCGGCCAGCCCGGTGATCTCGGCCTCGATGGTCGAGACCAGCTGCTGATTGACGAGGCGCTGGGCGTTCCAGGTGACGTAGCCCAATGTGAGGAAGATCGTCACGGCGAACATCACGAGATAGAAGGCCGAGAGCTTGAACGCACTCGTGCGCAGGAGCTTGCCGAGACTGTCGAGAAAGCTGCGCACTCAGCCGTCCTTTGCCGGATCGCGCAAGATGTAGCCGGCGCCGCGCACCGTCTGGATCATGGCGCGTTCGAAACCGCGATCGACCTTGCCGCGCAGGCGCGAGACGTGCACGTCGATGACATTGGTCTGCGGATCGAAGTGATAGTCCCAGACGTTCTCCAGAAGCATGGTGCGCGTCACCACCTGCCCGGCATGGCGCATCAGATATTCCAGCAGGCGGAATTCGCGCGGCTGCAGATCGATCGCCCGCCCCGCCCGGGTGACGGAGCGCGAGAGCCGGTCGAGCACGAGATCGCCGACCTCGTAGCGCGTCGGTTCGGCTTCTGCCCTGCCGGAGCCGCGCCGGGCGAGCACTTCGATGCGCGCGAGCAATTCGGAGAAGGCGTAGGGCTTGGGCAGATAATCATCGCCGCCCGCGCGCAGGCCCTTGACCCGGTCATCGACCTGGCCGAGGGCCGAGAGGATCAGCACCGGCGTGGTGACGCCCTGCTCGCGCAGGGAGCGGATCAGGGAGAGCCCGTCGAGCTTGGGCAGCATGCGGTCGACGATGAGCACGTCATGCCCGCCGGCCTCGGCCAGGGCATAGCCGTCGAGCCCGTCATGGGCGACGTCCACGCCGTGCCCGGCTTCGCGCAGACCCTTCGCCAGATACCCGGCTGCTTCGCGATCGTCTTCAATGATGAGAATCTTCATGGGGCAATACTAGCGCAAGCGCAGCCGTTTGCGAGCACGCGACGCAGGGCCGGTCCGCGCGCCACGTGCTGGGGGGCGTTGCCCGTGGTTTGCGTCCCGGCCCGCTCGGATCAGGCGTCGTCCAGACGCCCGATCTCGACACTGACCTCCTGAACGTCACCGCGCCTCACGATCTCGAGGCGAATGGTCGTTCCGGGGTCGATATCGGCGATCCGTCGCGACAGAGCCCGATGATCGGCGATGGAATCGCCATTCACCGACAGGATGATGTCGCCAGACGTCAGGCCCGCATCTGCGGCAGGGCTGCCCGGCTGAGCCTGCGCGACGAGCGCGCCGCGCGTATCATCCCGACCCATGGCCTCGGCGATTTCATCGGTCACCGGCTGGATCTGCACACCGAGATAACCCCGGATCACCTCGCCCTGTTCCATCAAGGCGCTCACGATATTGCTCGTGACATGCGCGGGAATGGCGAAAGCGATGCCGACATTGCCGCCGGACGGCGAGAAGATCGCCGTGTTCACGCCGACGACTTCGCCCGACAGGTTGAAGGTCGGGCCGCCCGAATTACCCCGGTTGATCGGCGCGTCGATCTGCAGGAATTCGTCATAGGGACCCGCGCCGATATCGCGCGATTCCGCAGAGACGATCCCCGCCGTCACGGTGCCGCCGAGGCCGAACGGGTTGCCGATCGCCACGACCCAGTCGCCGATGCGGCTACGATCGTCGGCGAGCGCCACATAGGGAAAGTCGTGATCGGGTGCATCGATCTTCAGGAGTGCGAGATCGGTGCGCGGGTCGTTGCCGACCACCTCCGCCTGGAAGGTCGTGCCGTCACCGAGGCTGACTTCCACCGTCGTGGCGTTGCGCACGACGTGATCATTGGTCACGACATAGCCGTCGGCGGAGATGAAGAAGCCCGAGCCCTGGGAGGCGGCGCGACGCGGCGGACGCTGCGGGGCGGGCTCCTCGCCGCGCGGTCCCGGGCCGAAGCCGAAGCCGAATTCCTCGAAGCGTCGGAAGAATTCGTAGAGCGGATGGCCGGGTTCGACATCCGGCATGCCGAATTGCTGGCCCGGCCCGCCACGCGGCCCGCGCTCCTGCATCTCGCTGCGTTCGGCCTGCTCGCGCTCGATGGTCACGCTCACCGACACGACGGCGGGGCTGACGCGCTCGACGACATCGGCGAAGGAGGGCATCTGGACGGGTTGTTCGAGGCGCAACGGCTCGGCCCCGGCCTGGGGATAGGTGCCGATGAGGCCGAGCCCCGATCCGGCGACGAGGGCTCCGAGCGCGACCGCGCCGGCGATTCCGGCGCTCCTGCGGGTGATTGTCCTGATCTGCATACGGCTTTTCTCCGTTCCGGTCGATCTGGTGAATCTGGCTTCCCGCAATCTACGTATGACGGCTTACGCGGGTTTCACCGATATATGAACTTTTGGTAATCTGACGCGTTCGCCGCAAAGGACCACAACCTGCCCGAAGCAGGGAGACGAGCATCGGCGCACGAGGAGGAAGCACAATGCAAAAGGCCGTATCGGAATTGCAGGCCGAGGACGACAGGATGCGCATCACGCGCTGGACCTTCGAGCCAGCAACGGAAACGGGCTGGCACCGCCACCCCTATCCCTACGCCATCGTGCCCGTACAGGGCGGCACGCTGACCGTGATCGACGGCGAAGGCGAGCGTGATTACGAGATCCGCACCGGCGAAAGCTACGCGCGATCCTGCGGCACCGAACACAACATCGTGAACAATTCGGGCGCGCCGGTCGTCTTTGTGGAAATCGAGATCAAGCGCTGAACGCCAGAGGCGGGCCATGCCTGTCGAGGGTGCTTGCGAGCGCGGCGACGAAGCCTTACGCTCCAGCCACCTAAGGGGAAAGGCTCGCGTGATGAGTAATCCGCTCGACGAGGCACTACGCCGTCTCGAAACGTCGCTCGGCATGATCGAAGCGGCGGTGAACCGGCGTCTCGCGGCGGATCATGCGCGCGGCGATCTCGAAACCGAGCTGCAGATCATGCAGGATGACCGCGCCCGCCTCGCCGTCGAACTGGACGGCGCCAGCGACCGTCTCGGCAAGGTGGAGGCGGCCAGCCAGGACGTATCGCGCCGGGTCGAACGCGCCATCAGCGCCATCGAGGACGTCCTGTCCCAGCAGGAACGCAGCGCACGGCCCCTGCGCGAAACCGACTGACGAGGGAGAACGACGTGCCACAGGTGACGGTGAACATCGCCGGCAAGACCTACCGCATGGCCTGCGCGGATGGAGAGGAAAACCATCTGGAGGAGCTGGCCCGGTTGCTCGACGAACGCATCGCGCAAATGCGCGAGGCTTTCGGCGAGATCGGCGACATGCGCCTCCAGGTCATGGCCGCCCTCACCATCGCGGACGAATTGTCGGAGACGCGCAAGACGGCCGGAAAGCTCGAGGCCGAGGTCGCCGAACTGAAGGAACTGATCGCCAATGGCGATGCGCGTACGCATGACAGCGAGGAGCGCGTCGCCAAAGCCATCATCAGCGCTTCGGAACGCATCGAGAAGCTCGCCCGGAGCCTCGGCAACGCCAGCGCCCAAGGCGAGAGCAAGGATCGCTGACGACCCGCGCAGACCGCGCCTGCTGTCCCGAACACCGCCCGCCCTGCCCACTCGCGCGCGGACATCGCCTTCGGTAAAACACCAAAGGCGAGTGTGCGAGGGGCGCGTCGACTTGCGGCACCGGCTTGCGCAGTATGGCTGTGGAGGCCGCCGTCCGAAGCGGCCGGACAAAACGAGCCGCACGCCATGATCGACAAAATCGTAAGAGACCTCGCCGACGCGATGCAGGGCATCGCCGACGGATCCACCGTCCTGATGGGCGGCTTCGGCTCGGTCGGCCAGCCGGATACGCTGATCGAAGGCCTGATCGAGACCGGCGCCACGGATCTGGTGGTCGTATCCAACAACGCCGGCACCGGTCGTGAAGGCCTCGCGCGGCTGATGGATCTGGGACGCGTGCGCAAGATCATCTGCACCTTCCCGCGCAGCGTCGGCTCGGTGGTGTTCGAAGAACTCTACGAAGCCGGCAAGCTCGAACTCGAGATTGTCCCCCAGGGCACCCTGGCCGAGCGCCTGCGCGCGGCGGGAGCCGGCGTGCCGGCCTTCTTCACGCCGACGGCCGTCGGCACGCAACTCGCCGAGGGCAAGGAAGTTCGCGAGATCGACGGGCGTGAATACGTGCTCGAATACGCCCTTCCCGGCGATGTCGCCCTCGTGGAAGCCTGGGAGGCGGATCGCTGGGGCAACCTCACCTATCGGGCCAGCGGGCGGAATTTCAATCCGGTCATGGCCACGGCGGGCAAGCTGACCATCGCGCAGACCAACCATATACGCGATCTGGGCGAACTCGCCCCCGATCTGATCGGGACACCCGGGCTCTATGTCGATCGGGTTCTGCATGCCCCGCGGGACGACATGTGAGCGACGGCAGGAAACGCAGCCAATTCGGAGAAAGACAGCGATGAGCGAGACGATTGCGACGACGGCTCCGGCGCAGAGCTGGACGCCCCTCAACCGCAAGGCGATGGCCGCGCGTGTCGCCGACGACATCCCCGAGGGATGGTATGTCAATCTGGGCATCGGCATGCCGACCATGATCGCCGATTACGTGCCCGATGATCGCGAGGTCGTCATCCACTCGGAGAACGGCATCGTCGGCATGGGCCCCGCCCCGACCCCCGAGCAGGACGATCCCTGGCTGATCAATGCCGGCAAGCAGCGCGTCACCCTGCGCAAGGGCGGCGCCTATGTTCACCAGGCCGACAGCTTCGCCATCATTCGCGGCGGACATCTCGACCTGTGCGTGCTCGGCGCCTTCGAAGTCGCCGAGAACGGGGATATCGCCAACTGGTCGATCGGCGGCAGCGACATGGCCCCCGCCGTGGGCGGCGCCATGGATCTCTCCGCCGGGGCGAAGCGGATCTGGGTGGTGATGGAGCACACCACCAAGGACGGGCGCCCGCGCCTCGTCCGCCGCTGCGGCTATCCGCTGACGGCGCCGGGTGTGGTCAAGCGGATCTACACCAATCTCGCCGTGATCGACGTGACACCGGAGGGCTTCAGGCTGGTGGAGATGATCCCCGGCCTGTCGCGCGAGGAATTGCAGGCCCGCACGGACGCGCCCCTGCTCGACTGAGCCGACGGCGCTTCAGCGCTTCTGGCCATAGGGCGGTCGCGGGATCGCCATATGCGCCGCGCGCAAAGCCGCCGACCAGCGCTCGCGCAGATCGTGGAAATAGGTCTCCCCCGCCTCGATGCGATGGACGAGCTCGGCCTCCAGCGCGTCACGACGAATCACGGCGATGTCGATCGGCAGGCCGACACCGAGATTCGAGCGCATGGTCGAATCCATCGAGATCAACGCGATCTTCAGCCCGTCATAGAGGTCACTGTCATAGGCCACGGCGCGATCGAGAATGGGCTTGCCGTATTTGTGCTCACCGATCTGCAGGAAGGGCGCGTCCTGACCGCATTCGATGAAATTGCCGGCGGCATAGACCATGAACAGGCGCATCGGCTCCCCGGCGATCTGGCCGCCGAACAGGAACGAGACGTCGAAATGCAGGTTGGCCTCCTTCAGGCCCGGCTCATAGACGGCGCGGACCTGGCGCACCGCACGACCGACGAGTTGCACCGCCTTGAACAGGCTGGGCGCTTCCTCCAGCCGTGCCACCTCACCCGTTTCCGGGTCCTCGACACCTTCCTGCAACAGGCTCACGACGGATTGCGACATCGACAGGTTTCCCGCCGATGCCAGCGCGAGAACCCGCTCGCCGGGTTTTTCGATCAGCGTCAGCTTGCGAAAGGTGGAGACGTTGTCGAGGCCGGCATTGGTACGGGTATCCGCGATCAGCACCATGCCCTGATCGAGCAGCAGACCGACGCAATAGGTCATCGTCGATGATCCCTGAAAACGGGCTCAGCCCTGGTTCTGCCGCTGGCTCTGTGATTCGCCACCGGCATTCTTGACGAGAAGGTTTACAGCCATGCTCTCGCCACCGCCACCCCACCGGCTGCCCCGGATCGGCGCCGCCCCGAGATAATCGAGCCCGGTCGCCACGCGCACATGCGCATCCGTGATGCAGATCCCGTTGGCGGGGTCGAAACCGACCCAGCCGAGCCCGGGCACCTTCGCCTCGGCCCAGGCATGGCTGGCCTCCTGATCGACGACGCCGTCGATGCGCACGAAATAGCCCGAAACATACCGCGCGGGGATGCCGAGATAGCGGGCGCAGCCGATGAAGATATGGGTAAGATCCTGGCAGACGCCCGTGCGCATGGCGAAGGATTCGCGTGCCGTGGTCAGCACATGCGTCGGCTCGGTATCGAAGGTCAGGGTATCGTTGATGCCGTTCATCAGCCTATGCAGCATGCCGAGCTCATCACCTTCACGCGGATCGGCTGCCTCCCGCGCAAACACCTGAAGCGGCTCGTCGGTTTCGCTCAGATCGGTCTCCCGCAGAAAGAACAGATCCGGTGCGCGCGTGATCGCACCCCTGACGCTCCCCGCAGTATCGACTGTCTCGACATCGCCGAAGACGCGCAGCGTCAGGGATTGAGCACCGCCCTCCGCAGAGAAGTGGTGCACGATATTGCCGAGTTCGTCCTCGTCCTGGCGCAGATGTCCGTCGATGCTGGGCTCGATGCGCCAGCGCCGGACATGCTGCCCCTCATGACCGCGCGGGGTCATGCGCAGCATCTGGATCAAGGCACGGATCGGGCCGTCATAGGTGTAATGGGTCTCGTGCTCGATACGGACGTGCATGGTGTCTCCCGGACGACTGGCCGATGGGACGCCGCCGCGTCCCCGAGGCGGAAACAGGCGGGTCAGATCAGATACTGTTCCGCAATCTCGCTGCCGAGGCGGTTGTTCTCGACAATGAATTCCTCGACCCATTCATGCAAGCCATACCCGAACACCTCCTCGATCCGCGTCCCGGCCAGGCGCGCGGAGACGGTCGATGCGAGGCGCTGGGAGCGTCCCCGGCGCCCGTAGATATCCGCGATCAGATCGAGATGGCGCACGAGCGATTCGTAGCAACAGGCCAGCGAACGCGGCATCTGCCGGTTGAGGATCAACAGATCCGCCACATGCCAGGGGCGGACGGATTCACGATAGACCCAATGGTAGGCCGTGTGCGCCTGCACTTCGCGCAGGATCGTGGTCCATTGGAAATAATCGAGCGACCCGCCCACCCGCTCCGTTTCCGGCAGCAGCACGTGGTATTTTACGTCGAGGATGCGCGCGGTGTTGTCGGCTCGCTCGATCGCGGCACCGAGCCTGGTGAAATAATAGGGGTCGTTGCGCAGCATGGTCCGGTAGGCGGAGCCGTCGAAATGCAAAGCCACGCTCTTGGCGAAGACGAGGAAGTCCGAGAAGGCGTCGCGATCCATCTCCGAGCCCTTGCTCTTCTTCAGTTCGAGCCAGGCGTCGTTGATCGTCTCCCACATCTCGGCCGTCAGGGCCGTGCGCACGGCCCGGGCGTTGGTGCGGGCATATTCGAAGCAGCTGCGGATGGAAGAGGGATTGTGCGGCGAGAAGGCCAGGAAATCCCGTACGGTGTCTTCGTTCACCGCATCGTAATGCTGGTGGAAGATTTCCGTGTTCCCCGCCACTGCGAGCGCGCTCTCCCATTCGTTGCGCTCGCCGGAATAGCTCGTCGGCAAGGTGGCGAGGCGCATGGTGGCGTCGAGGATGCGGGCGACGAAATCGGCCCGCTCGGTGTAGCGGAACAGCCAGTAGAGATTCGAGGCGGTGCGAGAAAGCATCTGGAATCAACCTGTCAAAGGAGGAGTTCGGGGCGCAGACCTGTTTCAGGCATCGAGAATCCAGGTATCCTTGGTTCCTCCGCCCTGGCTGGAATTGACCACGAGCGAGCCCTCCTTCAGCGCCACGCGCGTCAGGCCCCCCGGCACGATCTCGACGCCGTTGGCGCCCGAGAGCACGAAGGGGCGCAAATCCACATGGCGCGGCGCGACACCGGAAGCGACGAAGGTCGGGCAGGTCGACAGCGCCAGCGTCGGCTGGGCGATGAAGTTGTCGGGATGCGCCTTGAGCTTGCGGCGGAATTCCTCGATCTGCCCCTTCGTGGCGTGCGGCCCCACGAGCATGCCGTATCCACCCGAGCCGTTGACTTCCTTGACCACGAGCTCCGGGAGGTTGTCGAGCACATGGGCCAGCGCCTCCGGCTCGCGGCAACGCCAGGTGGGGACGTTCTTCAGGATCGGCTCCTCGCCCGTGTAGAATTTCACGATCTCGGGCATGTAGGTATAGACCGCCTTGTCGTCGGCGATGCCTGTGCCGACGGCATTGGCCAGAGTGATGTTGCCTGCCTTGTAGGCACCGAAGATCCCGGGAACGCCGAGAACCGAATCGGGCTTGAAGACCAACGGATCGAGATAGTCGTCATCGACGCGGCGATACAAAACGTCGAGGCGCTGGGGCCCCTCGGTCGTGCGCATATAGACCACGTCGTCCTTGACGAAGAGATCGGTGGCCTCGACCAGTTCGACGCCGAGCTTGTCGGCGAGGAAAGAGTGCTCGTAATAGGCCGAGTTGAACTGGCCCGGTGTCAGCACGGCGACCGTCGGCTCGCGTCGCCCGGATCGCGGCGACACCGATTGCAGGCAGGCGAGCAGCGAATCCGGATAGTTCTCCACCGGCGCGATGCGATGGCGGGCATAGAGATCGGGGAAAAGCCGCATGGTCACTTCCCGGTTCTCCAGCATGTAGGAGACGCCGGACGGCGTGCGGGCATTGTCCTCCAGCACGTAGAACGTATCCTCGTCGACACGCACCAGATCGATCCCCGCGATGTGACAATAGATGTCGTGCGGGACCTTCAACCCCTTCATTTCCAGGCGATAGAACGGATTGGTGAAGATCAGCTCTTCCGGAACGATGCCGGCGCGCAGGATATCCTGTCTGCCGTAGAGATCGGCCAGGAACATGTTGATGGCGCGTACGCGCTGCTCGAGGCCACGGGCGACCTTGTCCCATTCCTTGCGGGTAATGACGCGGGGAATGATGTCGAAGGGGATCAGCCGCTCGCTCGCCGCCTCTTCGCCATAGACCGCGAAGGTGATGCCGATACGGCGGAAGAACAGTTCCGCCTGGCTGCGCCGGGTATCCAGAATGTCACGCGGCGTTCTCGCCAGCCATTCCTTGAGCTTGCCGTAGGGCGGGCGAACCTCGCTCGCACCGGCCACACCATTCATCTCGTCGAAGACCGGCATTTGCACTCCCGTCTGATCCGTCTTTCCCCCACAAGTTAGAGGCAAGGAGCGGGCCAATACAAGCGTGGCCGTGGCGCAACGGACGAAAAGCCCGGCATTGCGCAGCCAATGCGTGCATTCGCGCGGCGGATGGCATAAGGCTCAAGGACCGACATTTTGGCCATTGCCCGGCATGCTCGCTTCTCCTGCCTTCCGCCTTTCCGCGCTGAGCGCGGCGACTTTCGCCGGGATCGGCATCTACATGCCGTTCTTTCCCGTCTGGCTGGAATCCCGGGGCGTCTCACCCGGCGCCATCGGCATCATCGTCGCGATCCCGCTCGTCGTGCGCATCATCGCCACCGCCCCGCTCGTCGGCCTGAGCGAGCGCGGGGTCGATGCGCGCTACCTGCTGGCGGGCGCACAGATCGCGCTGGCGACGCTCTATACGGTCCTGCTCGGGCTCGACAGCGTCTGGACGATCGGGCTGGTCGTGGCCTGCATCGCCCTTGCTCAGGCGCCGCTGACCCCGACCTCGGATCTCCTGACGACGGATGCCGTTCGCGAGAATCCCGGGCTGGATTACGGGCGCATCCGGCTGTGGGGATCGCTTGCCTTCCTGCTGTGCAATATCGGCGCGGGCTACATGCTGGCCAGGACCCCGGCGGATGCGGCGATCATCGCCCTTATCCTGATCTCCCTCACCGCTGCCGCGATCTCGACACAGGCCCCCGCGCGCGCCGTCGATCGCGATCCGGCGGCGCGCGCGACATCGCCGAGCCCCCTCCCCGCCGCTCTGCTTTGGCTGATCGCCGGCGGCGCTCTCCTGCAGGCCTCTCATGCGACCGTCTACGGCTTCGGCTCGATCGAATGGCGCGCGCAGGGCATCAGCGAGTCCGTGATCGGCTGGCTCTGGGCGATCGGCGTGATCGCGGAGATCATTCTGTTCTGGGTGATCGGGCGCGGCGTCGGACGCGGGGCCGACAGCCGCGTGTTGATGCTTCTGGGCGCGGTCGCCGCCCTGATCCGCTTCACGGGTCTCGCCCTCGCACCCGGCCTCGCGGCGACGTTCCTGCTCCAGATCCTGCACGGCCTCACCTTCGGCGCGACGCATCTGGGGATGATGGCGGCGCTGACGCAGCTTGCACCGCAAGGCAGTCGCGGCAAGGCGCAGGGTCTGTTTGCCGCGGCGATGGCGCTGTTCACAGCGACCGGGATGGTGATCAGCGGCTGGGCCTATCCCGTGCTCGGCGCCCTCACCTATCTTCTGATGCTGCCCGTCGCCGTGGCCGGCGGCGCCTGTGTTCTGGCGGGCGCCGCCTGGATGCGGCGGGACGCGGCTCAGCCCCAGAGTTCACGCTCGGGCGGGTGAACCAGCCCGTCATGATAGTGCATGGCGTTGTCGCGATCCTCGGCCAACAGCAGCGGCCCGTCGAGATCGACGAAGCGGGCCTGCGGGCTGAGCAGCATGGCCGGCGCCATGGCGAGCGACGAGCCGAGCATGCAGCCGACGAAGATCCCGAAGCCACGCTTTTGCGCCTCCGCCGCCATGGCGAGCGCCTCGGTGAGCCCGCCGGTCTTGTCCAGCTTGATATTGACGAGATCATACAGCCCCACGAGGCGGGCCAGGCTCGAGCGATCATGCGCGCTCTCGTCCGCGCAGAGCGGCACATGCCGCTCGACATCGCGCAGAGCCTCGTCGGCATCGGCATGAAGCGGCTGCTCGACCAGCGAGAACCCTGCCTCGGCGCAGGCGTCGATATAGCGCTGCACCTCACCCGGCGGCCAGCCCTCATTGGCATCGGCGAGCAGAACCGCCTCCGGCGCCGCGTCACGCACGGCCTTGATCCTCTCGATGTCACCGTCGGGCGCCCCGAGCTTGATCTTCAGGATCGGACGCCCGGACGCCTTGCGCACCGCCTCATGCATGGCTTCCGGCGTGTCGAGGCTGATCGTGTAGGCCGTGGCGACGGGTGGAATGCGGTCGATCCCGGCAGTCACATGGGCCGGGACGTCGCTGATCTTGGCTTCGAGATCCCACAGGGCGCAATCGAGCGCGTTGCGCGCGGCGCCGGGCGGCAGCGCCTTCTGCAGCGCTTCGCGGTCGCCGCCTTCCTCGATCAGCTTGCGCACGCCCTCGATCGCATCCGCGACACCTTCGACCGATTCGCCGTAGCGCCGGTACGGCACGCATTCGCCGCGCCCGATATGGTATCCTTCACGAATCGTCGCCGTCACCACTGCGGCTTCGGTACGACTGCCGCGCGAAATGGTGAATTTCCCCGCAATCGGAAAAGTCTCGACGGCAATTTCCAGGTTGCGTTTCATTGTCTCCCCGCCATGGTTATGGTTTACGCCTCGACTCGGCCATGGCCGTCAGGCTATCACCAATCAACACCATAACCAGCGCTAAGGGGCAAATTCTCCGTGTCGGCCCAGGCCCTAACCGATGCTGCAAAAAAGCACGAACCCCGTGCCCGGCTGGGCGACGGGGGTCGCCTGCTGCTGGAAGGAGACTGGATCGCCCAGCATGCAGCCACCCTCGAGCGCAGCCTCGACGCGGTGCGGTCGCAGGCGATCGGGACGGGACGTATTTCCCTCGATCTCGCCGGCGTGAAACGCTTCGACACCATGGCCGCCCTCGTGCTCACCCAGTTTCGCAGCGATCTGGAGCGGCATGGTGCGCGGGTCTCGCTGACCGGCGAGCGAGAGGAGCAGGCGATCCTGCTGCGCGAGGTGGCCCGTCGCAAGATCGAGCCGCCACGGCCCGTGCACCGCTCCCGCTTCGTCGATATACTCGAGGATGTCGGTCACACCATCGTCGAGAGCGGGCGGGACATCGTCAAGGGCGTCTCCTTCCTGGGCGAGGTCTGCGCGGCCCTGGTGCGCGTGATCCTGCATCCGCGCCGGTTTCGCGGCACGGCCCTCGTCAACCAGCTGGAGCAGATCGCCTTCAAGGGCGTGCCGATCATCACGCTGATCTCGTTTCTGGTCGGCGCCATCATCGCGCAACAGGGAATTTTCCAGCTGCAACGGTTCGGGGCGACGAGTTTCGTGGTCGATCTCGTCGGCATTCTGGTTCTGCGCGAGCTCGGGGTCCTGCTCACCGCGATCATGGTCGCGGGCCGCTCGGGCTCCGCCTTCACCGCCGAGATCGGCTCGATGAAGATGCGCGAGGAGATCGACGCCATCCGGGTGATGGGACTCGATCCGGTGGAGGTGTTGATCCTGCCGCGCCTGCTGGCGCTGTTGATCGGCTTGCCGCTCCTGACCTTCATCGCCTCCATTGCGGCCCTGTTCGGGGCGATGCTGGTCTCCTGGGTCTATGGCGGGATCACGCCGGACGTCTTCCTCGAGCGCCTGCGCGAGGGGATCGCGCTCAATACTTTCTTCGTGGGCCTGATCAAGGCTCCCTTCATGGCCCTGGTGATCGGCGTGATCGCCTGTATCGAGGGCATGGCCGTCAAGGGCTCGGCCGAATCGCTGGGCCGCCAGGTCACCTCCTCGGTGGTGAAGGCAATATTTGTGGTCATCGTGATGGACGGGCTGTTCGCCATGTTCTTCGCGGCGATCGATTACTGAAGGAGGCCCGATGGACGCCCCCTCCCCCACGGCAGCCGCCGGCACGCAAGCCCCCGGCGACCCGATCATCCGCGTACGCGGTCTGGAAGTCGGCTTCGGCGAGAAGACGATCATGAAGGATCTGGATCTGGACGTGTATCCAGGCGAGATCCTCGGCTTCGTCGGCGGCTCGGGACAGGGCAAGTCGGTGCTGACGCGCGCCATTCTGGGCCTGATCCCGAAGCGGGCCGGCAGCATCGAGGTGTTCGATCGCGACATCGACAGCCTGAACGACATGGAGCGCCGGGCGATGGAACGGCGCTGGGGCGTGCTGTTCCAGCAGGGCGCGCTGTTTTCCGCCCTGACCGTGAAGCAGAATATCCAGGTGCCGATGCGCGAGCATCTGGATCTGTCGAAGAAGCTGATGGACGATCTGGCCATGCTCAAGATCGACATGGTCGGCCTGAAGCCCGATGCCGCCGACAAGCTTCCCTCGGAACTCTCCGGCGGCATGATCAAGCGCGCTTCGCTCGCCCGGGCGCTGGCGCTGGATCCCGACATCGTCTTTCTCGACGAGCCGACCTCGGGACTCGATCCGATCGGTGCTGCGGATTTCGACGACCTCATTGCAACTTTGCAACGGACACTGGGTCTTACCGTCTATATGGTGACACACGACCTCGACAGCCTGTACACCGTATGCGACAGGATCGCCGCGTTGGCGGACGGCAAGGTCGTATGCGAAGGTCCGATGCGCACGATGCTCGAATCGGATCATCCGTGGGTGCGCAGTTATTTCCACGGCAAACGCAGTCGATCTGTCGATGCCGGCACGAAGGAAGGGGCCTGACGGTATGGAAACCCGGGCGAATTACGCTCTGATCGGATTGTTCACGCTGCTCGTCGTGGCGGCGGGTTTCCTGTTCGTCTACTGGTTCGCCGTCAGCGAGCGCGGGCGCGAACGCATGGCCATCGAGATCGTCTTTCGTGATTCGGTGGCGGGCCTGTCGCGCGGTTCCGGCGTGACCTTCAACGGCCTTCGCGTCGGCGAAGTCACGAGCCTGCGGCTCGATCCCGACGACCCGAACCGCGTCGTCGCCCGCATCCAGATCGACGCGACGACGCCTGTCCGCGTGGATACCCGCGCCCAGCTCGAATACCAGGGCCTGACCGGCATCGCCCACGTCTCCCTCACGGGCGTCAGCGCGACGGCTGATCGGCTGGCCGTCGATCCGGGCATGCCGCCGCCGGTCATCCAAGCAGAGCCCTCCGACTTCCAGGACCTCCTGCAGACGGGGCGTGACATCGCCCGCTCGGCTTCCGATACGCTCGACCGGATCAACCAGCTGATCGACGACAACGGCGAGACGATCACGGCGACCATCCGCAATGTCGAGAGCTTCTCCCAGGCGCTGAGCGACAACGCACCGGGGATCGACAATTTCCTCGAGCAGGTCGGACAGGCGGCAGAACGGGTGGGCCCGCTGGCCGATTCGCTTGATGAGCTATCACGCAGCACGAATGCCATCGTTTCCGCCGTCGATCCCGACACCGTGTCGGCGACCGTCAGCAATGTCGAGCAGTTCACGCAGACCCTCGCCGACAGCCGCGGCCAGATCGACCAGATCTTCGCCGATGCCAGCGCAATGACCGCGCGGCTGAACGAAACCTCGGTCAAGGTGGAACAAACGCTCGACAGCGTCATGGCCGCCGTGGAAGCGATCGACGCCGACCGGATCAACGCGACGATCACCAATGTCGAGAGCTTCTCGAAAATGCTCGCCGACAACAATGACACCGTCTCCCAGGTGATTTCGAACGCCGCGACCCTGACCGACAACCTGAACCAGACGACGACCCGGATCGACACTGCGGTCGAGCAGGTTTCGGCCCTGCTCGATGCGGTCGATCGCGAGGATCTGACCACGACCCTGGCCAATGTGCGCCAGTTCAGCACCACGCTCGCCGACAACCGCGAGGCCATCGACACGATCGTCCAGGATGCGGCACGCATCGCCGGCGCGATCGATCCGGAGCAGGTGGGCCGGATCGTCGGCGATGCCGAGCGCTTCGCCGCCGTGCTCGGCGCGCGCAGCGAGGATACCGACCGCATCATCGGCAATGTCGCGAAGCTGACACAGGATCTGGACTCCACGCGCGGGCGGGTCGATGACGCGCTCGACGAGATCAATTCCCTCGTCGCGGCAATCGACCGCGAGCAGCTGGCGCTGACGCTGAGCAACGTCTCCGAATTCTCGACGACACTGGCCGATAATCGCGGCAATCTCGACGTGATCATGAACGACGCCGCTGCTCTGGTCCGCTCGATCGAGCCCGAGAAGCTGACGGCCACGCTCGAGAACGTCGAATCCTTCGCACAGGTGCTCGGCGCGCGCAGCGCCGATGCCGACCAGATCATCACCAATGCGCTCTCCATCTCCGAGAAGCTGAACGAATCGGCTGATCGTATCGACGGGGTTCTCGAAGCCGCGCAGAGCTTCCTCGGCACGGCCGAGGACGAGGCCGGCGAAGGCCTGTTCGACGATATTCGCGAGGCGGCGGTCGCCATCCGTACGCTGGCCGATAATCTCGACGCGCGCACCGCAGAGATCACCGCCGGCATCAACCGCTTCACCGGCCCTGGTCTGCAGGAATACCGCACGCTTGCGGATGAAGGCCGGCGCACGCTGCAGGATATCAGCCGCGCGGTGCGCTCCATCGAGCGCAACCCGCAGCAGATCATCTTCGGTGGGCAGCAAAGCGTGCCGGAATATGGCGGGGCAAGGCGGTGACGCGGTGACCGTCCATGCGCTGAATTGGGCGGACGCAAGCAGCTCGGGCAGAACGACCCGGGGGAAGACAGGCAGGGGCTGGACGAATGAGGTGTATGTTCATGACGGCGGATAGGGCCCGCCGGGATGGTCGGGCCGGGACCGGGCGCAGCACGCGTCGTCTGGGCCGCCTTGCCGCGATCGGCGCGCTGGCCGGCCTGCTCGCCGGTTGTGCTGCAGCACCAGCTCTGACCGTGTTCAGCCTCAGCATTCCCGAGGAGCGCATCAGCGCGACGCGCACCCTCCCCGGCCTGCTCCTGATCGCCGAGCCGAGCGCCATTCAGCTGCTCGACAGCGAACGCATCGTCGTGCGTGATCGCGACGGATCGCTGAGCTATCTCGGCGGTGCGCAATGGGCCGACCAGCTTCCCGCGCTGGTGCAGTCGCGCATGGTCGCGACCTTCGAGAACACCTCGCGCATCGGCGCCGTCAGCCGCCCCGGCGACCGGGTGAGCCCCGATTTCCAGATCAACACCGAGATCCGGCGTTTCGAGATTGACACCATCGCCGGGGAAGCCGTGGTCGAACTGGCATTGCGCGCCACGCGCGAAGCCGATGGCCGCATCGCGCGCGCGCGTGTCTTCCGAGCCACGGCGCCGATCACCACGGTCGATCCCGGCTCCGCCGTGCGTGCGCTGGACCAAGCGTTGTCGCAGGCGCTCGTCGAAATCGTGACCTGGGCCGGTTCCTGACCGCGTTCAGCCGGTAACGCTGATCACCTGCGCGCCCGTCGCGTCTCGCAGGGCGTGCGGCGCGCAGGAGAAGACCGCGTTCGGCGTTCCCGCGGCGGCCCAGACGACATCGTGCTTCAACAGATCCTCATCGATATAGGTCGAAAGCGGCGCATCATGGCCGAAAGGCGGGATGCCGCCGATGGCGAAGCCGGTGACCTTGCGCACATGCGCGCCCCGAGGGCGCTCCAGCGCCTCTCCCAGATGCGCCGCGACGCCGGCTTCATCGACACGGTTGTCTCCGCTGACGAGCAGCAGCAGGTCACGCCCGCTCTCGGCTCCGGTGAAGACCAGCGATTTCACGATCTGCCCGACGCGACAGCCGCAGGCTGCAGCCGCGTCTTCTGCGGTCCGCGTCGTATCCGGCATGATCGCGATCTCGATGGAAAGCCCCAGCTTCTGCGCGGCGGCAGCCACGCGCTGCGCCGCATCCGGCAAATCCGCGCCCATGCGCCCCTCCCTCACCTATGGCGTCATTGACGCGCGTGCTTGCCGCGTTTCAGCGATTCCCGCAACCCGCCGCTCTTGCGCGCGAGCGAGACCTTCTCGAGGAACCCGATGCTGCCATCCGCCTTCAGGCCGCGCATCTGCGCCTTGATGACGAAACCATCCTCCGCCGGCGCGATATCGAACAGATAGTAAGAGGCGCGATGCGCAATCGTTCCGCCGCGCGAGGAAGCCGAAGGCGCCCCCACGACCGGCACACGCCCGCCCGGCCCCGGTATGGTGGCGACCGTGCCGATATGGTTATGACCGTGCAACATGAGCTCGGCGCCGGCGCGACCGATCATTTCCTCGAGCTTGCGCGCATCCGTGAGATTGCGTCCCGCCGACGCTCCGGCGACATGCGGGGGGTGATGGATCATCACGACGCGGCACAGCCCCTCCTCGCCAAGCTGTTCGAGCAGCCGCTCCGCAGCATCGATCTGCGTCTGCCCCATACGACCGCTGGCGACGAAAGGCGCCGTGGGGATTGCGGAGGACAGGCCCACCAGCGCGACATGGCCGCGCCGTCGCACATAGGGAAACAGCCCCGTCGCCCCCGAATCGTCGGAGGTGAACGGGCCGCACACGCCCAGCATCCCCTCCAGAGCCCCTTCGATATAGGCGTCGTGATTGCCCGGAACGAAGCTCACGGCATCCGCCGTCCCGAGGCTGTCGAGGAACTCGCGTGCCGTATCCCATTCCGCCGGGAGGCCGATATTGGCGACGTCGCCCGTGCAGGCGATGTGATCGGGCTGCTGGTTGCGCAAGTCGTAGACCAAAGCGGCGAGCAGCTCCATATCGTGCGCCCGGTCGCGCCCGCGATGCCAGTTGATGAAACCGGTGAGCCGTTTGCCCATCAGTTCGCGCAGGCGCGGACGGGGCAGTGGACCGACATGCGGGTCCGAAAGGTGGGCGATTCGGAACATGGTCTCAGTCAACGTCGTCATACGGTCAGAGTTCGCGCGATGGCGCGACGAGGTCAAGCCGAAGCGCGCTTGCGGATTTGCTTTTCGCTCGCCGAGGTGCATTTTCTGTTCACGCTAGCGAGGCCGGGAGGCCGCCGTGATCATGAGGCTTTTGCTTGAATCCGCTCCTGCGCATTCCCCTGCATCTCTACTGGCGCCTGACGCGCGGCATGACGCTCGGCGTCCGTGCCCTCGCCTTCGACGCGCAGAAGCGCGTCTTCCTCGTGCGCCACACCTATCTCCCCGGTTGGCATCTCCCCGGCGGCGGGGTCGAGAAAGGCGAGACGGTGTTCGACGCGCTGGAGCGGGAATTGCGCGAAGAGGCGAGCCTGGAAATCATCGGAGAACCGCAATTCCTCGGGCTTCTGCATAATCTCAACGTGAGCGCCCGCGATCACGTCGCCCTGTTCGCCATCACGAAAACCGCTGCGATCGACAGCCCGCGCCCTGCTCTCGAAATCGCCGAACGCGGATTCTTCGCGCTCGATTCGCTGCCCGATACGATCGCTCCGGCGTCACTACGGCGTATCGAGGAATGGCGCGCGGGCAAAAAGCCTCCTGCGCATTGGTGAATTTTGCATCGATCTTGCACGGCGGCGGACGGCCTGCTAAGCGCTTTCGCGTTGCATGGGTCGGGTTTCCCGGCGACAAGCCACCCGCATGGCGCGCAATCCAAGCCCGGGCGACCGCGCGAACCATTTTCCGATGACCGATCTTTCACTGACCATCCGCGCCGAACATCCTGCCGACCATGCCGCGATCGAGCGTCTGCACGAGCGCGCCTTCGGCCCCGGGCGCTTCGCGCGCACAGCGTTTCGTCTGCGCGAAAGCGGCGATCACGATCTGTCGCTCTCGTTCGCCGCCCATGTGGGAACGCTGCTCGTCGGATCGGTGCGCCTCAGTCCGATCTGGGCCGGTGAGCAGCCGGCACTCGTGCTCGGCCCCCTGACGGTCGACCCCGCCTTCATGGATCGCGGGATTGGCGGCGCGCTCGTGCGCCATGCTCTGGAGCAGGCCCGCGCCCGCGAGGAGGCCCTCGTCCTGCTCGTCGGTGATGCCCGGTATTATGCGCGGTTCGGCTTCAAACCGATCAGGCCGGGGCAGCTGGAACTGCCGGGGCCGGTCGATCCCGCCCGCTTCCTCGCCTGCGAATTGCGCGAGGGCGTGCTCGCGCAAGCGCATGGAGAAGTGCGGCCTCGCCGGATCGCGTAAATCAAGTGATCGCCTCAGCGATGCTTGCGGACCCGGACCGGCTGCAGGGCCGGCTCTCCCGCCTGCAGCGACCAGCCGAGACGGTGATAGGCGAGCGCCCGGCTCACCAATTCGCCGGCCTTGGCGGCGAGCCCCATCTGGCGCAACATGCGGGCCTGCTTCACCATGTAGCGGGCCAATGCCAGGAAATCTTCCGCTTGACGTCTTTGCATCGTCGTTCTCCCCTTTGTATCCAGGATACGCGGAAAGCTTGCGCGCAGATTGCGCCTGCGGCGATCTGGCAGGTCACGAAAACGTCAACCGGGGAAATCACGCATGAACGCCCGTCCCAGCATCGCCATCATCGGCGCCGGCATCTCCGGTGCGGCGGCAGCGCGCGTCCTCGCCGAGGCGGGGATGACGGTGACCTTGTTCGACAAGAGTCGCGGGGTGGGCGGGCGCATGGCGACGCGCCGGCTCGAAGGCGGCCTTTTCGATCACGGCGCCCAGTTCTTCCGCCCCAAAGGCGCGCGGTTTACGGCTGCCCTCGAAGCCTGGCAGGAAGCCGGCATCGTCGCGGAATGGGAAGAGGACCGCTATGTCGGCACGCCCGCGATGAACGCGCCGGTCAAGGCGCTGATCGGTGATCTTCCCGTCATGACGGGCATGACGGTCACCGGCCTCACGCGGGAGGACGGGCGCTGGCGTGTCGTAGCGGAGGGCGCCCCGGATGCGCTGTTCGATGCGGTGCTGATCGCGATCCCCTCGACGCAGGCACGCCCCGTCGCAGCCTCCGCTGGATGGCACCCCGAGGCGCTTGCGGTCGAGCGCTACGCCCCGTGCTGGACATTGATGCTCGGCTATGCCGAACCGATCGACCTGCCCGAATCCATGGCGCTGGAGGATGCCGCCGTCTCCTGGATCGCCGATAACAGCAGCAAGCCCGATCGACCGACGCCGCGCGGCGAGGACCAGATGCATTGCGTCGTCGTGCATGCCGGGCCGGACTGGTCCCGCGAGAATCTCGAAGAAGATCCCGAAGCGGTGCTCGGCCAGCTCTATACCCGCTATGTCGGAATCACCGGCATCATGGATGAACCCGTCCATGGCGCCGTGCATCGCTGGCGCTATGCGCTGGTCGAGAAGCCGCTCGGCGAATCGCATCTGTGGGATGCGGCACTGCGCCTCGGCGCCTGTGGCGACTGGTGCCTCGGCCCGCGCATCGAAGCCGCCTTCGACAGCGGCGAAGCGGCAGCGCGCGCCCTGCTCGCCTCGCTCTGATCGTCCCGCCCGATCTATCCGCGCTCGCCGGCGCAGCAGCCGCTGCGACGTCCGTGCATCCCGATTCTTCCGGATTCCGAATTGGTGCGGCTTGAACTATCATATGTTTAATATATAAGAATATTCTAATTAAATGTCAGGGTACCCGCCTCGGAACCCTCGGCAAACCGAATATGCAACGAGGGAACGCCATGACTGGAAAGCATGTCTCGCACGAGCCGGATTCCGCCGGCAAGCAACCCGAATCGCCCGCCCTGTCCCGCCGTCAGGCCCTGTTCGGCCTCGCGGCAGCAGGCGCTGCGGCGGGTGTCGGTCTGAAGGCGACGTCGCAGGCGCAGGCCCAGAGTGCTGCGCGGGCGCATATCGTCATTGCCGGCGCCGGAGCCGGCGGCCTCACCGCCGCCTCGCAGCTCTCGCGACGCATGCCCAATGCCCGCATCACCGTAATCGACCGTCAGGAGCGCCATTACTTCCAGCCCGGCTATACGCTGATCGGCTCGGGCGTGTGGCGCGAGGATCAGGTGGTCGATTCGAATGCGCGCTTTCTTCCGGCGAATGTCGACTGGATCCGTGCAGATATCGCGGAATTCGATCCGGAAGCGAACCGCGTCGTCACCAGCACCGGTCAGGATGTCGCCTACGATTATCTCGTCGTCGCCATCGGCGTGCATCTCGATTACGAGGCGGTCGAGGGGATGGAGCGCGGCCTGATCGGCAGCCACGGCATCGCCTCGATCTATCCCGGCCCCGCCGAGGCGGCGGTCTCGTGGCAGCTGATGCAGGACTTTCTGGAGAATGGCGGACAGGGCCATTTCGGTCGCCCGGCGAGCGAGATGAAATGCGCCGGCGCGCCGCTCAAATTCGCCCTCCTCACCGAGGATCGCCTGACGACGCAAGGGCGCCGCGATCGCGCCGAGTTGCACTATCATGCCCATAACCAGGGCCTGTTCGCCGTTGCGCCCGTGAACGAGAAGGTCGTCCAGATCTTCGAGAACCGGGGCATCAACACGCGCTATGAGCACGTCATCCAGGCCATCGATCCGGGCAACAAGCGCGTGACCTATCGCACGCCGGACGGATCCGCCGAATTCGATTACGACTTCATCCATCTGGTCCCGCCGATGCGCGCGCCGGATGTGCTGGTCGACAGCCCGCTGGGCTGGCAGGAAGGGCCCTATGCGGCGGATTCCTGGCTCGAAGTCGACATGCACAGTATGCAGCACCGCCGCTACCCCAACATTTTCGGCATCGGCGACATCAACGGCGTGCCGCGCGGCAAGACCGCCGCGAGCGTGAAATGGCAGGCGCCCGTCGCGGTTTCCAATCTGATCGACGTGATCGAGGACCGGCAGATGCGCGCCAGCTATAACGGCTACACCTCCTGCCCGCTGGTGACGCGCGTCGGCACCGCGATGCTGGTCGAGTTCGACTATGACGGCAATCTGACGCCGTCCTTCCCCTTCATCGACCCGTTGCAGGAGAGCTGGATCTCCTGGGTGATCGAGGAGAAGGCGCTTCTGCCCACTTATAACGCCATGCTGCGCGGCTACGCCTGAACCGGGAGGAACCACCATGCAAGATTTTCATCCCGCCATCCTGTTCGTGATCGCACAGGAGACACTCGGCATCCTGCTTTGGCTCGGCATCGGCCTCGCCGTCATCGTGCTCGCGCTCTACGCCATCGCGCTGATGCGCGGGCTGCCTTTGCGCGGCACGCCGATGCGCATCGCGGCGATCCTCGGTATCCTCGTCGGTCTCGTCGCGATGGCGGCGGCGCCGGCCATCACCGGCGCGGGCTTCCAGCATCTCGTCGCGGGGATCGACTACGTCTTCCTCGTCCTGATCGGGATCGGCGCCTTCGTCGCCACCGTGATCGCGCTGACACCGCTGATCGCCGTGCTCGGCCTCGGCGGTGTCCGCGAAGAGCGGGTTTCGCTGACAGCCCCTGCCGAATGAGCCTGACGCGCGCGCATTAGCCGTTGAAAATGCGCGCGCGCCCTGCGAAACATCATGCGCCCGACACAACGGATAAGCATGGTATGAGTTTCGCAGCGACCTTGATCACCGATCCCGCCGACCCGATCCTGACATCCACCCTCGCCGAGGCGGCAGCAGCCGCCCTGCCCGCGCCGCAGATCCAGTTTCTGGCGGAGGGTGTAGCGGTGGATCTGCTGTTCGATCCGGGCGATCTCGATGATCCCAATGTCGCACCTCTCGGCGAAGACATCCTGATCCACGACTATCGCAATGCCATCATTGACCGCCTTGGTGGTGCCCCGATCGACGTTGTCGTGCAGCCGCAGGCATACAGGCGCAAGAAGCTCCTGCTCGCGGATATGGATTCGACCATGATCCGGCAGGAATGCATTGACGAACTGGCTGATTATGTCGGCCTGAAGGCTGAGGTCTCGACGATCACCGAGCGCGCCATGCGTGGCGAATTGCCGTTCGAGCCGGCCCTGCGCGAGCGGGTCGCCCTCCTGAAGGGGCTTTCGCTCTCGACCATCGACGAGATCGTGGAAAAACGTCTCACCCTGATGCCCGGCGGGCGGGCTCTGGTGGGGACCATGCGCCGACACGGCGCCTATTGCGCCCTCGTCTCCGGCGGATTCACCGTTTTCACCAGCGCGATTGCGGGCATGATCGGGTTCGACGAGCACCGCGCCAATCGCCTCGTCATCGCGGACGAGAAACTCACCGGGAGCGTGGAAGAGCCGATCGTCGGGCGCGAGGCGAAATATGCCACGCTGATCGAACTGCGCGAGCGCTTTGGCCTGACGGTAGAGGAGACCCTTGCCGTCGGCGACGGGGCGAACGATCTGGCCATGCTCGGCGAGGCGGGGCTCGGCGTCGCCTTCCATGCCAAGCCGGCCGTGGCGGAGGCTGCGGGCGCACGGATCGACCATGGCGACCTCACCGCCCTGCTCTATCTCCAGGGTTATGCCGCAGCGGAAATCGACGAGGGCAAGGCCTGACCGCTGTTCATGTATCACGGCATTTGCGCTATCCTGAATTGGTCATCGATTCGGGAGACCCCCATGCTGGACCGCCTCACCTACGAGGATTTCGAGAATTATCGCGGCAAGACCTTCACGCTCGAAGGGATCGGCGGACAGGTGGAAATGCAGTTACTGGATGTGCGTCGCTCGCCCTATTCCGGGCTTCCGAGTCAGCGCCAGCCCTTCGCCATCCTGTTCACGGCGCCGGCCACGCCTGCACTCGCCAACCAGATGTACAATATTCGCCATCCGGGCCGCGGCCTGATCGAAGGCATCTTCATCAGCCCCGTCCTGCCGCCGCCGCAATTCATTCAACAGACGCGCGAAATCCGGTTCTACGAGGCGATCTTCAACTGACGCCGTAGCATGACCGCCTTCAGGCGGCCGCGCGCAGGCCGGGAATATCACGTCCCGCCTCTTGCCTGACGCCTGCGAATGATGCGAGCCTCTGCGGCAAGAGAGCGACACCGCATCATTCCGGAGCGACACATGCCCAGCCTGAAAGCCGCCATCATTCCAGTCACGCATTTCGAGCAGAATTGCACGCTGATCTGGGATGACGAGACCAAACGCGGCGCGGTTGTCGATCCCGGCGGCGACGTGGCGCGAATCATGTCGGGGATCGAGCAGCTCGGCCTCACCATCGAGAAGATCGTCATCACCCACGGCCATTTCGATCACATCGGGGGCGTAGCCGAGCTCAAACAGCGGCTGGGCGTCCCGGTGGAGGGGCCGCATCGCGACGATGAACCGTTCATCGAGAACCTGCCCACGGTCGCGGCGAATTACGGAATCGGTCAGGTCGAGAGCTTCACCCCCGATCGCTGGCTGGAGGAAGGGGATCAGCTCGATGTGGCCGGCATCACTTTCGAGGTGCTGCACTGCCCGGGCCATTCGCCGGGCAGCGTCGTGTTTTTTCAAAAGGACGAGCGTTTCGCCCTGGTCGGTGACGTGCTGTTCAAAGGCTCCGTCGGGCGCACGGACCTGCCCGGCGGCGATGCGGATACCCTGATCAATTCGATCCGCACCAAGCTGCTCGTGCTCGGCGACGATATCGGCTTCATCTGCGGCCACGGACCGACCAGCAGCATCGGCGACGAGCGCGCCAGCAACCCCTTCCTGCAGGAATGAAGCGCCCCTCCCCGGTGTCGCGCCTCACTCCGGCAGATTGAGCCGGATATGCAATTCGCGCAGCTGCTTGGCGCTGACCTCGGAGGGCGCACTCATCAGCAGGTCTTCGGCCTTCTGGTTCATCGGGAAGAGCACCACCTCGCGCAGGTTCTGCTCGCCTGTTGTTCAGCGACTTAAATTACAAACCAACCAATTAAAGCGAGCACGATAGCGACAATACATCCATAGAGAACCGGCCTACGCTCGATTCCATCGAGCAAGTTAGCAGCATTATTGTTTTCTGGTGGCATCGCCTCTCTGGTTAGAGCGCCGCTTTTGGAAGCCTCATCAATCACTGCATGAATTTCTTCCAAAGAAACATCTCCAATTCTCCGCGCGTCACCAGATACTTTAACATAAAAATCATACAACTGATTAGCAAGATAACCACTTATCAACCCCTCAAGGTTTGACAAGTCTACCAAACCAGATTTGAAACCTCTATCTGCATCCTCAAGTGCAGAATAATAGGGTTTTTTATTTCGTGATATACTCTTACCCCGCCAAAACCCGAAAATTCTGACGTGTTATAAGGCGGAAGTTGTCTGATACCTGGTCGCGGAAGTTTTGCCATTCATTTGGAATGGTTTCGCGCAGGAATGCGAGGATGGCATCGGCGAACTGTTTCTGTGTGGGGTAATGACGGTTGTGCGTCACGTGCTGGTGCATGACCGCCCATAACCGCTCTATCGGGTTGAGATGCGGGCAATATGGTGGAAGCTGGATCAGGTGAATGCGACACC
>LFIK01000599.1_pt1 | contig 27304 bp, 28 predicted proteins | sample 643401 | NCBI WGS metagenome assembly LFIK01 (sample SAMN03777447, study PRJNA286221) | soda lake metagenome | biome: soda lake; feature: Kulunda steppe; material: water; isolation source: sample T5-Br brine of Lake Tanatar-5 | place: Russia: Kulunda steppe | collected 2010-07
CGGTGAAATGCCTTTGCATGTTCAGGCGCGTCTGCTGCGCGTATTGCAGGAGCGGGTGGTGGTGCCTCTGGGGTCCAGCGAAGTGTTCCCTGTGGATATTCGTCTGGTCTCGGCCACCAACCGGGACCTCAAGTCGGAAGTGGACCGAGGGCATTTTCGCCAGGATCTGTACTACCGGATATCCGGCCTGAACATCGAACTGCCGGCGCTGCGTCACCGAGACGACAAGGCCACTCTGATCAAATACATCTACGACCGCATGCAGCAGAGTGAAGAGCCCTATGTGCCCATGAGTTCGGCGGTCGAAGACCTGCTGATACGACACCCCTGGCCGGGCAACATGCGCCAACTGGCCAATGTACTCAAGATTGCGCACGCCATGGCTGACGGCGAGACCCTGGTGCCCGAGCACCTGCCGGCCGACTTCTATGATGACCTGGATCGGGCACTGGATACACCGGCGGCGTCCCGGGCCGAGCCGACCCCGGCTGATTCGGCCCAGGAGCCGGAAACTGCCGAGAGTCTGGAGAGCCGGGTCCGTGAACTGTACAAGCAGGTGGGGGGCAATGTCAGCCGCACCGCACGCCTGGCGGGAGTCAGCCGAAATACCGTGTACAAGTATGTTCGCAAGGACAAGTCAGACGGCGAGTAGCCTGCAGGCGCCTCAGGCCAGAGGCGCCTGTATGCGAAACAATGCCTCGTCCCAGCGCCTGAGTACGAGGTCACGCGAGGCGTCGTCAATGGCCGGCGTATAGATGTCCTGCGCCGACCCGGCGCCTCCCATATCGGTCAATTGGCTGAACCAGCCCAGGCGCAGTGCCCCCATCATGGCCGCCCCCCGAGAGGCGGCATCATCGCCCTGACCCCTGAGCACGCGCGCCTCCGTGATGTCGGCCAGTGACTGGAGGAACCAGGGGTTGGCGAGCAGCCCCCCGTCCACCTTGAGGTCGTTCACCTGAATCGAGTCGTAGCGCATGGCCTTGAGCAGGTCTTCGGTCTGAAAGGCGACGCTGCGCAAGGCGGCGGCCACCAACTGGTCGGCACGAGTACTGCGCGTCAGGCCAAAGATAGCGCCGCGTGCCTGGTGGTCCCAGTGCGGCGCACCCAGTCCGGTGAAGGCGGGAACCACCACCTCTGACTGGTCCAGGGGCACATCGCGGGCCATGCGCTCCAGATCCCGGGCATCCTGAATGATGTTCAGGTCATCGCGAAGCCAGTTGATGATCGAACCGGCCATGAACACGCTGCCCTCGACTGCGTAGGTTGGTTCACCCGCCAGCCGGTAGGCCAGTGTAGTCAACAGCCGATTTTGACTGACCACCGGGTGGTCGCCGGTATTGACCAGAACAAAGCAGCCGCTGCTGTAGGTGGCCTTCGCCTCGCCGGGGGTCAGGCAGTGTTGCCCCACCATGGCACCCTGCTGATCGCCAATCACGCCCACAATGGGCAGAGAAGTACCCAGAAAGTCGTCGCTGGTGTGGCCAAACGCGTCGGATGAGTCTCTGACCTCGGGCAGCATGGCCGCCGGGATATCCAGTTCATTGAGCAGTTCGATGTCCCATTGCTGCTCATGAATATTGAACAGGAGGGTGCGCGACGCATTGGTGGCGTCTGTGGCGTGAACCTGCCCACGGGTCAGGCGCCACAGGATATAACTGTCCACGGTGCCAAAGCAGAGTTCACCGGCTTGCGCCCGAGCTCGGGCTCCGGGTGTTTGGTCCAGTATCCAGCGCAACTTGGGGCCGGAGAAATAGGGGTCCAGTATCAGCCCGGTCTTGCCCTGAATCAGCGGCTCTCGCCCCTCGTCGCGCAACGTCTGGCACATGACCTCGGTGCGCCGGTCCTGCCAACTGATGGCGGGACACACGGGCTTACCGGTCTGCTTGTCCCAGACCAGTGTGGTTTCCCGCTGGTTGGTCAGGGTCAGGCCTGCGATAATGCCTGGATCAATGCCGGCTTTTTTGACCACGCCCCGGCTGGCCTGGACAACAGATCGCCAGAGGCTCGCCGGGTCCTGCTCCGACAGGTCCGGTGGCGTCTGGTTCATGGTCACACCTTCCGATGCGGTCACCGTGGCATCCAGTGACCGGTTGTACAGGGTGGCCTGAGTCAGGGTTGTCCCCTGTTCTATGGAAAGAATGTAGTCTGTCATGTTGATCGCACTTGGGTCATGAGTCTGATACGGGCAAACTTTGTCTGTTCGTTATTATTCGTTTATCCTTTTATATCCATAATAACGAACAATTACAACCTTATTATTGGTAAGTTCGAACATAGTTGATGGCTCGGTGTGGCAAAAATCTCTTGTCGTCCTGGCGCGTGGCTCTGCCGGGCAATCGTTTTCTGGACAGTCCGAGATTCCCGGTTGACAATCGGGTGGTGTCGAACCGTCTCACGGTGACCGTCTTCTCACTCGATCTCAGGAGCAACAGGCGATATGGCTCAGTCCACGCACAACCCAGGCAGCAAGCGTGAGATATTCGGGTGGGCGATGTACGACATTGCCAACCAGGCGTACACCACTGTGGTCATATCCTTTATCTACAGTGCGTTCTTTGTCAGCCACATCGTGCCCGAAGACAGTGTCTGGCGGGACAGTTACTGGTCTATTGCACTGGTCGGATCCATGATCATGGCGATCATCCTGTCGCCCATTGTGGGTTTGAAAATCGATCAGGGAGTGAACAAGAAAACCTTGTTGGCGGTATCCACAGGCGTGTGTGTGGTGTTCACCTCGGCGCTCTGGTTTGTGGCGCCGGGCTATGTCTGGTTGGGTATTGTGTTGCTGTTGGTGTCCAATACCGCCTGGATGCTCGGTGAGGCCATTATTTCCTCTTTCCTGCCGGATCTGTCCAGCCGGCGGAACATGGGTGTGGTCTCCGGCCTGGGCTGGGGACTGGGGTACCTCGGCGGGTTGATCAGCATGGTGCTGGTGTCCATCGTGATCGTCACAGCCGATCCGGCAGACAACCTGGCGCTGTATATTCAGCAGAATCAATGGGCCATGGTGGCCATATCCATCTACTTCGTGCTCTTTGCCATTCCCACTTTCGTGCTGGTGAAAAACCGCCAGCGAACGCCGGACCCCAGGGTTGTCCGGGAGTCCTGGAAAAGCAGTCTGAACCTGCGCAAAACCGCACGCGAACAACCTGCGCTGATGCGTTTCTTCCTTGCCTTTCTGTTCTACACAGCCGGCGTACAGGCGGTCATCAAGTTCATCGGCATCTATACCTCCAGCGAGCTTGGCATGACCGCCGGAGAACTGATCAACGTGTTTCTCGCCACCCAGATCAGTGCCATGGTGGGCGCTATCGGCTTCGGTTTCATGGACCGCGCCATAGGGGCTCGCCCGACGCTGCTGATTACGATCGGCATCTGGATTACCGCCATCGTCAGTATGTACCTGATCCAGCCGATCGCTGATAGCGTTAATTCGGAACCGGCTACCGTATTTGTTTTTATTGCGTTGTTGGCTGGTACGGGCATCGGCGCCATTCAGGCGTCCAGTCGGTCTCTTGTGGGCCAACTGACGTCCAACAGCATGGCGGGCAGTGCCTTTGGCCTCTGGGGCATGTTCATGCGCTCGGCGGCCATACTGGCAGCCATGTTCGGTGTGGTGGCCGATGTGTTCAGTCGGCAGAATGCCTTGCTGATGGTGATTGCATTCTTTGTCATCGGTGGGTTGCTGCTGTTGCGAGTGCCGTTGAAGTCGGCTCTGGCCGAGCGGTATGCCGAGGATGAGGACACCCAGAGTAACAAAACGTAAAGGTAGCCGCTGATCGCAGAATGCCGGTCTAGACTGAAGAAAACTTAATTCATCAAGCCGTTGAAAGTAGCCAATGAATTTTACAAAAGACCCGGACATCATCAAGTCAGTGCCTAATGTCGATGTCTGTGCTTGCCAGATTGACCTCCCCTTTGAGTTTACCATGGCCTTTCAGCCCATCTGGGATCACAAAGAGCAACGCATCTTTGCCTATGAAGCCCTGGTGAGAGGGGTGAATGGCGAGGGAGCCGGGAGCATCCTGAACCAGGTGAACCTCAAGAACAAATATGCGTTTGATCAGGCCTGTCGGGTCACAGCCATCAGGCTGGCGACTGAATTGGGCGTGTGTGAAGACACCTTTCTCAGCATCAATTTTCTGCCCAACGCCATCTACGACCCGGAAACCTGCATTCGCGCAACCCTCGAGGCGGCGCGGACCTACGGTTTTCCGCACCACCGTATCATGTTCGAGATGACAGAACACGAAAGCATGGACGATACCTCGCACTTCAAAACGATCATAGAGGCTTATCAGCAACTGGGCTTCACCACCGCCATTGACGATTTTGGACAGGGTTATTCAGGTCTGCATCTGTTGACCAACTTTCAGCCCGACATCATCAAGCTCGATATGTAACTGGTGCAAGGCATTGCGCAGAACCCGGTCAAGCAGGGGATCGTTGAAGGCATCATCGTCATGGCCAATCGGCTACAGATAGAGTTGATTGCCGAAGGGATCGAGCAGCTGGACGACATGAAAGTGCTGGCTGATATGGGGGTGCGTTACCATCAAGGTTATCTGCTCGCCAGACCCGTCATTGAATCACTGCCCGAGATCGCACCGGAAGCTCAATTCAAGTAAGCATTGTTGGCTTGCAACCAAAAAAAACCGCCCATCACCCGAAGGTGATGAGCGGAAATATGCGAATGGAGGCATTCCGAATTCGCATGTCGCTACACTACCATGAAACGCGTTCTATCTCACCTCTGCAGGCCTTGCGACCCGGGCTTATGCGCCCGATTGAACCTTGGCCACGGCATCCTGCCAGCGCTTGTAAAGCGCTTCCCGGTCTGCCTGCCTGAGCATGGGTGAATAATTCTCTTCCACGTGCCAGATCCGGTCCATGTCATGCAGATCCTTGAAGTGGCCGGTATGCAAAGCAGCCAGTTGGGCTGCCCCTTGCGCCGTGGTTTCGCTTGTATTGCTGGTAACTGTCGGCACCCCGGTCACATCGGCCAAGGTCTGCAGGAACCATCGGTTCTTGACCATGCCACCGTCGACTCGCAGGGATTTCACTTCGATACCGTCCTGCACCATGGCCCGCAGCAGGTCTTCCGTCTGCAGGGTGACACTGCGGATGGCAGCGGCCACCATTTCCGCTGCGCCGGTATCCCGGGTCATGCCGAAGACGGCGGCTCGCGCGTCGGGGTCCCAGTAGGGTGCGCCGAGACCGGTGAAGGCCGGCACCATGATTTCCGACTGGGAGTGGCGAATGGATTTGGCCATGGCTTCGGTGTCGCTGGCCTTGTCGATGATACCCAGGCCGTCGCGCAACCACTGGATGATGGCGCCGGCCATGAAAATACTGCCTTCCAGCGCATAGGTGGTCTTGCCGTTGAGGCGGTAGCCCACGGTGGTCAGCAGACGATGCTGACTGGTAATGGCCTCCTCGCCGGTATTGACCAGAGCAAAGCAGCCGGTGCCATAGGTGCTTTTCAGCATGCCGGGCTCGAAACAGGTCTGGCCCACCAGCGCGGCCTGCTGGTCTCCGATCATGCTGCACACCGGAATATCGGCACCCAGCCATTCAGCGTCACAGGTGCCGAAGTCGGCGGCGCTGTCTCTGACCTCGGGCAGCATGGATTCCGGCACGCTCAGAATGTCGAGCAGCTCGGTGTCCCAGGCCTGCTTGTGAATATTGAACATCAGCGTGCGGGACGCATTGGTGGCATCTGTGGTATGGGCCTGACCCTTGGTCATGCGCCAGAGCAGGTAGGTATCCACCGTGCCGAACAGCAGTTCGCCGCGCTCGGCCTTTTCGCGCACACCCTTGACGTTTTCAAGAATCCAGTTGACCTTGGTGCCACTGAAATAGGGGTCCAGCAGCAAGCCCGTGCTTGCCTGGAAGGCGGGTTCAAGGCCCTTTTCGTAGAGTTCATGACAGAACTCCGACGTGCGACGATCCTGCCATACGATGGCGTTGTAAACGGGCCGGCCCGTGGCTTTTTCCCATACCAGGGTGGTCTCGCGCTGGTTGGTGATGCCGATGGCCTCAACGTCAGACGCGGCCACATTGGTCTTCGCCAGCACCGTGCGGCAACTGCGCAGAACCGTATCCCAGATGTCTTCCGGGTCATGTTCGACCCAGCCATTGCGTGGGAAATGCTGCTTGAATTCTTCCTGGGCGGTGGCTACTACATCCATTGACGGCTTGTAGAGAATGGCCCGGCTGGACGTGGTGCCTTGGTCGATGGCCAGAATGTACTTACCCATACCTTGCTCGCTCGTTTTCTTATTTATTCGGAATTGTTCTGAATGGTAATTTATAACGCGCAGCCCATCTTTGGCAACCCGGAATTGTTCGGGGCCTCCCTAGAGTGTCGTGCGTCTTTACTTCATAATGGCAGGGAGCCTCTGAACACACAGTATGGATTGCAATGAGTCAGACACTTCGCCAAAGCCGCATTTTCGAACTGGTCAAGCAACGTGGGTATCTCACCATCGACGAGTTGGTCGATCATTTCTCCGTGACGCCGCAGACGATTCGCCGCGACCTCAATCAAATGGCAGACGAGGGCCTGATTGAGCGCCATCACGGCGGTGCAGGCCCCGCCTCCAGCGTGCAGAATACCGAATACCAGACGCGCAAGATTCAGAACCTGAGCGAAAAGAAGCGCATTGCAGACACCGTGGCAGCGCACATTCCGGACCATTCATCGCTGTTCATCAATATCGGCACCACCACGGAAACCATTGCCCAGGCACTGCTGGGACACCAGGGGCTGAAAATAGTCACCAACAATCTTCATGTGGCCTCCATCATGAGCAGTCGGCCGGACTTCACCGTCATCATTGCTGGTGGCGAGGTGCGTAATCGCGACGGTGGCATCGTCGGTGAAGCCACGCGGGATTTCGTGCACCAGTTCAAACTGGACTACGGGATTATCGGGATCAGCGGCATCGACAACGACGGCACTCTACTGGATTTCGACTATCAGGAAGTGCGCATTGCTCAGGCGATCATGGAGAGCTCCCGTTATGTCTATCTGGCCGCAGATCACTCCAAGTTCGGGCGCAATGCCATGGTCCGACTGGGCAATCTGAGCCAGTGCTCCGCCTTTTTCACTGACCAGGCCCCGGTGAAGAGTCTGGAAGAGCAATTGCACCAGCAACAGGTCGATCTGCACATCTGTTAGTGATGCTTGTTTTTATGTTCGATAATGACTATATTGTCTTGAAACGAATATAAACGATCACGCAAGCGGACATATTCACTCATGACTGATGCAACACCCCAAGCAGGCAAGCCCTACGATCTCCTGGTAATAGGTGGCGGAATCAACGGTGCCGGTGTCGCCCTGGATGCGGCGGGACGCGGTTTGTCGGTAGCCCTGTGCGAGTCAGATGATCTGGCCAGCGCAACCTCCTCCTGGAGTTCAAAACTCATCCATGGCGGGCTGCGCTATCTGGAGCATTACGAATTCCGCCTGGTGCGGGAAGCTTTGGGTGAACGCGAGGTGTTGCTCAACGTGGCACCGCACCTGGTGACGCCCTTGCGTTTTCGCTTGCCGCACCACAGCGGCCTGCGGCCCGGCTGGATGCTCAGGGCCGGGTTGTTCCTGTACGACAACCTGAGCAAGCGTGCCAGCCTGGAAGGGTCGAAAAGCATTCGCTTTGATCCAGCAGGCCCTGTACGACCAGAATTCAAGAAAGGGTTTGAATACAGCGATTGCCGTGCCGATGACGCCCGGTTGGTGGTGATGAACGCCAAACTGGCCGAACACAAAGGCGCGTCGATCATGACGCGACACACCGTGACTCAGGCCAAGCGCGAAAACGGTTTGTGGGCGGTGACCATTCGGCCGGCCACAGGCAACACGTTTACCGTCCATGCGCGGGCGCTGGTCAACGCCGGTGGTCCCTGGGTGCGCAAGATTCTGGATACGTTCGACAATGTGCACATCGACAAGACCATTCGGCTGGTCAAGGGCAGCCACTTGGTGGTGCCCAAGATTCACAATGAGTCTCAGGCCTATATCCTGCAGAATGCAGATGGTCGGATTGTGTTCGTCATTCCCTTCGCTCAGGATTATTCACTGATCGGCACCACCGATGTGGATTACAGCGACGATCCGAGAACGCCCGAAATCGACAATGAGGAAATCGAATACCTGTTGTCCATCACCCGGGATTATTTCAAGACCGATGTGACCAAGGACGACATCGTCTGGACCTACTCGGGTGTCAGGCCGTTGATGCAGGGCGAGCGGGACGACGAAGAAAATGCGTCCAAGGTCAGCCGGGACTATCACTTCGAAGTGGAAGACGATGACGGGAAAGCGCCTTTGCTGTCCATCTTCGGCGGCAAGCTGACCACCTACCGCAAGCTGGCAGAAGCTGCCGTGAAATCGCTGCAGCCCTACTTTCCGGGCATGAAGGATGCGTGGACGGCGCATGCCGTGTTGCCGGGGGGCGAAGACATCAGTTCGCCCGAGGCGTACGCGGACGAATTGAAACGCAACTACGCCTTTCTGGACAAGAAGACCTGCACCCGACTGGCGTTCACCTACGGTCGCCTGTCGGAACAGTGGTTGAATGCAGCCTCCGGCGAAGACGACCTGGGCGAGCGCTTCGGACAGCTCTACCGGGCGGAAGTTGACTACCTGGTAGCCCATGAATGGGCCGAAACGGTGGACGATATTATCTGGCGCCGGACCAAGACAGGCATCGGTATGTCGGACGAAGATCGCCAGCGCCTGGAGACCTACCTGAATCAGTCAGGGCAGGGCACTGTTGAAAGCAAACAGTCAGCCACTGCCTGAAACTGTCCTGTGGCGACGGGGCTTGCCCCCGAATCAGAGCCAACGCAACCCCATGGGTGCCTGCAACCCCCTTTACCCGTCCCCGGACGACTTGCCCGCGAACGATGGCAGACTGCGGCCAAGCCATCCGGGCCCTCTCTACGGTGTCTGAGCAGCAGTGGAAAGGCTGCTTTTGGTTGTAGCGAGTGGCTTTCGGCCACAATGGACCTCTGTGGGGAAGGGGCTTGCCCCTGAATCAGGGCCAAGGCAACCCCATGGGTGCCAGCAGCCTCCCACCCAACCTGACTCAGATCCGGTCTTCGGTTTCTACATCGAAGAATATCGCTTTTTCCATGTTGGTCATCAAGGTCATCTTCTCGCCTGGCTCCCGCGCTTCCGTGGGGTGGATGCGGCAGTTGGTTTCGTGACCGTTAGCGTGAATCAGTACCAGTGTATCGGCGCCTGTGGGCTCGGTGACCACCACTTCCGCGTCGAACTTGGCCATGTTCTCACCGGCCTCCAGATGGGGCACTACATGGGTAATCTGCTCTGGACGAATTCCCAGAATCACCGTGTCACCCACCCGCTTGCGGACCGCCTGCTCATTGTTGGGTATGGGCAGGAAGTGCGTCTGACCACCGACGTCGAGCTTCACCTTCACATCACCCTCGTGCTCGACAATGGGCACATGAATGAAGTTCATTGACGGAGAACCCATGAAACCGGCCACGAACAGGTTGACCGGATTGTCGTAGACTTCCTGGGGGGTACCGAACTGCTGTACCAGGCCGTCCTTCATGACCGCGATACGGTTGGCCAGTGTCATGGCCTCGATCTGGTCGTGGGTCACGTAGACAATGGTGGTACCCAGGCGCTGGTGCAGTTTCTTGATCTCGGTACGCATCTCGACCCGCAACTTGGCATCCAGGTTGGACAGCGGCTCGTCGAACAGGAAGATCTTCGGGTGGCGGGCCAGTGCCCGGCCCATGGCTACCCGCTGGCGCTGGCCACCGGACAACTGGCTGGGCTTGCGCTTGAGCAGCGGCGTGATCTGCAGCAGCTCGGCCACCCGGTTCACTTCCTTCTCGATCTCGTCCTTGGGGAGCTTGCGTATCTCCAGACCGAAGGCGATGTTCTTCCACACGTTCATGTTGGGGTAGAGTGCGTAGGACTGAAACACCATGGCAATGTCCCGGTCTTTTGGGCGTGCGTCCGTGATGTCTTCATTGTCGATGATGATGCGCCCGGAACTGACCGTTTCCAGCCCGGCGATGGAGTTCATCAGCGTCGATTTGCCACAGCCGGACGGGCCCACCAGAATGATGAACTCGCCGTCCTGGACGTCCATGGAAATGCCCTTGAGGATATGCGTATCGCCAAAGGACTTGTGTACGTTGTCGATGTGTAAGTTTGCCATAACTGACTGCCTTTAACCTTTAACACTGCCGGCCGTGAGACCGCGCACGAAGTATTTGCCTGCAATAATGTAGACCGCGAGTGTGGGCAGCGCGGCGATGATGGCGCCTGCCATGTCCACGTTGTAACGGGCCTCACCCGTGGAACTGTTCACCAGATTGTTCAAGCCCACTGTAACTGGCTGTGAACTGGGGTCCGAGAACGCCACCCCGAACAGGAAGTCGTTCCAGATCTGGGTGAACTGCCAGATAACACTCACCACCGTGATGGGCGTGGACAGCGGCAGAATGATCCGCCAGAAGATCCGCCAGAAGCTGGCACCGTCCAGTTGGGCTGCTTTCACCAGTTCGCCCGGCAGCGTGACGTAGTAGTTGCGGTAGAACAGAGTAGTGAAGGTGACACCATAGACCACGTGGGTCAGGATCAACCCCGGAATCGAACCACTGAGTCCCAGTTTGCCCAGTACTGTAGCCTGCGGTAGCAGGATGGCCTGGAAGGGCAGGAAGCAACCGAACAGCAGCAGCGCAAAGAACAGGTTGCTGCCCTTGAAGCGCCAGAAACTCAGCACATAGCCGTTAAGGGCACCCAGAACGGTGGAGATGAATACCGCCGGGAACACCATCAACAGGGAGTTGATGAAGTAGGGCCGCAGACCGCGATCGGAACGTGCACCGATCTGGGCTTCACTCCAGGCCATGCGCCAGGCATCAAGGCTGAAGGATTGCGGAAAGGCAATGAGCTGCCCCATGCGGATCTCGTCCATGCTGCGCACAGAGGTGCTGATCATCAGGGCCAGCGGTATGAGATAGTAGAGCGCGATGATTACCAGGATGGCGTACAGTACGCTGCGCCCGGTAATCTCGGAATAACGTCGTTTGCTGCTGTGATCAGTCATCTTTCTTCACCCGCAGTTCGGAATAGAGATAGGGAATCAGGATGGCCATGGTGCCCATCAGCATGATAATGGCGGACGCTGCGCCGACGCCCATCTGTCCTCGTGTAAAGGAGAACTGGTACATGAATATGGCCGGCAGGTCGGAGCTGTAGCCGGGGCCACCGCCGGTCAATGCCAGTGCCAGATCGAACGACTTGATCGCAATATGGGCCAGCATGATGATGGCACTGAAGAAAACAGGCCGCAGACTGGGGATGATGATCCGGGTGTACACCTTGATGGTGGAGGCCCCGTCGATCTGCGCTGCCTTGATGATGCTGTCGTCCACACCGCGCAGCCCGGCCAGGAAAATGGCCATGACAAAACCGGAGGACTGCCACACCGCCGCGATTACCACCGTGTAGATGGACATGTCCGAATTGACGATCCAGTCGAACTGGAAACTCTCCCAGCCCAGACTTCGGACAAAACGCTCGATACCCACAGAGGGGTTGAGCAGCCACTTCCAGACGGTACCGGTGACGATGAAGGACAGCGCCATGGGGTACAGATAGATGGTGCGCAGAAAGCCCTCGGCGCGAATACGCTGATCCAGCAGAATGGCCAGCAGCAGTCCGATGGCCAGACAGATAGCGATAAACAGAAGGCCATAGATGCCCAGGTTCTTCAGCGCCACCATCCAGCGTTCATTACCGAACAGCCGAATGTAGTTTTCCCAGCCAACCCAGCCGTAGCGTGGGAGGATGCGGGAATTGGAGAAGGACAGGATCACTGTCCAGATCATGAAGCCGTAAATGAAGATCACGGCGATCAGCATGGTGGGGGACACCACCAGCTTGGGAATCTGTTCCGCCAGGCGGTCACCCAGAGACCGTTTTCGTACCTTCAAGGGTGCGGACTGTCTGGAGGACGAAGATACAGACTGCGTCATAATGATTACCGCTGATTGCGTGTTGAAGTCGGAAGAAGGGGCACGGCAGTCCTGAACTGCCGTGCCCCTGGGCCAACCCTGACGGATCGGCCCGGCGCGTTACCTCAGATCACTGAGCTGCGCGAACAGCTGAAGACAACTGGCTAACCGCCTGATCAGCAGTCATTGAACTGCTGTTGAAGAAGGAGGTTACCACGTCGTAGATCGCGCCCTGTACAGAGGAGGTTGTGGACATGCCGTGCGCCATTGACGGCACCAGACCAGTGCCTGACTCGGAGGTTGCCAGGAAGGTGTCCATGGAAGCCTGAGCACAGTGGTCAAATGTGGACATGTCGTGGTCCAGGCGTACGGGGATAGACCCTTTGTACTGGTTGAAGATTTCCTGGAACTCGGTGGACAGTACCAGACGCGCCATGTCGGCCTGAGCTTCCTGGTTGGCGCTATCACGCTGCTCGAACATGGCCAGAGAGTCCACATTGTGTGTGAACATGCCGTCTGTACCCGGGACGGCCGCGCAGATGTAGTCTTCACCCGCTGTCAGGTTGGCAGCAGTGAATTCGCCCTTGGCCCAGTCGCCCATGAACTGCATGCCGGCTTCGCCACGGATCACCATGGAAGTGGCTACGTTCCAGTCACGACCGGGTGCGCCCGGATCCAGATAGTCGGTTACACGGCGCAGGTGCTCGAAGGACTCGCGCATGGCATCGCTGGTCAGAGCGTCTTCGTCATGATCGACGAAAGCAGCGCTGAACAGTTCCGGACCACCGACACTCAGAACCAGAGATTCGAAGATGGTCGCGTCCTGCCAGGCCTGACCACCGTGTGCAATGGCGGTATAGCCAGCGGCTTCCAGCTGGTCAGCGGCTTCCCAGAGTTCATCCAGAGTAGTCGGCACAGACGCGCCGGCTGATTCCAGTACTTCGGGGTTCAGCCACATCCAGTTTACACGGTGTACGTTGACCGGCACGGCCACGTAGTCGCCGTTGTACTTCATGACGTCAGCCACTTCAGTCGGCAGTACGTCGTCCCAGTTGTTGGCTGCCGCCACGTCGCCGAGGCTGGTCAGGAATCCGAGGTCACCCCATTCCTGAATTTCCAGACCCTTGATCTGGGCCGATGCGGGCGGATTGCCGGATACGGCGCGAGCACGCAGAACAGTCATGGCGTTTTCGCCAGCACCACCAGCGACCGCGAAATCCGTCCAGGTGTGGCCTTCGTTTTCTACCATCTGGCGGAGTTCGTCAACAGCGGCGGCTTCGCCACCGGATGTCCACCAGTGAAGTACTTCAACCTCGCCCGCAATAGCCGTGGTTGCCATGGTGCCTGCAATGGCCGCACTTAAAATTTTCTTGTGAAAGGTCATGTAAAAGTCCTCTAGCTTCTTAAAGCTTGTTGTTTTTATTTCTCGCGGACTCAGAGCGCTCTGGCTCTGAACGGGGCGGTCCCCGTCACGTATTGAACGCGTCAAGCGTAATGTAAGCGCGGGGCGGGGTGATTACACGTAAGATAGCGCAACCTAGTGTAACGCCTGCAATCACGCCCTGGGCTAAAATGGGGGGTGCTTTCGTGGCAGGCAGGGCGCGCCCACTGCAAAATGTAACAACCGTGTTACAAATGTGCGTTCAGCGTGGGGTCGCCTGGTGCCCGATCGAAGGCGTTATCTACTCCTTGGGCAGTGTAATAAAGACTTCCAGGCCAGCGTTGCGCGCGTTGCGGGCAATGATTTCACCGCCGTGACTGTGCACGATGTTACGCGCGATGGTCATGCCCAGCCCTGTACCGCCAGTATTGCGGCTGCGTGAACCTTCGAGCCGAACGTAGGGATCGAAGATGTGATCCAGCTCCTCTTCGGCCACACCCGGCCCGTCGTCGAGAATGGTAATGATCACATCGCCGTTCAGCTCTTGCACCCAAACCCAGGCCTGATTGCCGTAGAAAACCGCATTGTGAATCAGATTGGACAGGCACCGCTTCATGGACATGGGCTTGCCGTCGAGTTCGGTGTTCTCGCCGATGTCCAGATGGACCGTACGGTGGAGTACCGCCACTTCTTCGCGTATGGCGTTGAGCATCTGATCAAACCGAATGGGCCCGGTTGTTTCGTTGATGTCCGTGTTGCGGGCCAGCTCCAGGGCACCCTGAACCAGTTGTTCCAGTTCACCCAGATCGTGGTTGATGCGTTCGCGTACCTCGTCGTCTTCCAGCAACTCGGAGCGCAGACGCAACCGGGTGATGGGGGTCTTCAGGTCGTGGGAAATGGCCGAAAACAGCAGATCCCGGTCATTGATGAAGGTCATGATGCGGCGCTGCATGATATTGAATGCCCGTGCAGTGGCCCGCACCTCGTCTGTGCCGGTCTCCGGGATCGGGTTCTGGTGGATGTCCCGCCCCAGCGCCATGGCCGCCACCGACAGGCTGCGCATGGGCCGAGTCAGCCAGCGCACAATAAACCAGCTCGACACGATCAGTACGGCCAGCAGTATGGCAATGAAAATGATCTGCTCGGCGGTGAACAGCGTCTGGCTTTCCACCACATAGGGGTCGGGCAGCATCAGGCTGGCCAGATACAGCCAATCCCCGTCGCTCATGCGCATCTGCGCGACCAGGACGGGGGCCGGAGGATTCATGATCAGGTTGTTCTGCACCCAGCGTGGCGGCAGTTCAGCGAACAGCACACCGGTATTGAATACGCGCAGGGTGTGGGGGTAGGCGAAATCGACATGAATTTCCCCCACGCGCTGACCAACGCGATTGCGCAGCGTGTTCTGGTAACTTTCTATCAGGCGCTCTTTCAGCGGGTTGTCCCGGATGCTGTCGTATTCCACAAAGGCGTTGTTGACGCTGAGAAAGAAACGGCTGCCCCCCAGGTTGCGCTGCTGGTCCACAATGATGTGCTGGTATTCCTTGGGCAGGCTTTCGAAGTAGGTGACGGTGGCGGCCATGGAGGTGGCCAGGTCCTGCACGCTGGCAATGGCGTCAGACTCCTTGCTGCTCTGGATATACTGGATCCAGATCAGGGTCGCCAACAGAAAGGAACCGAACACCGACAGCACAACCACCAGCAGGACCCGGCGAAACAGGGATGAAAAGGTAGTGGCCAGTAACTCTCTGAGCCGGTTCACTGCACGCTTTCCACGCTGGTGGTCAGAATGTACCCCTGCCCGCGCACCGTCTTGATCAACTGGGGTGATTTGCCGTCGTCATCGAGCTTGTGCCGCAGTCGACTGATCTGCACGTCGATACTGCGGTCATAGGGGCTCAGTTCCCGGCCCTTGAGCCGTTGGAACAGCACTTCCCGACTGATGATCTCTCCCGGGTGCTTGAGAAAGATCTGCAACAGGTCAAAATCTGCGCCGTTGAGGGTCAGGGTATCGCCCCGTTCGTGATGCAGCTGGCGTTTCTGCACGTCGAGACGCCAGACACCAAAACGGACCTGGGTATTGTGAGGGAGCGCATCCGGCTGGTCGTGTCGATCCGCGACCCGGCGCAGCACCGCCTTGACTCGGGCCAGCAGTTCCCTCGGGTTGAAGGGCTTGGTCATGTAGTCGTCCGCACCCAGCTCGAGACCGATAATGCGATCTGTCTCATCCGAGCCGGCGGTAAGCATGATGATGGGTACATCGGAGTGGGCACGAACTCTTTTACACAGCGTGAAACCGTCGTCTCCGGGCATCATGATGTCGAGAATGACCAGGTCGATCCGGCTGGCGCCGAGCTTGGCCAACATCTGCTCACCATTCTGCGCCGTGCTGACCAGAAACTGGTTGCGCGTGAAATAGGTGTCCAGCAGTTGGGTGATCTCGCGATCATCATCCACCACCAGCACATGTGTAAAGTCAGTCTGTGTGTCCATGGGCGAACGTTTTTGTTATAAATTATAAAGCTACACTATAAGCTATTCAGGATTACAGTCACAGCACCCGTCTGATTACCGCGGTAGCGGTGCCAGCCAAAGAGCGCGTTTATGGCCGCCGACAGCATGACATCGACTTCTGACAGCCTGCACGTTGAGGCGCGACGGGTCCGGGAAATACGTGAACGCTTCATGGCGGTTCAGGCGGATCGTATGGCCCGGGTCCGACAGGTCCTGCAGGGGCCGCAGCAACAGTGCCTCGCCATGCTGCCGCTTTTGCTCCATGTGAACGATCCCCACTTGCCGGGCTACGTGGCGGAAGAAACGCCGTGTGGCATCATGGGGTATTCCCCGGACCCGCAGATACTCAAGGTGGCGCGTCGTCAGCACTGGCAGTTCTCGGGTCATGTGGCCGCCCGCCGCCAATCGCCTGCCGTAGTGTCGCTTTCGCTCATGGGCAGTTCGGGCAGTATTGCCCAGTCGGTGCGCAGTGACCTGGATCTCTGGCTCTGCCATCGCGACGGGCTTGGTGACGCGGCCATGAGCCAGCTGCGGGAGAAATGCGATCTCATCGAAGCCTGGGCACGCAGCTTCAACCTGGAATTGCACATATTCCCCATGAATGCCGAGCGCTTTCGCGGCGGTGAGCGCGAGACACTGAACGGCGAATATTGCGGCAGTTCTCAGCATTATCTCCTGCTGGATGAATTCTATCGCACCGGCATCCTGCTCGCCGGGGCAACGCCGGTCTGGTGGTATGTGCCGCCGGAATTGGAGAACCTTACGAGGCCGTGGTGGACGATCTGTTCAGTACTGGCAAGGTCCAGAGCCAGGACGTTGTGGATTTAGGGCCAATCAATCGCATGCCCCTGGCCGAGTTTCTCGGAGCGGCCATGTGGCAGTTGTACAAGGGCATTGATTCGCCCTGGCAGTCCATGCTCAAGCTGCTGTTGCTGGAGTGTTATCTGGACGATCTGGACACCCCGCAGGCCATGCTCTGCCATGAGTTCAAGCGCCGGGTCTACGCCGAAGACAACCCCTCTGCCGAGGGGTTGGATCCCTATGTCATGCTGTACGAGCGGCTGGAAGAGTACCTGCTCAACGAAAAGCAGGAGACGCGTCTCGAGCTGGCACGTCAGTGTTTCTATCAGAAGGTGGGTCTGCCGCTGAGCAAGCCCTTGAGCAAGGGGCGCACCCATTGGCGTCGTGAGAAGTTGCGCAGCCTCACCGATTCCTGGGACTGGACGCCCGGCACATTGTTTGATCTCGACAACCGGGACAGCTGGGGCGCAAGCTGCAAGCCAACTTTGACCGCAAGCCCGGCAAGATCGATGTACTCAATCAGGGCATGGCGCCGAATGTCAGCCAGCAGAAAGTGACGCTGCATCAGGTGCCCACCCGACAGCGCGGGCAATACCTCTGGGCCGCTTATGTCGACCTGCCCGCGGCTCAGCCCAAGCACTACCCGCCGCCGCTCAAGCACGGGCGCGGTTTTCTGGAAGTATTGCTCTGGAGCCATCTCAATGGGCTGCTCACCGGGCACCTGCACGTGCCGGTATATACCCGGCGCTCGCATCTGACCGACTTCGAGGTCAAGGAGTTGATGTCGTCCTTTCGCCACAGCCTGGCCCATCCTTTGCCATCTGGGCCCCAGACAGCGTATCGCAATCCCTCCCGCCTGACCCGGGTGATGCTCAACGCCAATGTTGGCGTCGACCCCATGGCCTCGCTGTCCAATCGGGGCTTGCAGAAGATATCCAGCCGGGTGGACTCCCTGGACTACAGCGCTCTGGGAGAAAACCTGGTGCGTACGCTGGACATGGTCACCGTCAGCAGTTGGCAGGAAGTGGTGGTGAGTCGCTACACCGGCCAAGAGTCACTGATTCAGTGCCTCCAGGGGCTGTTTACCCAGTTGCACCGTCAACAGGATGCGCCGCTGCCGGATATCGAGGTGCACTGCTATTGCCCCAGTCGCTCCACCGCCATTGCCCAGCGCGTGGAACAGCTGGTGAACGACATGATGAACGCCTTCTTTCTGTCACCGGACGGCGGAATGACCCGTTACCTCATGCGTATCGAGCAGACGTTCTACCTTTGTCAGTTCATTGAAGGTCGACTCTATGCCGAGCCGGCGAACTCCGTGCGCCAACTTTACCCCCAACTGGCGCGCGAGCAGCAGGCGTTCAGCCCCCTGATTCTGGACCGCAACTCGATGATACGCCACAGCGCCTTGCGAGCGATCCTGGAATCGCCCCAGCCGGGGCACATCGTGGTGTGTTTTCACGCGGACCAAAAACACATTCATTACTGGGTGCTGGACGAGGTGGGCACGCTGTATTACACCCTGTATGTCGGTGACGAAGAGTTCAGTTCTCTGGTCCTGGGGGACGCTCTGCTGCAGGCCGTGGCCGACCGGATCCGGTCATTGCGCGGCAGTGGAGAGCGCTATCCCTGTTACATCAATGATCTGCAGTTCTCGGAAGAAGTCCTGGCCAGCTTTCAGGGCGGTCGGGCTCAGACGTATCATTACCTCAAGTACAAGCATCGGCTGGAGCAGCAGTTGAACCGGTTGCTTTAGGGGGTGCCCAGGGGCGGAGCCCCGCAGGATGCGTTTGCCGCCCAAACCCCGTATACTGGAGCGCGTTTTTATACGGCAGGTCAAGAGAGGCTGTTTATGCGGTATCGAGTAGTGTTGACCCTGGTGTTGAGCCTGTGTGTGGCCGGGTGTGGCTATAAAACCGACCTGTCGCTGCCGGAAGACGATGCGCAAGCCCGGGTGGACACGCAAATGCCTGTTTCGGAGAAGTATTCCCTGTTATGACCTTTTTTCTGCACCACAACAATGTGCTCCATGCTGAAGATGTATCGGTCCGCGCTTTGGCGTCAGAGTTTGGTACCCCGCTCTACGTGTATTCCGAAAACGCTTTGCTAGGCCAGTTTCAGGCGTATCAGGATGCCCTGGGCGGGTATGCCGGCAAGATCTGTTATGCCGTGAAGGCCAATTCCAATCTCGGCGTCCTGAAGGCCCTGGCCAGCCAGGGGGCCGGGTTTGATATTGTCTCCGTCGGTGAGCTGGAACGTGTTCTGGCCGCCGGGGGCGACCCGTCCCTGGTGGTATTCAGCGGCGTGGGCAAGCAGCCGTCTGAAATGGCACGTGCGCTGGAAGTGGGCATTCACTGTTTCAATGTCGAGTCGCTGTCCGAACTGGAAGAGCTCAGCCGGGTAGCCACTGAACAGGAACGGGTGGCTCGGGTATCGCTGCGGGTGAACCCGAATGTTGACGCAGGGACTCACCCCTACATTTCCACCGGCCTCAAGGACAACAAGTTCGGTGTGCCCATTGAAGATGCCGAAGCCTTTTATTCCCGGGCGGTTGAACTGCCGGGTGTGGAGCCCGTGGGTGTGGACTGCCACATTGGCTCCCAGTTGACGGACGTGGCGCCCCTGCTGGAAGCGCTGGACAGTGTGCTGGCGCTGGTGCGGTCCCTGCGCGAACAGGGCATCATGCTCAAGCATGTGGATATGGGCGGTGGCCTGGGCGTAAGCTATGAAGAGGGCGAAACGGCGCCGGATTTCCAGGCGTACATTACACGGCTCAAGGATCGGCTGGCGCCCGAAGGGCTGGAATTGATCCTCGAGCCGGGTCGCTCCATCGCCGCCGACGCCGGCATTTTCGTGACCCGGGTCAGCGCCCTGAAGACCGGCGAAGACAAGAATTTTGCGGTGGTGGACGGCGCCATGAATGACCTGTTGCGCCCCTCGCTGTACGGTGCCTGGCAGCGCGTCGTGCCGGTTAATCCGACGCCCGGCACACCCCGCACCTGGGATGTCGTGGGTCCGGTCTGCGAAAGCGGCGATTTTCTGGCAAAATCACGTGAACTGGTGCTGGCAGAAGGCGATCTGCTGGCCGTGATGCAGGCAGGCGCCTATGGTTACGTCATGGCGTCCAATTACAACACCCGGCCGCGGCCCGCAGAGGTCATGGTATCGGGTGACAAGGCCAGGCTGGTGCGCCGCCGGGAAACGGTGGCGGACCTGCTGGCGCACGAGCAGGGGCTCTGATATGCAGATTCAGTTCAGCAAGATGCACGGTCTGGGCAATGACTTCATGGTCATTGACGGCGTGACCCAGGACATCGAGCTGACCCGTGACCAGGTGCAAGCCTGGGGCGACCGGCATTTCGGCGTGGGTTTTGACCAGTTGTTGCTGGTACAGCCCCCCGAGACCCCGGACGTGGCCTTCAAGTATCGCATCTTCAACGCCGATGGCGAGGAAGTGGAACAGTGCGGCAATGGCGCCCGTTGCTTTGCCGCCTTTGTGCGCCGCAAGGGCCTGAGCTCTGATCGAACCATAAGGGTCCAGACCTCGGGCGGCCTCCTAGAGCTTCAGGTGCTGGACAGCGGCGACGTGCGTGTGGATATGGGCGTGCCCAGGCTGGCCCCGGCCGATGTGCCGTTCCAGACCGTACAGCAGTCAACCGTTTACGACCTGGCCCTGCCCACCGGACAGGTCCGCACCCTGTCGGCTGTCTCCATGGGCAACCCCCATGCAGTGCTGCTGGTGGACGAACTCACCGATGAAGAGGTGGCGACCATCGGGCCGATACTGGAGTCCCACGAGGCCTTTCCGGCCCGGGCCAATGTGGGCTTTCTCAAGGTCGAGAGTGCCCATTATGGCCGGTTGCGAGTATATGAACGCGGTGTGGGTGAAACCCTTGCCTGCGGCAGCGGGGCCTGTGCGGCTCTGGTTGCAGCGCAGATTCAGGGGCGCATGGACAAGCAGGTAACGCTGGCGCTGAATGGCGGTGAAATACATCTGGAGTGGGCCGGAGAAGGCAAACCCGTGTATATGACCGGACCGGCGACCTTTGTATTCGACGGTGAAATCAACTGGGAAGACGCATGAGCAAACCCGAGCTTTCGGCCGAGGAAGTGGCCGCCTATCTGGAAAACGAACCCGGATTTTTTGCCGGCAGGGAATCCTTGTTGTCGCGCATGCGCCTGCCTCACCCCAGTGGGCAGGCGGTCTCCTTGCTGGAGAAGCAGAACGACATACTGCGCAAGGAAGTCAACGGCTTGCGCGAGCGTCTGCACCACCTGATCGCCACCGCCCGTGACAACGACCACCTGTTCATGCGCTTGCGGTTGCTGGTGCTCGACCTGCTGGACGCCGAAAGCTGGCCGGGCGTGCTGGCAGCTCTGGAGCTGGGTCTGACGACTCAGTTTGATGTCGATCAGGTCAAGGTGCTGGCGCTGGATGAGCGGCTGGTGCCGGCAGAGCAGGTTCCCGGGGCACATATTGTGCGGTCAGGCGTTGAGACCGATCTGGAACAGGCGGATGCAGCCCTGCATCGTACCCTGATGCAACAGGGGCGCTCCTGGTGCGGGCCGGCCGAAGAGCGGCCTGCCACTGTCTTGTTTGGCGAGGAACAGGGCGCCAAACTGGGTTCCATGGCCCTGTCGCCGTTGGTCCTGAAAAGCGGTGTGCTGGGAGTGCTGGCCCTGGGCGCAGAAGACGCCGAGTATTTCCGTTCCAGTATGGATACCCTGTTTCTCACCCATGTGGCCGAGGTTACCAGCCGCCTGAGCCGTTACTGGCTGGAGCTCTAGACTCGCTCAGCGCTGACAACGCGGGCAATAGACCGTAATGCGCCCGCTGAGACGCACCTCTTTCAATGGTGTTTCGCACTGCACACAGGGTTGTCCGGCCCGCCCGTAAACCGCCAGTGAGACGCGAAAATACCCAGGCGCACCGGTTGCGCTGACGTAGTCGCGCAGCGTCGTGCCGCCTTCCTCTATCGCCTGACTCAACACGCCCTTGATCGCCTCGACCAGACGCTGACAGCGCGCCAGACTGATGCGGTGGCTGGCGCGCAACGGATGAATGCCGGTGCGAAAGAGCGCTTCGTTGGCGTAGATGTTACCCACACCCACCACCAGTCTGGCGTCCATAAGTGCCGATTTGATGGGCCCCCGGCGTTTTTTCAGCTGCTGGTACAGATAGGCGCCGTCGAAGATCTCTTCCAACGGTTCAGGACCGAGATGGGTAATCAGGGGGTGCTGCTGCCAGTCGGTGGTGTAGAGCAGAGAGCCAAAGCGTCTGGGGTCCCGGTATCTCACCAGTGTGCCGTCATCAAACACCCAGTCGCTGTGATCATGCTTCTCTGGCACCGTAGCGCCCGGCAGCACGCGAAACTGACCGCTCATGCCCAGATGCGCCAGAATCTGACCTTCTTCCAGATGCACCACCAGGTACTTGCTGCGCCGGGTCAAGGCCTGGACCCGCTGCCCGACAACAGATTCTGTCCATTGCGGCTCAATGGGCCAGCGCAGGCGGGCGTCGCGCACGGTCCAGGCGGTAAAGCGTTTACCCTCGATATGTGGCGCAATACCGCGCCGGGTCGTTTCGACTTCTGGCAATTCTGGCATAGGACGTCAGCCTGTTGTGGCGCCGGTATTTCGGGTATGCCCAATAAAAAACCCGGCCTTGAGCCGGGTTTTTCGTGGGGTCAGGCGGTCAGCCTGTTGCCCCGGCGAGCCTGCCAAGTATTACTTGATCTTGGCTTCCTTGAACATCACGTGCTTTCGAACAACCGGATCGAATTTCTTCATTTCCAGTTTGTCAGGCGTCGTACGCTTGTTCTTGTCTGTGGTGTAGAAAAAACCTGTACCCGCTGAGGATACCATGCGAATCTTGTCACGCATTTCGGGAACTCCTTAAACTTTTTCGCCGCGCTTGCGCAGGTCAGCCAGCACGGTGTTGATGCCGCGCTTATCGATGATACGCATGCCTTTGGCAGATACACGCAGTTTTACAAAACGGTTCTCTTCCTCAACCCAGAAACGGTGAGTATGGATGTTGGGCAGAAAACGGCGCTTGGTTTTACGGTTTGAGTGGGACACATTGTTCCCGGTCACTGGGCGCTTGCCAGTAACTATGCAAACTCTGGACATAATTTTGCCTCCGACTGTGGGCTCGCCTGGTTCAGTTTCGGGCACAGGATTCGGGGCCCGTCAAAAAAGAGAGCGCTTTATATCAGATTCTCGGGTCGCGATCAACTGATTTTGGCCGTACCGGGGCATAGACACGCCCCGGCCAGACGAAAGCAAAGGCGTGTTTTAGGTCCCCTACAGCCAGCCCCGTTCTGCGAAGGAGACCGTGACGCCGACGCCGACAATGATATGGTCCAGCAGGCGCACGTCAACCAGTTTGAGTGCTTCGTTCAGGCGCTCGGTAATGAGGTGGTCACTCTGGCTGGGCTCGGCGACGCCACTGGGGTGGTTGTGACTGACGATCAGCGCCGCCGCATTGTGACTTAGGGCCAGTTTGACCACCTCACGCGGATGCACCGGCGCACTGTCGATAGTGCCCTCAAAAATGGGCTCGAAGGCCAGCAGACGGTGCTGGTTGTCCAGAAACAGGGCGGCGAAGCACTCCCGCTGTCGATGTTGCAGTTGTGATTGCAGATAGGATTTCACCGCCTCGGGCTGGGTGAATACCGGCGAATCGCGTAACGACTGCTGCAGATACCGGCGTGACATCTCCAGCACGGCATTGAGCTGGGCAAACTTGGCCTGACCCAGACCTGGGCTGGCACAGAACTGAGCTCGCGGCAGGTGAAGAATGGTGCCCAGGGAACCATGTTGCTGAATCAGAGTCCGAGCCAGATCAACGGCACTGAGGCCGGGCAGGCCGGTACGCAGAAAGAGGGCCAGCAGTTCGGCGTCAGACAGCGCGCCGGCGCCCAGTGACAGCAGTTTTTCACGCGGGCGCTCGCCCTCGGGCCAGTTTTTTATCGACATTTCAGGTATCCTTTTACACTATGTTCAGTCCTTTGTTCAGAGACCCGTCACGGTCTCTGAGTGATAGTTTTAAAGGTAGAGCGACACAACTGCAAGAGTGGGGCAGACGATGATATTACAGGGTGAACGGATCCTGCTGGGCGTGACCGGTGGCATAGCCGCCTACAAGAGTGCTGAACTGTGCAGGCTGCTGAGCAAGGCCGGTGCCGAAGTGCAGGTGGTCATGACCCAGGGCGCCCAGGCGTTCATCAAGCCCCTGACCTTCCAGGCGCTCACCGGGCGCCCGGTAAGAATTGACCTGCTGGACGAAGACGCCGAGCAGGGCATGGGGCATATCGAACTGGCGCGCTGGGCCACGCGGGTCCTCATCGCGCCTGCCTCGGCCAATGTCATCGCCCGTATTCGCGCCGGCATGGCCGATGATCTCCTCACCACGGTCATCCTGGCGACGCGCGCGCCTCTTGCCATTGCCCCGGCCATGAACCAGCAGATGTGGGCCAATGCAGCCACCCAGGCCAACATCGCGGCGCTGGACGCACTCTATCAGCCGCAGTGGATCGGCCCGGATGCCGGTGACCAGGCCTGCGGTGACGTAGGCTCGGGCCGTCTGTCCGAACCCGCAGACATTGTGGAACAGTTGCTGACCGAGGGCCGCAGCGAACCTCACTGGCAAGGCAAGAAGGTGGTGATTACCGCCGGCCCCACCCGTGAGGCCATCGACCCGGTGCGCTATCTCACCAACCACAGCTCCGGTCGCATGGGCTTTGCCCTGGCCGCTGCTGCCGAACGTCAGGGCGCTGACGTGACCCTCATTGCCGGGCCCGTAACACTGAGTACACCGGCGGGTGTGACCCGGGTGGATGTGGTTTCGGCCAACGACATGTGGGCGGCGGCGCAACAGGCGGCACCCGGCGCTGATCTGTTTATTGGCGCCGCGGCGGTGGCCGACTACCGGGTGAAAGAGGTGCTGGCGTGCAAACACAAGAAGACCGAAGACGGCGCATGGTCACTGACCATGGAAGAAAACCCCGACATCATTCAGGGCGTTTCACAACTGGGCGCTGACCGCCCCGCGCTGGTGGTCGGCTTTGCCGCCGAAACCCACGACGTGGCCGCCTATGCCCGCGACAAGCTGGCGCGCAAGGGGCTCGACTGGATCGTCGCCAATGATGTCAGCCGCGCGGACATCGGCTTCAATGCCGAGGTCAATCAGGTCACTCTGTTTAGGCAGGATGGCCGTCAATATGATATAAAACAGCAATCGAAAACCACTCTCGGGGCCGAATTGTTGGCCCTGATCGCCAAGGAAACTGCACTATGAGCCTGCATCGATTGCAGATCAAGATAATGGACGAACGGCTCGGCCAGCAAATCCCCATGCCCGACTACGCCACCACCGGCTCTGCCGGACTCGACCTGCGCGCCTGCGTGCCGGAGGCACTTACGCTGGAACCCGGCGCGACCGCCCTGATTCCCACCGGCATGGCCATCTGGGTACGTGATCCCGGCTACGCGGCCATGCTTTTGCCGCGCTCGGGTCTGGGTCACAAACATGGCATTGTGCTGGGCAACCTGGTGGGGCTCATTGATTCGGATTACCAGGGCCAGCTCATGGTGTCCTGCTGGAACCGCAGCGACACCGCCTTTACCATCGAAGTGGGCGAGCGGGTAGCCCAGATGGTGCTGGTGCCCGTCAGTCAGCCCGATTTCGAGATTGTAGACGACTTCGAGTCCACCGACCGTGGCGCCGGTGGCTTTGGCCACAGCGGCCGCCATTAAGTCCGGAGTGATCACTCACTCCTCTTTGTATACAGGTGACAAGGTTACTGACATGCCCCTCAGTCGAAAAGATGCCCTGAGCTTCGCTGGCGTACTCAGCGAGGCTCTGCCCTACATTCAGCGCTTCGCCGGCAAGATTCTGGTGGTGAAGTACGGCGGCAACGCCATGGTGGACGAACAGCTCAAGGCCAGCTTTGCCCGGGACATGGTGTTGCTGAAAACCGTCGGCCTGAACCCGGTGGTGGTACACGGTGGCGGTCCGCAGATTGGCGATCTCCTGTCGCGCCTCAACATCAAGTCCGAATTCGTCAACGGCATGCGCGTGACCACGGGCGAAACCATGGACGTGGTGGAAATGGTGCTGGGTGGCCTGGTGAACAAGGAAATCGTCAACCTGATCAACCAGAACGGCGGTCGGGCCGTGGGGGTTACCGGCAAGGACGGCCAGTCCATTCGTGCCCGCAAGCTTCATGTCAAAGCCAAGACCAAGGATCTGGACGAACCCGAAATCATCGACCTGGGCCATGTCGGCGAGGTGGAGCACATCGACACCCGCCTGATCCACATGATGCTCGACAGCGACCTGATCCCCGTGGTCGCTCCCATCGGTGTGGGTGAAGACGGCGCCAGTTACAATATCAATGCCGACCTGGTGGCCGGCAAACTCGCCGAGAGCCTGCAAGCGGAAAAGCTCATGTTGCTGACCAATATCGAGGGCCTGAAAAACAAGGCCGGGGAAGTGCTCACCGGTCTGTCGGCGGCCGAGGTGGACGCCCTGATAGATGACGGTACGATTCATGGGGGTATGCTACCCAAAATCCGGTGCGCTCTGGATGCCGTAAACAGCGGCGTTCACAGTGCCCACATCATCGACGGACGGGTCGAGCACGCCACCTTGCTGGAAGTGTTCTCGGATGTCGGCGTCGGAACTCTGATTACCAATGATCGCAGCAGTTTAGGGTGAGTAAAGCCATGTCGCGTAAACAGCAAATACTGCAAGCTCTGGCCGAAATGTTGGAAGAGGGTGCAGGCCACAAGATCACCACGGCTCGCCTGGCCGAGCGGGTGGGTGTATCCGAAGCCGCCCTGTACCGGCACTTTCCCAGCAAGGCCCGCATGTTCGAAGGGCTGATCGAGTTCATCGAAGAGACCATCTTCACCCGCATCAACCGCATCATGGACGAGGACCAGCGTGCCGTTGCCCGTACCCAGGCGGTGCTCTTTCTGCTGCTGGCCTTTGCCGAGCGCAACCCGGGCATGTGCCGCATTCTGGCCGGTGACGCCCTGGTGGGCGAGGTGGACAGACTGCGTGACCGGGTGGCCCAATTTTTCGAGCGGGTGGACATGCAGCTCAAGCACATCATTCGTGAATCCGGCCTGCTGGAAGAGCTGAACACGCCGCTTGAACCGGCGGTGGCGTCCAACCTCTTGCTGGCGGTGGTGGAAGGGCGCATTGCCCAGTTTGTGCGCAGTCATTTCGAGAAAAAGCCCACCGCCCACTGGGATGAGCAATGGGGCGTGTTGGTGGCCGGCGTGTTCGGTATGGCCATTTCACCGGCCACCGAAGAGTGAACATCAGGCCCGTACGGCAGAGACAGAGGTAAGCAGGGTATGTACAAGGTTTTTGTAGACGGTCAGGACGGGACCACCGGCCTGCAGATTCGGGAACGGTTGCAGCATCACGATCAGGTGACCCTGGTGGAGATCGACCCGGCGCTGCGCAAGGACCCGGATGAACGCCAGCGCCTATTGAATGAAGCCGATGTGGCCTTTCTCTGCCTGCCGGATGCCGCCGCAAAAGAGTACGCCGCCCTGGTGACCTCGGACACGACTCGGGTC
>LFIK01000600.1_pt1 | contig 27291 bp, 29 predicted proteins | sample 643401 | NCBI WGS metagenome assembly LFIK01 (sample SAMN03777447, study PRJNA286221) | soda lake metagenome | biome: soda lake; feature: Kulunda steppe; material: water; isolation source: sample T5-Br brine of Lake Tanatar-5 | place: Russia: Kulunda steppe | collected 2010-07
CCTCGGCCTTGTCGCGCAGCCGGCCGTAGACGTCGATCTCCTCCCACAGCGCCAGCCAGTCGGGCTCGCGCTTGGGAAGCCCGGCGCGCATGGGAAAGTCGGTCCTGGGCAGGAACAGGGTGTCGCGGTAATCGGGCGTGTCGGCGCACATCGGCGGCGGTCCTTGCACAAAGTCGGAAAAATCGGCGGGCGCGTCCCGGCACGCCTCAGCGCGCCGGGCCGGTAATTCGCAAGGGAGGCGTGCGGTGTCTCATGCGCGCTCACTATCCCGCCGCCGGCGCAGCGTCCAGCCTCAGCGCGGCAGCGCCCCGGTGAGCACGTAGCGCAGCACATCCACCACCTGCCCGGGCTCGCGCGCCACGGCGAGCGCGGCGGCGTCCACCTCCTTGAGGGCGTGGTCGTGCTCGGGCGGCTGCAGGATCACCAGCGCCTTGCCGAGCGCGGCCGCATAGCCCGCATCGAACGCCGCGTTCCACTGCTTGTACTTGTCGCCGAACCGCACCACGACGATGTCGGCCTCGGCCAGTTCCTTGCGGGTGCGAATGGCGTTGAGCATCGCGCCCTTGTGGTCGTGCCAGTACTTGTCGTCCTCGGCACCGAGGATCGCGACGCCGCAATCATCGCTCGCGGCGTGATCGGTGACCGGGGCGGAAAACGTCACGTCGAGCCCCTCGGCCCCGGCGATGATGCGCTCGCGCCAGTCGGTGTGAATCTCGCCGGACAGGTAGACATTGAGGGTCATGGGCTTTCTCCGTTTCGGGCGGCCTTGAGCAGGGCCGCCACGGTTTCGTCATCGGTCTGATCGAAATGGCGGTAATGCAGGCTGACGGCGCGGAACGGGTCGGGCGCGTGCAGGCAGATCACCTCCTCGGCCAGCGCGCCGAGATCGGCGAGCGTGTCGGGCGGCGCGACCGGAACTGCGAGGAGGATTCGCGCCGGATCGCGCGTGCGCAGCGCATTGAGCGCCGCGCGCACCGTCGCCCCCGTGGCGATGCCGTCATCGACCACGATCGCGTCACGCCCGGCCACGGGCACGCGCGCCGCACCGCCGCGCAGTCGCGCCTGCCGCGCTTCGATCTCGGCGCGCTTCTCGGCGATCTCGCCGGCGAAATCGGCCTCCGACAGGCGCATCGCGCGCAGCATCGCGTCATTGAAGACCGGCGCGCCGCCCTCCACCACGGCCCCGGCGGCGAGCTCGGGCGCGCCCGGCATGGCGATCTTGCGCACCATCAACAGATCGAGCGGGGCGCCGAGGCGGCGCGCCACAGGCGCGGCCACCGGAACGCCCCCGCGCGGCAGGGCGAGCACGACCGGATCCTGCAGCGTCATCTGCGCGAGCCGGTCTGCCAGTTTCTCTCCCGCCTCGGTGCGATCGTTGAACATCGTTAGCTGCGCAGAGCGCCCCCCGTCGCGCGCGCGACCTTGTCGACCACGCGCTAGCTGACCGCGGCGATCTCTTCCTCGGTCAGCGTCTTCTCGGTCGGTTGCAGGCGCACGGTGATGGCAAGCGACTTCTTGCCCTCGCCCATCTGCGCCTCGGCCTTGGGTCCGGCGAATTCGTCGAAGACGGACACCGCCTCGATGAGCGCCTTGTCCGCGCCCTGCGCGGCGGTGACGACCTGCTGCGCCTCGACGCGGGCATCGAGCACGAAGGCGAAGTCGCGCTCGACGGGCTGAAGGCCGTGCAGTGTCAGCGCGGGGCGCGTGGTGGTGCGGCTGCGCGGCGCGGGGATGTTGGCGAGGAAGGCCGTGAAAGCCATCGCCGGGCCCTTGATGTCGAAAGCGGCCAGCATGCGCGGATGCAGCTCGCCAAAGCGCGCGAGCACCCGCTTGGGGCCGAGCGTGATCAGCCCCGACCGCCCCGGATGGAACCAGCCCGGCACGTCGCGCCCGATCTGGCTGCGCGCCGGGGCGCCGGCGGCCTTGAGCACGGCCTCGGCATCGGCCTTGGCGTCAAACGGATCGACGCTGCGGCGCGCGCCATGCGGATCGCGCGGCCCCGTCGCGCCCACCAGAAACCCCGCGACCTGCACAGCTTCCTCGCCCGGCTCTCCGCCGGCGAATGCGGGGCCGACCTCGAAGAAGGCCAGGTCCATGTGCCCGCGCGCCTGGTTGCGCGCCGCCGCGCGCAACAGCCCGGGCAGGAGATCGGGGCGCATATGCGTCATCTCCGAGGAAATCGCGTTGTCGAGCCGCACGGCGTCGCTGCCGCCCCCGAAAAGCGCCGCGGCCTCGGCGTCGATGAAGGAGTAGGTCACGCACTCGTTGTAGCCCAGCGCCGCGAGCGTGCGCCGCGCCGCGCCCTCGCGCCGCTGCAGCGTGGTGAGCACCGGGGCGGGAACGCCGATCTGCGGGCGCGGCAGCGGCGTGCCCTCGAGCTTCGAGAGCGAGGCCACGCGCGCGATCTCCTCGACGAGATCGGCCGCGCCGTGAATGTCTGGCCGCCAGCTCGGCGGGGCGGCGTGGCCGTCCTCCAGCGTGAAGCCGAGCGCCTCCAGCGTGGCGCGCTGTTCGGCCTCGGGGATGTCGAGCCCGACGAGCCGCGACACCCGCGCCGGGTCGAACGGGTAGCGCCGGGCCGTGTCGGGCACCGCCCCGTCGCGCACCACATGCGAGGGCGCGCCGCCGCACAGATCCAGGATCATCCGCGTCGCCGCCTCGAGCCCCGGCTCGGTGAAGGCGGGATCGACGCCACGCTCGAAGCGGTAGCGCGCATCCGAGTTTATCTTCAGCGCGCGGCCGGTGGCAGCAATGGTGATCGGGTCCCAATAGGCCGATTCGAGGAACACATCCGTGGTGTCCTCCGAGCAGCCCGAGGCCGCCCCGCCCATGATCCCGGCGATGCTTTCGGGGCCGTCATCGTCCGAGATCAGCATCATGCCCTTGGCGATCTCGTATTCGGCCTCGTCGAGCGCGGTGATCCGCTCGCCGCCCTCGGCCGGATGGATGCGCAAGTCGCCGCGCACCTTCGCCGCATCAAACACGTGCAGCGGGCGGTTGAGATCGAAGGTGAAGAAATTGGTGATATCCACCAGCGCCGAGATCGGCCGCAGCCCGATCGCGCGCAGCCGGCGCTGCAGCCAGTCCGGCGAGGGCCCGTTGCGCACGCCGCGGATGAGCCGGCCGGTAAACAGCGGGCAGCCCTGCGCGAGCGCCGGGTCGATGCGCACGCCGATGGGGCTGTCGAAGCTGCCCGCCACGCTGGGCACGTCGCGCGGCTTGAGCCGGCCGAGCCCGCGCGCGGCGAGATCGCGCGCGATGCCACGCACGCCGAGCGCGTCGGGGCGGTTCGGGGTGATGGCGATCTCGATGACCGGATCGTTCAGCCCAGCCCAGTCGATGAAGCGCACGCCGAGCGGCGCATCCTCCGGCAGGTCGATGATGCCCTCGTGATCGTCCGAGATCATCAGCTCGCGCTCGGAGCACAGCATCCCGCGGCTTTCCTCGCCGCGGATCACGCCGGGCTGCAGATCGACGCCGGTGCCGGGGATATGCGTGCCCACCGGGGCGAAGACCCCGACCATGCCGGTGCGCGCATTGGGCGCGCCGCACACGACCTGAAGCTCCTGCGCCGCGCCCTCGGGGCCGTCGGGCCAGGCCTCGACGTGGCACAGGCGCAAGCGGTCGGCGTTGGGATGCTGGCGCGCCTCGATGACGCGGGCGATGCGGAAGGCCCCGAGCGTGGCGGCCGGGTCCTCGACCCCCTCGACCTCAAGGCCCAGATCTGTGAGCGCCTCGGTGATCGCGCCGAGATCGGCGTCAGTCTCGAGGTGTTCCTTCAGCCAGGAGAGGGTGAACTTCATCGCGCGCGTCCTCGCATTGCCGTCGCGCGCGGCTTAGCGCATGGCACCGGGCAAGAAAAGCCCGCTCGCCGCGCGCGTGCGAGGCCGCGACCCCGCCCGCGACACCCGAAGGCGCGGGTTGCTCAGCCGCCGCGCTTGCGGCGCAGCGCGCTCCAGCCGCCGGCCACGATCAGCGCCGCCAGCGCCGTCTTGACCACCCCGCCGAACTGGAACGGCCAGACCGCACCGAAAAAGGCGGCCTCGAGATCGAGGGGCGTGATCGCCCAGAGCCACAGCATCCCCGGCACGAACAGCAGGAGCGCCGGGATGTAGGCGGCGACGAAGAGCCGGAGCACCCCGCGGTCGAGCCCGCGCTCCACCAGCCAGCCGGTCAGCCACGCCATCGCCACGAACCCGACGAGAAAGCCCCCCGTCGGCCCCACAAGGTAGGGCAGCCCCGCCGCGCCGCCCGCAAAGACGGGCAGCCCCGCCGCGCCCTTCGCGAGATACAGCATCAGCGTCGCCCCGGCGAGCCGCGCGCCCAGCGTCAGCCCGACGATCGAGATCGCGAGCGTCTGAAGCGTCATGGGCACGGGATACATCGGCACGCTGATCTGCGCCGACATGGCGACGAGCAGCGAACCGGCGAAAACGAGCGCGGCCTGGCGCGCGAGCGACAGATCGCCCAGCAGGGCGTGCGACAGGGTGGCATCACGGCGCATGAGATCGGTCCTTTCCGTCAGCAGCTTTGATTGGTTTTTCGCATCCCGGCCTTCAAGTCAAGCTGCGCGGGGCTTGCGCGCGCCGCGCCTGCGCGCGTAAGGGGCAGGCATGGATAATCCTGACCGCATCGCCCTCGTCACCGGCGCCTCTCGCGGGCTCGGCGCGGCGCTTGCCGAAGCGCTCGCGGCGGCAGGCTGGCACGTGCTGGCCGTGGCGCGCACCACCGGCGCGCTCGAGGAGCTCGACGACCGCATCAAGGCCGCCGGCGGCAGCGCCACCCTCGCGCCGATGGACATCACCAACGCCGACGCGATGCGACACATGTGCCGCTCGGTGCATGACCGCTGGGGCCGGCTCGATCTCTGGGTGCATACCGCGATCGACCCGCCGCCGCTCGCGCCGGCGGGGCACATCGCGGCCAAGGACTGGGATCGCTGCGTGGCGACCAACATCCACGCCACCGGCGCGCTCATCCCGATGATCGAGCCGCTCCTGCGGGCCGCACCTTCGGGCGCGGCGCTGTTCTTCGACGATCCGCGCGCGGGGCAGAAATTCTACGGCGCTTATGGCGCGAGCAAGGCCGCGCAGATCGCGCTCGCGCGCAGCTGGCAGGCGGAGAACGCGCGCCTCGGCCCGCGCATCATCATCGACACCCCGGCGGCGATGCCGACCACGACGCGCGCGCGCTTCTATCCCGGCGAAAACACCGACCGCCTGACCCCGTGCCGCGATGAGGCCGCGCGCATCCTTGCCGCGCATGTCACGTCCGCGCGCCCCTGACGGGGGACGCGGGCGGCACGGCGCTTTACCCTCCTGCGCCGGTGCAATACGTAGGGCGCGACGCGGCAGCGAAGGGCTCCAACATGCGCATCCTTGTCACCAATGACGACGGCATCAACGCGCCCGGGCTCAAGGTCGTCGAGGACATCGCCGCCGCGATCGCGGGGCCGTCGGGCGAGGTCTGGACGGTGGCGCCGGCATTCGAGCAATCGGGCGTGGCGCACAAGATTTCCTTCACGCATCCGATGATGATCGCCAAGCTCGGCCCACGCCGCTACGCCGCCGAGGGCTCGCCGGCCGATTGCGTGCTCGCCGGGCTCTATGACGTGCTCCATGGCGGGCTGCCCGATCTGGTGCTGTCGGGGGTCAATCGCGGCAACAACGCGGCCGAGAACGCGATGTATTCGGGCACCGTGGGCGGCGCGCTCGAGGCGGCGCTGCAGGGGCTGCCGGCGATCGCGATGTCGCAGTATTTCGGGCCCCAGACCGAGGATCTCGCCGATCCGTTCGACGCCGCGATCGGCCACGGCACCGAGCTGGTGCGCAAGCTGCTCGATCAGGGGATCTGGGACAAGGGCGATTACCGGCTGTTCTACAACGTGAATTTCCCGCCCATCGCGGCGGCGGACGTCAAGGGCCTGAAGGTGACCAACCAGGGCTACCGCAAGGATACCTTCTTCGGCGTCGAGCCGCATATCTCGCCTGCGGGGCGCAAGTTCCTGTGGATCAAGGGCGGCCCGCAGCATCTGCCCACCGCGCCGGGCTCGGACGCGGCGGCGAACCTCGACGGGCATATCTCGGTCACGCCGATGCGCGCCGATCTGACGGCCCATGACGCGCTGGACGCGCTGCGCGCGCGGCTCGAGACATGAGCGACGACGCCGAGCGCCGGATGCGGTTTCTCTACACCATCCGCTCGCGGGGGGTGACCGACAATCGCGTGCTCGCGGCGATGGAGCGCATCGACCGCACCGCCTTCGTGCGCGGGGTGTTCGCCGAGCGCGCCCTCGACGACACGCCGCTGCCCATCGCCTGCGGCCAGACCATCAGCCAGCCCTCGATCGTCGGGCTGATGACCGAGGCGCTGGAGCCGGGCGAGCGCGACAAGGTACTCGAGGTGGGCACCGGCTCGGGCTACCAGGCGGCGATCCTGTCGCTGCTGGCGCGCCGGGTCTACACGCTGGAACGCCATCGCAGGCTCGTCCATGCCGCGCGACGCGCCTTCGACGCGCTGGGCCTCGCCAACATCACCGCGATCACCACCGACGGCTCGCACGGGCTGCCCCAGCAGGCGCCTTTTGATCGCATCCTCGTCACCGCCGCCGCCGAGGACCCGCCCGGCCCCCTATTGGCGCAGCTTCGCGAGGGCGGTATCATGGTCGTGCCGGTCGGACAGTCGGATACGGTTCAAAGCCTTATCCGGGTCCGCCGCACCGCGTCGGGCTTCGATTACGAGGAGCTGCGGACGGTGCGCTTCGTGCCTCTCGTCGAGGGGCTGGGGGAGGAATGAACGGCCGCGGGCCGCACAACGAGAGGCAGACAGCATGACATTCAGCCGCCACACGACGCTCCGCGCGCTCGCCCTCGGCACAAGCGCCATGGTGCTCGTCGCCTGCGGCGACCGTTTCGACATGGACCTGCGCAGCTCCGACAGCGGCTTTTCGACCACCGAGGCGGCGCGCGAACCGACGGGACCGCGCCCGGAACCCGACGATCGCGGCGTGATCTCCTATCCGAACTACCAGATCGCCGTGGCGCAAAGCGGCGATACGGTCGACAGCGTGGCCAACCGGCTGGGGATCGACGGCGCGCAGCTCGCCAGCCGCAACGCGCTCGATCGCAACATGACGCTGCGCAGCGGCGAGGTCCTGGTGCTGCCCGAGCGCGTCTCGGAACCCTCGCCCGAAACCGGCGCCGATCGAACCGGCCCCATCCGCCCGACCGACAGCGACATCGGCACCATCGCGACGACCGCGCTCGACCGCGCCGACGCCGAGACCGACGCGCCGCGCGGCACCGGCCGCGAACCGACCCAGCACCGCGTCCAGAGCGGCGAGACGGCGCAATCCATCGCGGCGCGTTACGGCGTGTCCACCCAGGCGCTGGTGGACTGGAACGGTCTCGACGCGGATCTGACGCTGCGCGAGGGGCAGGCGCTGATCATCCCGGTGAGCACGCGCATCGACGCGCCGAGCGCGCCGGGAGAGGGCTCGCCGACCCCGGCGCCGCCCGACACGACACCCGAGGAACGCGCAGCCGCGCAGCCCGAGCCCGAACCGCAGCCCGCGCGCGAACCGGAGCCCGAGCCCGAACCCGAACCCGAACCCGCGCCGGAGCCCGAACCGCAGGAGGAAGAGACCGTCGCGACGCCCGAATCGCCCGATCTCGGCGCCGAGCGCGGCGCCGGCGATGGCGGCTTCGCCATGCCGGTCAGCGGGACCATCATCCGCGACTATGCCGCCGGCAGAAATGACGGCATCGATATCGGCGCCGATGCCGGCACCACGGTGCGCGCGTCGGCGGACGGCACCGTCGCCGCCGTGACCGAGGACACCGACGAGGTGCCGATCCTCGTGCTCGAACACCCCGACGACTACCTGACGGTTTACGCCAATATCGCCAACATCGCGGTGGCGCGCGGCGACTCGGTCTCGCAGGGCGACCCGATCGCGTCGGTGCGCGACAGCGATCCGCCCTTCATGCATTTCGAGATCCGGCGCGGCTTCGACAGCGTGGACCCCACCCCCTACCTGCAGTGACCCGGATCAGCCGAGCGCGACACCGTGGCGCCCGGCGAGATCGGTGAAGAACTGCCAGGCGACGCGGCCGGAGCGCGCGCCGCGCGTCGTCGCCCATTCCAGCGCCTCGGCGCGCAGCGTCTCCGGCGCGAGCGCAAGGCCATGCGCCGCGCAATACCCCTCGACCATCGCGAGATACTCGTCCTGGCTGCACGGGTGAAAGCCGAGCCACAGGCCAAAGCGGTCCGACAGCGACACCTTCTCCTCGACAGCCTCGGAGGGGTTGATCCCACTCTGGCGCTCGTTCTCGATCATGTCGCGCGGCATCAGGTGGCGGCGGTTCGAGGTCGCGTAAAGCAGGACATTGTCCGGCCGCCCGGCCACGCCGCCATCGAGCACCGCCTTGAGCGACTTGTAATGCGTGTCGTCCCGATCGAAGGACAGATCGTCGCAAAACAGCACGAAACGGTGCGCTGCACCCCGCAGCTGATCGAGCAGGCGCCCCACCGAGGGCAGATCCTCGCGCTGCAACTCAACGAGCTTCAGTCCGCCGACCTCGGCGAGCACGGCGGCATGGACCGCCTTGACGAGGCTCGACTTGCCCATCCCGCGCGCGCCCCACAGGAGCGCGTTATTGGCCGGCAGCCCGCGCGCGAACTGGCGCGTGTTGGTCATCAGCGTGTCGCGCGCGCGCTCGACCGCCACGAGATGATCGAGCGGCACCCGATTGACCTCGGTCACCGGGGCGAGCCGGTCGGGCTCGGTGTGCCAGACGAAGGCGTCGGCGGCGCCGAAATCGGGGGCGGGCGGCGGCGGCGGGCTGAGCCGCTCGAGCGCGTCGGCGATGCGCCGCAGCGCCTGCGTCGTGGTCGCCGCGCCCCGATCAGTCGTCATCCCACAACCCCTGCGCGCGCAGCTCCGCCTCGCGCTTGCGCTCCACCCGGCGCACGAGCATGATCGATAGCTCGTAGAGCCCGTAGACCACCACGAAGAGGATGATCTGGGTGATCACGTCGGGCGGGGTGACGAGCGCGGCGAGCGCGAGAATCCCCACCACCGCGTATTTGCGCCCCCCCGCGAGCCCCTCGGACGAGACGAGTTCCGCCTTGCCCATCAAGGTGAGCAACACCGGCAACTGGAAACACATCCCGAAGGCGATGATGAATCGCGTCGTCAGCGAGAGATATTCCTCGATGGAGCCCGAAAAGGTCACGCCGGCGGCGGCGAGCGCGCTCGCTTCGCCCTCGGGCAGATCCTCGCCAAGCGGGCTGTCGATGCCCGGCTGCTGGAAGCCGAGGAAGAAATCGAAGGCCAGCGGCGTGACGATGTAGAACGCGAACGACGCGCCGAGAAAGAACATTACCGGCGACGCGATGATGAAGGGCAGAAAGGCGTTCTTTTCCTGCCGGTAGAGGCCCGGCGCGACGAAGCGCCACATCTGCGTCGCGATGTAGGGAAAGGCGAGCACGAACCCGCCCAGAAGCGAGATCCGGATCGCGACGAAGAAGCCCTCCTGCAGCCGGATCAGGATCAGGTTGCAGCTCTGGCCGCGCGACTCGAGCGCCGAGCACAGCGGCTGTGTGAGGAAGTTGAAGATCGGGCTCCAGACCGTGAAGCAGATCACCATGCCGATGATGAAGGCGATCACCGACTTGATGATCCGCGAGCGCAGCTCGGTGAGATGCTCGATCAGGGGGGCGGGCTTGTCGTCGAGGTCGTCGTCGCGGGTGCTCATGCGTCGTCCTGCTTGGAGCCGCCCTGCGCGGGATCGTCCGATGGCGCATCGCTGCCCGCCTGCGGCGTTGCCCTTCCGGCCCCGCCGCTGCCTTTATCGTCGGCCCTGCGCGCCTTCGCGGCATCGCGCCGCGCCGCGGCCTGCGCGCGCCGTTCGGCGCTTTCGGCCGCGCGATCCTTTGCGAGCTTTTCCGTCTCGGGGCCGCGCGGTTTCGACGGCGCCTCGGCGTCGGCGGCCTCGGCGGCCTCGTCATCGGTGGGCTCGTCGGGCTGAAGCCCCGCCTTCATCTTCGCTTTCCAGTGCTTGGGCCCCTTGGCGACATCCTCGAGCTCGTCGACGCCCATATCCTTGCCCGCTGCCGCATCCTTGAACTCGCGTGCGACGTCCTTGACGCCGGATTCATCGGCCGCGTTCTCCATTGCACGCTGGAAATCGCGCCCCATGCTCCGGATGCGCGCCATGAACTTGCCGAGATTGCGAAACAGCCCCGGCAGATCCTTGGGGCCCACCACGATGAGCGCCACGATCCCGATGATCAGCAGCTCGGTCCAGCCGATATCAAGCATCCTGCCCTGCCCCGCAGCCCGATGGCGCCGTCGTCAGGCCTTGTCCTTGTCGTGCTCGGGGGCGGCATCGCGCGCGCTGCCGAGCTCGGACTCGGCATCGGTCTGGTTCTCGAGCTCCTCGGAGCCCTCCTTGATCCCCTTCTTGAAGGAGGTGATCCCCTTGCCGACCTCGCCCATCAGCGAGCTGATCTTGCCGCGCCCGAAAAGCACGAGCACGACGATCGCGATGAGGAGCAGGCCGGGAAGTCCGATATTGTTGAGCATGACTCTCTCCCTTGGATGCCGGGGCATCTCTGCATGGCGCTCCCGCTCTATTTATTGACTCGGTCGCGCCATTCAAAGCCCCAATCCGGACGCAAGGCAGGTTTTTTCCACCCCCGGCTTCACAGTGTCGCGTTCACCCCGCCACCGTCATGCAGCACGTTCTGGCCCACGATGAACGCCGCCTGCACCGAGCACAGAAAGGCGCAGACGGCGCCGAACTCCGCCGCGGTGCCATAACGGCGCACCGGAATCGTGGCCTCGCGCCGGCGCTTGGCCTCTTCGACGCTGATGCCCTCGCGCTCGGCGACGCCGCCATCGAGCGCGACGGCGCGGTCGGTCGCGTGAATGCCGGGCAACAGGTTGTTGATCGTGACACCCTTCTCGGCGACCTGCCGCGAGGTGCCGGCGACATACCCCGTCAGCCCTGCGCGCGCCGAATTCGACAGCCCGAGCACCGGGATCGGCGCCTTCACCGATTGCGAGGTGATGTTGACCACCCGGCCCCAGCCGCGCTCCATCATCGCAGGCACGAGCGCGGAGATGAGCGCGATCGGCGTGAGCATGTTGGCGTCGAGGGCCGCGATGAAATCCTCCCGGCCCCAGTCGGTCCACATCCCGGGGGGCGGGCCGCCGGCATTGGTCACCAGGATGTCCACCTCGCCCGCTGCGTCGAGCACCCTGGCGCGGCCGTCCTCGGTGGTGATGTCGGCGGCGACGGCCGTGACCGGCACGCCATGCGCGTCGCGGATTTCCTGCGCGGTCGCGTCGAGTGCCTCGGCCCCACGCGCATTGATGACGAGTTCGACGCCCGCCTCCGCCAGCGCCTCGGCGCAGCCGCGCCCGAGTCCCTTCGATGCCGCGCAGACCAGCGCGCGCTTGCCGCGAATCCCGAGATCCATACGGTCTCCCCCAGTGTTGCCCCACGTCAGGATGTGCCGGCAAAGCGCGACATGCAACCGCGGCGACCATCGCCCGCGTTCAGAAAACGGATGCCCCGCGCCGCACACTGCGTTATACCCGAACGCGACGCAAGCGGCCGAAGGCGGGGAGGACGCGATGACGACGATTCTGGCGGCCAGCGACCTGACGGAGCGGTCGCAGCATGTCCTTGGCCGCGCCCTCGCACTCGCGGGGACGCTAGACGCGAATGTGGTGTTCGTTCATGTCGCACCGCGCGGCATGCCGGATCTGCGCGTCGAGGCCGCGCGCGCAGCGATGCAGGACCAGTGCGACATGATGCGCGGCGCCGGCGGTGTCACGGTCGAGGTGCTGCGCGGCCGGCCCGAGCTCGTGATTCCCGACCGCGCGGCGCAGGACGAGGCGATGCTGCTGGTGCTCGGGCTGCACCGGCCGCGGGCGGTGTTCGATCTGTTGCGCCTGACCACGCTGGAGCGCATCGTACTGCGCGCGCAGGTGCCGGCGCTCATCGCCCACACCCCGCCCGAGCGCACCTATCGCAACGTGCTCGCCGCCGTCGATTTCAACACCGCCGACATGGCCGTCCTGCAATTCGCCCAGACGCTGGCACCCGATGCGGCGCTGCACGCCATTCATGCGCTCACCCTGCCGCTGCGCGAGAAGCTGCCAACGTCATCGAGCGAGCCGCTTTCGGCGCCGAGCGTGCAGGAGGCGCGGGCGCGCTGTCAGGAATGGCTGCGGCTGCCGGGCGTGCCGTCGGCGCTGCACGCGCCCGAGATCGTGCCCGGCGGGTTGCACGAGGTGCTCAATTTCCGCATCGACGAGCTCGATCCCGAACTCGTCGCCATCGGCGCGGGGATGCGCGCGAACGCGGATCGGCTCGGCAACTATGCACGCGACCTGATGCGCGAGCCGCCCACCGATTTGCTCGTCGCCAAGCCCCCGGCCGAGGCGCAGGTCGAGACCGAGGTTCAGGCGAAGAGTTCGTGACACAGCTCCAGCGCCTCAACCAGCGTATCGACCTCGGCGCGGGTATTGTAGAGGCCGAATGACGCGCGGCATGTCGCGCTCACGCCGAGATGCGTCATCAGCGGTTGCGCGCAATGATGCCCGGCGCGCACCGCGACACCCTTCTTGTCGAGCACCGTCGAGATGTCGTGCGGGTGGCCCGCGCCGTCCAGCGTGAACGAAAAGATCGCCCCCTTGGAGGCGGACTCGCCCTGCACGCTCAACCAGTTGAGGCCCGCGAGCCGGTCGCGCGCATAATCGCGCAAAGCCGCCTCATGCGCGGCGACATTGTCCATGCCGAGCTCCATGAGATAGTCGAGCGCGGACCCCAGCCCGATCTGCTGCACGATACCGGGGGTGCCCGCCTCGAACTTCATCGGCGGGTCATTATAGGAGACATGATCGCGCGCGACGTCGCGGATCATGTCGCCGCCGCCCATGAAAGGACGCATCTCGGCCATGCGCTCCGACGCGATCCAGATCGCGCCCGAGCCCGACGGCCCGTAGAGCTTGTGGCCGGTGATCGCGTAGAAATCCGCGCCCAGATCGGACAGATCGACGGGCATGTGCACCGCCGCCTGCGAGCCATCGACGAGGACCGGCACGCCGCGCGCGCGCGCCCCGTCGCAGATCGCCTTCACATCGACCTGCGTGCCCAGCACGTTGGACATGTGCGTGATCGCCACGAGCTTCGTGCGCGGGCCGATCGCGTCGAGCACCGCCTGCGGGTCGAGATCGCCGGCCGCATCGGTATCGACCCAGCGCAGCACCGCGCCTTGCCGCTCGCGCAGGAAATGCCAGGGCACGATGTTTGCGTGATGCTCCATGATCGACAGTACGATCTCGTCGCCCGACTCGATGCGCGGCGCCGCCCAGCCCTGCGCGACGAGGTTGATGCCCTCCGTGGTGCCCGAGGTGAAGACGATCTCGCGCTCATCCGGCGCGTTCAGAAAGCGCGCGACGGTTCCGCGCACCGCCTCGTACTGGTCCGTCATCAGGTTCGACAGGTAGTGCAGACCCCTGTGAACATTGGAATATTCATGCGAATAGGCGCGCGTGATCGTATCGATCACCACCTGCGGCTTCTGCGCCGAAGCGCCGTTGTCGAGATAGACCAGTGGCTTCCCGTTCACCTCGCGCGACAGGATCGGAAAATCCGCGCGCACCCGCTCGACGTCATACATAGCTCACCCCTGCGCCGGCGGCTCGAGCCCCAGCATGGACATGAAGAAAACAAGCACAAATGCCAGTGCGAAGGCCGTCGCGATGATCATCGCGAAAACCCGCCCCAGCGACGTGAAACCATGTAGGACGGCGATGAAATTCGTCAGCAGCCAGAAGAACACCACCATCGCCGCAACGCCGATGATGCCCGCGAGCGGCGGCAGGATCACGAGGGTGATCACCTGAATGACCTGAAAGAAGATCATCACGCATTGCAGCCAGGTCGCGAGCGTAAGCGCGCCTCCGAAGTCGCCCGTCCCGCCCATCGCGCGGCCGACATGGTGAATCGCCTGGACCACGATCAAGAGCGCGCCGCCCTGGATCACCACCGATTGCACCGGTGTGCCCAGAAGCCCCGGCGCGGTCAGCGCGCCGGTCATGGCGAGGATGCTGAACTGCCCCACGATCGCGCTGACGAGCACGACAAGCGCGAAGGCTTCCCAGCGCGCGCCCATCGGCAGATCGAGCGCCTTGACCTGCTCACCGACCGCCTTGGGGTCGCGCAGGGTCTCGCGCACCAGCGCGGCGAAGGAGGAAAACGACGTGTCCATGCGCCCTCATTAGGCTGTCGCGCCGTCACCCTCAAGCGCGGCCTCGCGCAGGCCGGCGAGCACGAAACCGATATACGTCGCAAGCGCGACGAAGCCGAAGATCTGCACCACGGCACCCGGCCCGACAAAGGCCACGAGCAGCCCATGGGTGAGCCATAGCGGCGTCACCGCGAGCAGCGCCCAGAAGGTCACCAGCCGCGCGCTCCAGAAGCTGCTCGGCGCGCCCATCAGCCGCTGCAACCCGTGCAGCACCGCGGCAAGGCCGTAAAACACCAGTGGCGCGACAAAAAGCCACCCAAACAGCGCCCCCGAGAGCATCGCCGTGAGCGGTATCTCGTCGGACAGATGCGCCTCGCGCGACAGCCGCGGCCATTGCGCGACGAAGATCAGCAGACAGGCAATCATCAGATAGGCCAGCGCGCGATCCTCGCGCTTGCCGTGATTGAGCAGGCGCCGCACCACCCGGCGCGGCGCGCGATAGCTCTCGACGATATTGCCCGTGACCGACATTCAGCCCTTGTGCCGTTCCAGCCAGCCCGCGAGACGGGTGCGGATGTCCTCGGCGAGGGTCTCGTCCTCGATCTCCTCGATCGCCTCGGCGATGAAGGCGAGCACCAGCAGCGCCTCGGCCTCGTGCTGCGCGATGCCGCGCGCGCGCATGTAGAACAGGTGCTCGGGGTCGATCTCGCCGGAGGTCGAACCGTGCGAGCACTGCACGTCATCGGCGTAGATCTCGAGCTCGGGCTTGGCGAGGAACTGGCTGCGCTCGTCGAACAGCAGCGACTGGCTGATCTGGTAGCCGTCGGTTAGCTGGGCCGGCTGCTCGACGAGGATCTTGCCCTGAAACACCCCCACCGCGCCACCGCGCAGCACCTTCTTGAACACCTGCCGGCTCTCGCATTCGGGCGCGCGGTGGGTGATGAACACCGTGTCGTCGCCGTGAAACGCCCCGTCGCCGAGCGCCGCGCCCGCGATATGGGCCGCACCCTTCTCGCCATCGAGCCAGACCACCGCCTCGTTGCGCGTCAGCGCCCCGTTGGCGCACAGTGTGAAGGATTTGCACACGCTCTCGCGGCCGAGCCGGGCGAAGAGATGCGTCGCCGCGCGGCGTTCATGGTCGCGCCCCTGCGCGCGCACGTGATGGAAGCGCCCGCCATCGGCGATATCCACCTCCATGACCTGGCTGAACCGGGCCGCGGCGGGGCCGTTCTCGAGCACGGTGAGCTCGGCACCGGCGTCCACGCGGATGACGTGATGCAGCATCGCGTCGGCGCTCGCGTCGCGGCGCGTGTAGATGAGCGAGACGGGCTTGGCGGCCTTGCCGGTCGCCCGGATCAGCACGCCATCCTCGGCAAAGGCGGTGTTATACGCCGCGAGGGGGCGCTCCACGGGCTCCTGCCCGCGCGCCTCGAGCACGCCGTAGATGTCCTTGGCCCAGTGGATGTCGCGCGCCCCGGCCTCGGCGAGGCGCTCGATCTCGACCCCGGCGAGCGCCGGGTCATCGGACGCCGCGGCATCGAACACCCCGTCCACGAAGACGAGGCGCACCCGGTCGATCGCCTCGAAGACCGCCGTCTCGTCCGCGATCTCGAGGACCGCCGCCGCTTGCGGCGCATCCGCGGTCAGGGCTTTGGGGTCGGTGTATTTCCAGTACTCGTCGCGCTTGCCCGGCAGGGTGATCGTGCGCGCACGCTCAAGGGCGGCCTCGCGCGCCGCCCGCGCCCAGGCGCCGCTTTCGGGCAGGCCGCGCGCGCCGAGCCATGCCTGCGTCGCCTCGGCCTTGGAAGCGCGCAGCTTGTGCTTGGGGATCGCCATCAGGCCACCTCGCCGAGAATGTCACCGTAGCCGTTCTCCTCGACCTCGAGCGCGAGTTCGGGCCCGCCGGACTTCACGATGCGCCCGTCGGACATGATGTGCACGACATCCGGCTTGATGTGATTGAGCAGGCGCTGGTAGTGCGTGATCACGAGAAAGCCGCGGCCTTCGGACCGCAGCGCGTTCACCCCCTCGGCCACGAGCTTCATCGCGTCCACGTCGAGGCCCGAATCGGTCTCGTCGAGCACGCACATCTTCGGCTCGAGCATCGCCATGTGCAGGATCTCGTTGCGCTTCTTCTCGCCGCCCGAGAAGCCGGTATTGACCGGGCGCTTGAGCATCTCGGGGTCGATCTTGAGCGACTTGGCCTTCTCGCGCACGAGCTTGAGGAAATCGGCGGAGCTGATCTCCTCCTCGCCGCGCGCGGCGCGCTGCGCGTTCACCGCGGTGCGCAGGAAGGTCATGTTGCCCACGCCAGGGATCTCTACCGGATACTGAAACGCCAGGAACAGCCCCGCCGTGGCGCGCTCCTCGGGCTCCATCGCAAGGATGTCGGCCCCCTCGAGCGCGGCGCTGCCCTCAGTGACCTCGTAGCCCTCCTTGCCGGAGAGCACATAGGCCAGCGTGGACTTGCCCGAGCCGTTCGGCCCCATCACCGCATGGACCTTGCCGGCGTCCACCTCGAGATCGACCCCCTTGAGGATCTTCACATCGGCGTCGTCTTCGAGCTGCGCGTGCAGGTTCTTGATCGTCAGCATCTTTGCCCCGTCCATCCGTTCATCATCAATCGGCCCGCGCGGTGACGCGGGCCATACCATCCGTTTGCGCAGGCCTCAGCCCACCGACCCCTCGAGCGAGATCGCCACGAGCTGCTGCGCCTCCATGGCGAATTCCATCGGTAGCTCCTGCAGCACCTCCTTGCAGAAACCGTTCACCACGAGCGCCACGGCCTCTTCCTCGCCGATCCCGCGCGAGCGGCAATAGAAGAGCTGATCGTCATCGACCTTGGAGGTCGTCGCCTCGTGCTCGGCCCGGCTCGACGCGTTGCGCACCTCGATATAGGGCACCGTGTGCGCGCCGCACTTGTTGCCGATGAGCAGGCTGTCGCACTGGGTGAAGTTGCGCGAGGTCTTCGCCTTGGGGTGCATCGAGACGAGTCCGCGATAGGTGTTCTGGGCCTGTCCGGCGCTGATGCCCTTGGAAACGATGCGGCTCTTCGTGCGCTCGCCGAGATGGATCATCTTGGTGCCGGTATCGGCCTGCTGCCAGTTGTTGGTGATCGCCACCGAGTAGAACTCGCCCTGCGTGTCGTTGCCGCGCAGGATGCAGGAGGGATACTTCCAGGTGATCGCGGAGCCGGTCTCGACCTGGGTCCACATCACCTTGGCGCGATCCTCGCGGCAATCGGCGCGCTTGGTGACGAAGTTGTAGATGCCGCCCTTGCCGTCCTCGTCGCCGGGATACCAGTTCTGCACGGTGGAATACTTCACCTCGGCATCCTCGAGCGCGACGATCTCCACGACGGCGGCATGAAGCTGCGTCGTGTCGCGCTTGGGCGCGGTGCAGCCTTCGAGATAGCTCACATGCGAGCCCTTGTCGGCGATGATGAGCGTGCGCTCGAACTGGCCGGTGTTCTCGGCGTTGATGCGGAAATAGGTGGACAGCTCCATCGGGCAGCGCACCCCCGGCGGCACATAGACGAAGGAGCCGTCGGTGAACACCGCCGAGTTGAGCGCGGCAAAGAAGTTGTCGCCCTGCGGCACGACCGAGCCGAGATACTTCTTCACGAGCTCGGGATACTTCTCGATCGCCTCCGAGATCGGGCAGAAGATCACCCCGGCCTTGGCGAGCTCCTCCTGAAAGGTCGTGCCCACGCTGACGGAGTCGAACACCGCATCGACGGCGACCTTGCGGCCCTCGGCGGGCGCGTCCTCGGCCCCCTCGACACCGGCGAGGATCATCTGCTCGCGCAGCGGGATGCCGAGCTTTTCATAGGTTTCCAGAAGCTTGGGATCCACGTCGTCGAGCGACTTGGGCTTTTCCGTCATGCTCTTGGGCTTGGCGTAGTAATACTGCTCCTGGTACTCGACCGGCGGGATCTCGAGCATCGCCCAGTCGGGCTCTTCCATCTGCTGCCAGCGCCGGTAGGCCTGCAGCCGCCACTCGGTCATCCACTCGGGCTCGCCGTTCTTGTCCGAGATCAGACGAACGATGTCCTCGTCGAGCCCCTTGGGCGCGAAGTCCATCTCGATATCGGTCGACCAGCCGTGCTTGTATTTGCCGGCCATCGACTGGACGGTATCGACGGTCTCCTGATCGACGCCCTCGCGCGCCTCTTCCGTATCCAGTGGAGCCATGGCCCTGATCCCCTTTTTCCGTCGCCCCGCGCCGGCTCTAGGCCGCCCTTGCGCGGGCCTTTCCAAGCTGCTTCGCCCATGTCTCGGCGAAGCGCAACACGTCCTCCTCGGTCGTCGCGGGGCCGATCGACACCCGCAGGACCGACGCCGCCGTCGCGGGATCGAACCCCATCGCCAGCGGCACGCGCCCGGTGCGCGTCTTGCCCGACGAACACGCCGCCCCCGCCGAGACGGCGAAACCGGCGAGATCCATCGCCATCACCTGCGTCTCGCCCTTCCAGCCGGGCGCGGCGACGCAACTCGTGTTGGGCAGGCGCGACGCGCCTTTCCCGACAAAAATAATCTGTTCCGCCTGCGCGGCCAGAGCCTGTTCTAGAATATTTCTAATTCGGGCGACACCCTCCCAGACCCCGTCATCGAGATCGCGCGCCGCGGCCGCGGCCGCGGCACCGAAGCCGGCGATGCCGATGACGTTCTCGGTGCCCGAGCGCCGGCCCATTTCCTGGCCGCCGCCGCGGATGCGCGCGGCAAGCTCGGTGCCCCGGCGCAGCACCAGCGCGCCCACGCCCTTCGGCCCGCCCAGCTTGTGCGCCGAGACGAACCCCATCTCGCAACCGAGCCAGTTGAAGGCGAAGGGGATCTTGCCGAAGCCCTGGGTGAGGTCCGCCACGGCGAGCCCCGGCGCCAGCTCCTGGATTACGCCGGTCTCCGAATTGGCCAGTTGCAGCGTCGCGCGCGCCGGATCGGGCACCTGAACGCGCCCGTCGGGATCCACCGCGAGCGCGGCCTCGCTCCAGGCGAGGACCGCGTCATGCTCGATCTCGGCCGCCTGCAGGGCGCGCCCCTCCAGCGCGAGCGCGGCCGCCTCCGTCGCGCCCGAAGTGAACACGATATCCGCCCCCTCGGCACCCAGCGCCGCCGCGATTTCCGTGCGCGCGCGCTCGACGAGGCCGCGCGCGGCGCGCCCCTCGGCATGCACCGCCGACGGATTGCCGACAAGATCCATCGCATCGATCATCGCCGCGCGGGCCTCGGGCCGCAGCGGCGCCGTCGCGTTCCAGTCGAGGTAAACCCGTCGCATCATTCCGCGTCCACGATCTCGAACAGCCCCGGCACCGCCGGGCAAGGGCTCAGCGCGTCCTCGGCCACATCAGACAGCCGTGTCTGATGCAGGAAGACATAGACATGCGCGCTCAACCCCTCCCAGAGCCGGTTCGCGCGCGCCTGCGCCATCGTTCCCGAAACCGCTCCGGAGGCGCCCGCGCCGGTATACATCGCGCTCACCGTCTCATCCACCGCCTCGAGAACCTCCGAAACCCGGATCGCATCCGCCGACCGGGCCAGCCGATAGCCGCCGCCGGGGCCGCGCACAGACTCCACGAGCCCGCCGCGGCGCAGCTTGACGAAGAGCTGCTCGAGATAGGGCAGCGAGACGTCCTGCCGGCGCGACACCTCCGACAAGGGCACCAACTCCCCATCCGGCGCAAGCGCCAGATCGACGAGCGCGACCATCGCATAGCGCCCTTTTGTCGAAAGCTTCATTGCCCGCATCCCGTCCAGAGGTTGACGCGCAGGCGCAGACTGCTTAGCTTCGCGCCGGTCGGCGGCGCGCGCACGACCCTGTTTGGAATAATTCTAAGGAGACTGTCCAGCCCCGTCAAGCGCGACGGTAGGATATCGGCGTTCGAAAGGAAAGCAGGCGACTCCATGCCCGAAGTGATTTTTCCCGGCCCCGAGGGCCGGCTGGAAGGCCGTTATCATCCCCAAGCCGCCAGAGACGCGCCGATCGCCCTCGTGCTGCACCCGCATCCGCAGTTCGGCGGCACGATGAACAACAAGGTCGTCTACAACCTGCATTACGCCTTCTACGGGCTGGGCTTTTCGGTGCTGCGCTTCAATTTTCGCGGCGTCGGGCGCAGCCAGGGGGAATACGATCAGGGGGTCGGCGAGCTCGCGGACGCGGCCTCCGCGCTGGACTATCTGCAATCGCGCAACCAGAACGCGCGCCATTGCTGGATCGCGGGGTTCAGCTTCGGCGCCTGGATCGGCATGCAGCTGCTGATGCGCCGCCCGGACATCAGCGGCTTCGTGTCGGTCGCCCCGCCGGCCAACATGTATGACTTCACTTTCCTCGCCCCCTGCCCCGCCTCGGGGCTGATCATCAATGGCACCGAGGACCGCGTCGCCCCGCCGCGCGACACCGAGACCCTCGCCGCCAAGCTTCAGGAACAACAGGGCATAACCGTCACCCATGAGCGCATCGCGGGCGCCGGGCACTTTTTCGAGGGCCCGCACATGGAGCCGATGCTGACCAATGTGAAGGACTACGTCACGCGCCGGCTCACCGAGGAGACGCGCTGAGGGGGCGCGGGCGGATGAAACGCATCGCGGTTTTCTGCGACGGGACCTGGAACCGCTCGGACGCCGCGCATCCGACCAATGTCGTCCATCTCGCCCGCGCGCTGCACCGCACCGCGCCCGACGGCACGCCGCAGATCGCCGTCTATGTCCCCGGCGTCGGCGCGGGCGCCGGGGCGAGCAAACTGCAAAGATGGCTCGACCGTGTTCTTGGGGGCGCGCTTGGCTGGGGGCTGACGCGCAACATCGCCGAGGCGTATCGCCATCTTGCGCTCAACCACGCGCCGGGCGACGAAATCTACATTTTCGGCTTCTCGCGCGGCGCGTATACGGCGCGCTCCCTGGCCGGGCTGATCCGCGCCTCGGGGCTGGGCGCACCCGCCAATGTCGGGCGCATCCCCGAGGCCATCGACCGCTACCGCGACCCGGACCCGCGCACCAGGCCCGATCACCCCGACAGCTTCGCCTTCCGCCTCGGCTTCGCGCCCGACACCGCGACGAGCGCCGCCGAAGCCGACTGGCGGGTGGCGCGCGGTCATCCGGAGCCGCCGCGCGTCGTGCTGCGGTATCTCGGGGTGTGGGACACGGTCGGCGCGCTCGGCATCCCCTTCGGCGTCACCCCGGCGCGGCTCACGGGCGCCTACAATTTTCACGACACCACCCTGTCGCACTGCGTGCGCGCCGCACGCCATGCCGTGGCCATCGACGAGCGCCGCCGATTCTACGCGCCGGCGCTTTGGGACAACGTCGCCGCGCTCAACGCCGCCACCGAGGGCACCCCGTACCGCCAGGAGTGGTTTCCCGGCGATCACAGCTCGGTCGGGGGTGGGGCGAAGGTACAGGGTCTCGCGGTGCAGGCGCTCGACTGGATGCGCGAGGGCGCCGAAGCGGCCGGGCTGCGCTTCGATGATCGTGTGCTCGCCCCGATCCTCGCGCGGGCCGACGCGGCCGCCCCGCTCGCGAGCACGCCCGACCCCGGGCTGTGGATGCGGCTGATGCTGCGGGTCAGTGCCGACCGAGACGGTCCGGTCCGGCCCGAGGACGTCTCCGGTGCGGCGCGGCGGCGCTGGGACGCGGTGCCCGGCTACCGCCCCGCCCCGCTGCGGCGCGTGGCCGCCACGCTGGACCCGGCGCCGACGCGCCGGTCCTGACGCCGCATTCGTATACCACGGCATACCATCTTTCCCCGCGTCACGGTTTGCGCTATACGCCACGCTGTGACGAAGTCGGTGGAACAGAGGAGCCGCGCCCATGACCAAGATCAAGGTGGACAACCCCGTCGTCGAGCTCGACGGCGACGAGATGACCCGCATCATCTGGGATTTCATCAAGCAGAAACTGATCCTGCCCTATCTCGACATCGATCTGAAATACTACGACCTGGGCATCGAGTCGCGCGACGCGACCGACGACCAGATCACCGTGGACGCGGCCAACGCCATCAAGCATTACGGCGCCGGCGTCAAATGCGCCACCATCACCCCCGATGACGGGCGCATGGAAGAGTTCAAGCTCAAGCGCAAGTATCGCTCCCCCAATGGCACCATCCGCAACATCCTCGGCGGCGTGGTGTTCCGCCAGCCGATCATCTGCAAGAACGTGCCGCGCCTCGTTCCCGGCTGGACGCAGCCCATCGTGATCGGCCGCCACGCCTTCGGCGACCAGTACCGCGCCACCGATTTCCACTTCCCCGGCAAGGGCAAGCTGTCGATCAAGTTCGTGGGTGAGGACGGCGAGACCATCGAGCACGAGGTCTATGACGCGCCCGGGCCGGGCGTGGCGCTCGCGATGTACAATCTCGACGAGTCGATCCGCGACTTCGCGCGTGCGAGCATGAATTACGGTCTCGACATGGGCTGGCCGGTGTATCTGTCCACCAAGAGCACGATTCTGCAGGCCTATGATGGCCGCTTCCAGGAGCTCTTCGAGGAAATCTATCAGACCGAGTTCAAGGAGCGGTTCGAGAAAGCCGGGATCACCTATGAACACCGCCTGATCGACGACATGGTCGCCGCGGCGATGAAATGGTCGGGCGGCTATGTCTGGGCGTGCAAGAACTATGACGGCGACGTGCAGTCCGACACCGTCGCGCAGGGCTTCGGCTCGCTGGGCCTGATGACCTCGGTGCTGATGACGCCGGACGGCAAGGTCGTCGAGTCCGAGGCCGCCCACGGCACCGTGACGCGCCATTACCGCCAGCACCAGCAGGGCAAGGAGACCTCCACCAACTCCGTGGCCTCGATCTATGCCTGGACCGGCGGGCTCAAGCACCGCGCCAAGCTCGACGGCAACGACAAGCTCAAGGAGTTCGCCGAGACGCTGGAGCGCGTGGTGGTCGAAACGGTCGAGTCCGGTCACATGACCAAGGACCTCGCGCTGCTCGTCGGGCCCGATCAGGGCTGGCTGACCACGCAGGGATTCCTCGACAAGATCGACGAGAACCTCAACAAGGCCCTCTCGGGCTGAGGCCGCGCGCCGCGCGCCGCGGCGGCTGGCGCCCCGTGCCGGCCCCTGCTATGGGGCGGGTGCGGGGCGACCGGCTTCGCGTTGTCGGCATTGCGGGGCGTTTCCATGCACTGGCTCTATCTCGGCGTGGCGATCCTGTTCGAAACGATCGGCACCACCGCGCTCCAGGCGAGTCAGCAATTCACCCGCGCGGGGCCGTCGGTGGTGGTGGTGATCAGCTACGCGCTCTCGTTCTATCTGCTTGCGCTGACGTTGCGCTTCATGCCCGTGGGAATCGTGTATGCGATCTGGTCGGGGCTCGGGATCTGCTTCATCGCGCTGATCGCCTATCTCGTTTTCGACCAGCGGCTCGACCTGCCGGCGGTGCTGGGCATGGCGATGATCATCGCGGGCATCATCGTCATCAACGTCTTCTCGAACACCGCGACGCATTGAGCCGGGCGTGATGGCGAAGCCCGCGGCCCATACCTGCACCGCCTGCGGCGCCGCTCACAAGAAATGGGCCGGGCGCTGCGACGCCTGCGGAGCATGGAACACCATCGTCGCCGAGGCACCCCTGTCGCAGGGGCCCGCGCGCGCCGGGCTCGGCGGTGCCAAGGGGCGGCGCGTCGCGCTGAGCGAGCTGTCCACCGCCGAGGCGCCGCCGCCGCGCAGCAATTCGGGGCTCGCCGAGCTCGACAGGGTGCTCGGCGGCGGGCTGGTGCCGGCCTCGGCGGTCCTGGTGGGCGGCGATCCCGGCATCGGCAAGTCCACGCTGCTGTTGCAGGCGGCGGCGCGCTTTGCGCAGGCGGGGCTGTCATGCATCTATGTCTCCGGCGAGGAAGCGAGCGCGCAGGTGCGGCTGCGCGCCCAGCGCCTCGGGCTCGCCGATGCGCCGGTGCGCCTCGCCACCGAGACCAGCCTGCGCGACATCCTGACCACCCTCGACGCCGAGCGCCCCGACCTCGTGATCATCGATTCGATACAGACCATGTGGTCCGACAGCGTCGACAGCGCGCCGGGCTCCGTCGCGCAGGTACGCGCCGCCGCGCATGAGCTCGTCAGCTTTGCCAAGCGGCGCGGCACGGCGGTGATCCTCGTCGGTCACGTCACCAAGGAGGGTCAGATCGCCGGCCCCCGCGTCGTCGAGCACATGGTCGATTGCGTGCTCTATTTCGAGGGCGAGCGCGGGCACCAGTTCCGCATCCTGCGCGCGGTCAAGAATCGCTTCGGCCCCGCCGACGAGATCGGCGTCTTCGAGATGACGGATGCCGGGCTCGACGAGGTCGCCAACCCCTCGGCGCTGTTTCTGTCCGAACGCGGCGAGCCGGCACCGGGCTCGGTGGTGTTCGCCGGCATCGAGGGCACGCGCCCGGTGCTCACCGAAATCCAGGCCCTCGTCGCGCCCTCCGCGCTGGGGACACCCCGGCGCACGGTGGTGGGCGTCGATGGCGGCCGGCTCTCGACGATCCTCGCCGTGCTCGAGGCGCGCTGCGGCATTCCCTTCGCCGGGCTCGACGTTTTCGTCAATGTCGCCGGGGGGATGCGGGTGAGCGAGCCGGCCGCCGATCTCGCCGTCGCGGCCGCACTCCTGTCGGCGCGCGAGGATGCCGCGCTGCCCGCCGACACGGCCGTGTTTGGCGAAATCAGCCTGTCGGGGGCGCTGCGTCCGGTGGGCCAGACCGAAAACAGGTTGAAAGAGGCGCGCAAACTTGGTTTCACCTCTGCGATCGCGCCCGCGCGCAGCAAGCTCGGCGCAGGTGAGGGAATGACGGTGCGGCAGATGCCCGATCTTGTGGGCTTCGTCGGGGACATCTTCGGAGCGGGCTGACGCTGGAGGCGGTATGGAAGGCTTCACCATCGTGGACACGATCGCGGCGGTCATCGTCGTGGTCTCGGCGCTTCTGGCCTATGCGCGCGGCTTCGTGCGCGAGTCGCTCTCGATCGCGGGCTGGATCGTGGCGGCGGTCGCGGCGTTCTATCTCGCCCCGGCCGCGCAGCCCTATGTCGCGCAGATTCCGTATCTCGACCGCTTTCTGACCGACAGCTGCGAGCTTGGTCTTCTGGCGAGCTTCGTCGCGGTCTTCGCGGTCGGCCTCGTCGTGATGGCGATCATCACCCCGGCCTTCGCCTCGGTGGTGCAGAACTCCGCGCTCGGCGGGCTGGACCGGGGCGCAGGGTTTCTCTTCGGGGCGGCGCGCGGGGTGCTGCTGGTGGCGATCGCCTTCATCATCTACGAGCGCGCCATGCCCGCGGCGGATATCGCGATGATGGATGACAGCCGCTCGGCGGCGATCTTCACCAACATCCAGTCCGAGGTCGATGACACCCTGCCCGACGAGGCGCCCGGCTGGCTTGTGGAACGCTACGAGGAGCTGGTCGCGCATTGCGGCCCGCCGGCGCAGTGACAGGGGCGTGACAGCGCGCGAGGCAGTGATTAGATGTAGGCGGCTTGCCCCGGCGCATGGAAGGACCTGACGCGATGCGTCCCGGCCACCCCTTCGACGACGACAAGCTGCGCGAGGAGTGCGGCGTTTTCGGTGTCATCGGCGTCACTGACGCGGCGAGCTTCACGGCGCTGGGGCTGCATGCGCTGCAGCATCGCGGCCAGGAGGCCGGCGGCATCATCACCCACCAGGCGGGCAGCGGCTTTCACTCCGCGCATAGCTTCGGCTATGTGCGCGACAACTTCACCAAGGCCAGCCTGATCGATGCGCTGCCGGGCCCCATCGGGATCGGCCATGTGCGGTATTCGACCTCGGGCGCCAAGGGCCCCACGGCGATGCGCGACGTGCAGCCCTTCTTCGGCGAGTTCGCCATGGGCGGGGCCGCGATCGCGCATAACGGCAACCTCACGAACGCCGAGGCGCTGCGCCGCGAGCTGATCGAGCGCGGCTCGATCTTCCAGTCGAGCTCCGATTCGGAATGCATCATCCACCTGATGGCGCGCTCGATCCAGAAGACCATCCCCGAGCGCATGAAGGACGCGCTGCGCCGGGTGGAGGGGGCGTTCTCCATCGTGGCGATGACGCGCACCAAGCTGATCGGGGTGCGCGATGCGCTCGGCGTGCGCCCGCTCGTGCTGGGGCGCGTGGGCGAGGGCTGGGTGCTGGCCTCGGAGACCTGCGCGCTCGACATCATCGGCGCCGATTTCATCCGCGAGATCGAGCCCGGCGAGATGGTCGTGATCACCGAGGACGGCGTCGAGAGCCATCACCCTTTCGAGCCGCAGCGCCCGCGTTTCTGCATCTTCGAGCATGTCTATTTCTCGCGCCCCGATTCAATGCTGGGCGGGCGCTCGGTCTACGAGACACGCCGCGCCATCGGCGTCGAACTCGCCCGCGAGGCGCCGGTGGAGGCCGATCTCGTCTGCCCCGTCCCCGACAGCGGCACCCCCGCCGCGATCGGCTACAGCCAGCAGGCCGGCATCCCTTTCGCGATGGGCATCATCCGCAACCAGTATGTCGGGCGCACCTTCATCGAGCCCACGGAGCAGATCCGCGACATGGGCGTGCGCCTCAAGCTTAACGTCAATCGCGCGCTGATTCGCGGCAAGCGCATCGTGCTCGTCGATGACAGCGTGGTGCGCGGGACGACCTCGCTCAAGATCAAGCAGATGATCCTCGACGCCGGCGCCGCCGAGGTCCATTTCCGCATCGCCTCCCCGCCGACATCGTGGCCGTGCTATTACGGCGTGGACACGCCCGAGCGCGACAAGCTGCTCGCCTCGCGCATGAGCGAGGCCGAGATGCGCGATCATCTCGGCGTGGACAGCCTGAGCTTCATCTCGCTCGACGGGCTCTACCGCGCCGCGGGCGAGGCCGCCGGGCGCAATGCGCAGGCGCCGCAATACTGCGATGCCTGCTTTTCCGGCGACTACCCGGTGCGCCCCTCCGACATGGTCGATTCGGGCCGGCTCGCGCTGAAGGCCTGACCCCCCTCAGGCGTCGAGCGCCTCGAGCACCGCCGCGCCGCACTCCGCCGTGCCCGCCTTGCCGCGCAGATCGGGCGTGCGCGCCGCCGGATC
>LFIK01000601.1_pt1 | contig 27290 bp, 25 predicted proteins | sample 643401 | NCBI WGS metagenome assembly LFIK01 (sample SAMN03777447, study PRJNA286221) | soda lake metagenome | biome: soda lake; feature: Kulunda steppe; material: water; isolation source: sample T5-Br brine of Lake Tanatar-5 | place: Russia: Kulunda steppe | collected 2010-07
AGGTTGTGGGCGATCTTGTCGATCCAGTGGTGGGCCATGCCCACCCCGGTGCGGCCGATGTCCATCGCGGAGAAGGGGGTCATCGCATCCCCTTGATGGCCATGCGGAGGTTGCCGGTCTTGAAGTTGAAGGCCTCGACCATCGCGCGGGACTGGAGGCCGTCCTTCATGGAGCCGACCATCTCCGTCTCCAAGTCCACGGAGTTGCCGTCAGCGTTGACGATGGTCGGCGAGGCGGCCTCGGAGGCGGTCATGCGCTCCGGCGCGCCGCGCCTGAGCGCGTCGCGCAGGGAGTCCTCGAAGTTCACCTGCTGTGCGCGGAAGCCGGGGGTCTCCGCGTTGGCGACGTTGTGGGCACGCACGTCCTGGCGCGCCGCGAGCCCGTCCAGGGCTGCGGTCACACCGCTGGTGGTGATGTCCCACATGGGGCGCACCTCCTGCGAAAAAGAGAATGGAGGAGGCAGGCGCCTCCTCCATGAGCCGGTTGATCCGTTGATATAGGATTTTGGAGGGCAATTATGCCGCACTGAGAGCCTGTCAGCTTCGGCGTTTACTGGTTCCTTACCGCTGTCGGCCACCTGGCGGCTTGTGGAAGGTGGTCTTTAGGAGATGCCTCATGCTTTCCTTCCCCATCTCGAGGCGGAAGCCTGCAGCCGCTATCCAGAGGCCAAACGGCCGTCTGATCTAGCGCACGGACGTTGATGTCCTCCCCCACCCGAAGGTGGGGGATTCCTACGCCGTAGCGCTTAGTCTGATGGGTTATCGGTTTGTGTGGGACGTCCGTCGTTCCATACGTATGCTGTTGCTGCTTGACGCTGACGGATGATGTCATCGCGTTTCTGGTGCAGTTGTTCACGCGTTTCTCGCGCTATCTGTTCAAGGGATTGAAGCCTTCTCATCAGCGTTTCAGCACGCACCTTGTACTCGATTGGCAGATCCGTTAAGCCATCTGGCGGCGACCAGGGGCCAGCAGCTGCGATTTGCTTGAGGTTTCCGCTGGCGAATCCGAATTCAAGTTGAGCGATTTCGTGTTCAAGGTCATCAAGTGTTGCTTCCCAGCGGTCTCGGTTCAGCATCAGCCGGCCTCAGCGAACGTCCTGCGCGCAACCCCTTCATCCCATGCGTTGCGGATTCCGGAGATTATGCGATGCACTTCCTTGATAATTTCCGGATCTTTCGAAACGTTTGCGTCTACGAGCCTGCGATTGGTGTAGCTGTATAGCTGTGCGAGATTCGTCGCGATTACGCCGCCGCGCTCCATGTCTAGTGACACGATGAGTTCGTTCACGATCGACTGTGCTTTTGTCAGCGGCTCGTGCGCACGGTGATGCTGTCCAGCGTCAATAGCGAACTGTGCGGCGTCAAGCTGACCTAATGCCCCGTCGAACAGCATGAGGATGAGCTGCGCAGGGCTTGCCGTTGCTGCAGCTTCTTGCTGGTACCGCTGATGACCGTACATGGCGTACCCTTCGCTAGCGACGTTGGCTGTTTATCGCTGAAAGCTGTGCTAGTTGGCTATCTAGCCAGTCGCTTTGGCTGTTGAGCCGGTCAAGCGCCTGCTCCATCGCTGTGAATTGCCGACGAAGCGTTACCTCACGAGTTTCCAACCGTTGCTCGATGTTGTTGATGCGTTCCTGGTTGAACGCCGCTTGCGCATCAAGTGACCGCTGTTGCCTAGCAAGAATCCCTGATGCACCTTCGAACCGTGCGAGTTCTTGGTCGAATACGCCGCCGATGCCTTGCGAGAAGTTGACTGATGTCATTGCGGGCACGCTTTCCGCAACCACAAGGTCCGGCGCGGTTTCAACCCGCAGTCCCGCTGCAGGGCCTTCTTCTGCCAACAGGATTCGCCCGTTGCCCGTTGCAGGGGTGCCAGCGATTGTCCCCTCAACATCGGTTCCTGTGTGCACCCCAGCTAGCCCGAAAACATCATCTTCGGGGATGGGCTGTCCCTGTTCATCCACAGCCCACACCTCGAACGAGGTGCCGCTACCAACAGAACTGGTTTCGAGGGTTAGAGACTCAGATCCGTCGCTGTTGACAACAAGGCCTGCTGTGAGGTTCGTCACGCCAGCATCCTGCAGAGCGGCTTGGATCTTGTTGGAAACCTGCAGGGTGGTTGTATCGGACGTGTCGATAGTGACGGCCACGGCGGTACCGTCAGGGCTGCGCACGCGAAACGTTTTCGGCTGATGTTCGCCCAGGGGAGAGAACGAAGCACCAACTCGTTGCGCGACCTGTGCCTCGCGGCTGATTTCGAGTGCGTAGGCTCCGGGTTCGGTGCGTTGCTGACCGAGCACGTTCGTCGCGACGCTCGGGTCGGTGGCGGCCCCTGCCCGAACGAACCGGCTCGCAGTCCCAGCGAAATCGGACTCGAATGCGCTACGCAGTTCAGATACGTCAACTTGGATGAAACCGTCACGGTCTACGGTGATTCCGGCAGTGGAAATCTGGCTGTTGGTGCCCGCTAACCCGGCAATGGGACGCGTCAGGGCATCACGGATGTTGAACGCTAACCGGTTCGCAGCAGACTGACCCTGTAGCGGTCCTGTTTCGCCGGTAGCGGCATCGAAGCGGGTAAGTTCCGCAACGGTGGTAAGCGCGCTGTTGGCTGATTCAGCGAATGCTTTGACCCGGTTGACGGCACGGTCGATGTCTGGACCTACGGAAACGGTCACAGGCCGGTCGGACACGCCCGCGAGTTCGATAGTTGCGCCGGGTAGCAGGTCGTTGATGGCGTTGTGTGGCCGCGTAACCGTCACACCACCTACAGACAGTTGCGCATCGGATGCGGGTTGTGTCGTGGCGAGCCACGGTTCGTTGACCGCGAACGCATTGCTTGTGCCGGTGCGTTCCGCTTCCAGGGAAAGACGGAACCTGCCTGGTTCCACTTCGATCGCTTGTGCCCGAACGCTGATGTCCGCGCCGTTTACGGAGTCGATCAGGTCTGCGAGCGTGGCGGTGCTGCCCAGCTCTGCGGTGAGGTCGTGGATGGCACCGTCAGCAGTTTCGATGGTTAGTTCCCGGCCGTGCAGGGAGTCGTCCAAGCCAGCGAAGTATCCGTCCGGCCCGTCGATAGATGCGGTCTGCTGCCGGGTTGCGAGCGCATCAACGGTGAACGTCAACTGTTGCGGCTGGGTTGTGTTCCCGTTGGCTGTGACGCGGGCCGTGTTGCTGTCCGTACTTTCAGCGGTGGACAGTTCCGTGAACCCGGATGGGCGACGGAGCTTGTCGGTGGCCGCACGCAACGTGGAGAGGCGTGTCGCGATCTCGCTCCAGGCCGCCCGTTGCGTTTCTAGTTCATCCTGCTGCCGTTCGATCCGCACCGCCGGTTGCCGCTCAAGCTGCATGAGTTGGCGTACGATGTTGTCGGTGTCCAGCCCGGACGAGATGCCACCGATCGAGAACAGCCCTTGGGCTCCCATTGTTTTCCTCCCTCGTTGGGGCGGTAACGGAAGGTGCTGGCCGTTACCGCCCCAACGAGCTATCTGCTAGTTCTGCTAGTTGAGCAGCGACAGGACCGACTGCGGTACCGCGTTGGCCTGCGCCAGCATGGCGGTACCCGACTGGGACAGGATCTGGTTCCGGGTGAACTCGACCATCTCCAGTGCCATGTCGGTGTCGCGGATGCGGGACTCCGCTGCTGTCAGGTTCTCCACAGCGACCGAAACGTTGCGGACCAGCGACTCCATACGGTTCTGGAACGCACCCAGCTCTGCTCGCTGCGTGGAGATCTCCGCGATGGCACCGTCAATGATGTTCAGCGCAGAGTCGATGCGTTCTCCGCTGGTTCCCACCGCATCTGTCAGGTCGATGTCGTCAACGTATTGCCAGTTCGTTCCGGCCTGCGCCGATCCAGCACCGATCGAGCCCGAATCCACCTCAGAGATGTTGATGGCTTCGCGCTGATCGGCGTTCGCCCCCACCTGGAACACTGCACCGTCAGGTCCGTCGATAGCTGGCGCGAACGTGTCCACGATCGCCACTCTGTCACCAGCCGTATCAAGCGCTTGCGCTTCAATTACAAGCTCGTTACCGGCGATCGACATGTCAAGATCGAACCCGAGAGGGTTGGCGTCCTCAAGTGCCTGCTGCAGGTTTGCTGCAGTCTGTGCAGCTGTCTCCCCGATAGTGAAATCAACGGAGAACTGCTGTAGCGGGTCACCTTCGTCAACACCACCGAATGTGACGGTGATCTCGCGCCCCGGGTCCAAGTTCGTAGGCGCATCAGTGAAGTCGATCGTGATCTGTGCCGGGTCCCCGTTGGCGTCGTTGGCGGTGACGTTGCCACCCCCAACAACATCAGTGATGTTGGTCACAGCTGGCGCGGTCTGGCCGCTGCCGGTGAACTCCTGGAAGATACGGGTCGTACCGAACTGTGTTTCCCCGCCGATGCGATCAAGCTCTCGGGCTAGGGCATCGATCTCGTCCTGATTCGCCTGGATAGCTGCAGCGTCGTTCGTGCCGCCGTTGCCTGCTTCGGTAACTAGACTCCGCATCCGCTGCAGGATGGAGTGCGTTTCGTTCAAAGCGCCCTCAGCGGTCTGAACGAGACTGATCGCGTCCTGGGCGTTCCGTGTCGCGACCTGCAGCCCGCCGATCTGGGCACGCAGATTCTCAGAGTTGACAAGACCCGACGCGTCGTCCGCAGCACGGTTGATCCGGAAACCGCTTGACAGCTTCTCAAGAGAGCCCGACAGCCGCTGCTGTGTCTGGTTCAGGTTGTTGAACGCGTTGATTGCTGCCGCATTCTGGTTGATCCTCATCGGAAGTGACCTCCATGTCTGATTCCGACGCCAGCGGAACTGCTGGCTCTTGCCCTGTCGGCAAACCAACAGTGGTTTTCAATACGGACCGTTCTTTCTCACGGCCAACATCCCAGATCAGCTGGTCGTTGGCGCACCCACGGCAGCGGTGGCGTCGCAGGGAGCCGTGTGGGGCGGTTGCCTCAACCATCGATACCCAACTCCCGGGACAGTTCGGATGAACGCCGGGGCGGTCGCGTCGTCGCCTAGGGCTTTCCGGAGCTGCTGGATGTGCACTTTCAACGAGCTGCGCGTTTCGCTGCCGTGCACCGGCGTCCACACTGACGTGATCAACTCGTCATGGGTGAGCAACCGACCCGGGTTTGTGCTCAGCACTTCCATCAAACGCCACTGTTTCGGTGGCAAATGCAGTTCCTGGCCGGCTTTCTTGATACGGCGTGCCCGGTAGCTGATCGAAAGGTCGCCATACTGCACATCGGGCCGAGTAGGGCCACGCATCTCCGGGTGGCGTGCTGCTGGACGCAAGCGACGCAGTATGGCGTCTATCCGTGCACGCAGCTCCTCGGCCGCTACCGGTTTTGGTATGCAGTCGTCCGCGCCGCCATCAAGCGCTGCGATTCGTGCGGTACTCCCACGGCCGCTCACCAGCATGATTATCGGAGTGGACAGCCACCGTTTCGTTTGCCGAACCAGACGTGCAACCTCTGCATCGCAGCCGTCGCAGTCAACGATGACCGCATCGGGGGCAGATGTCAGAGCAGCGATTCCTTCCTGCAAGCTGCCAGCAACGAACGTGTGGTAGCCGACCGCCGCCAGCGTAGAGGTTGTTTCGCTGGACAGTTGCGTGTTGTCGCTGATGACTAACACTTCGCCTCGTAGGGCTGTCGTTGCTGCGGCACGCGGCACATCCGGGCTGGCAGTCAAGTTGGGCATGCATGCACTCCACATCGGTCGTTGCGCAACAGCGCCCACCAGTGGGCCCGTCTTGCATCCATGGTCGACCGTTCGGCCCTGCCGTCACGGCACGGGCTATGCCGAACCGGACGGGCGTGGGCGCCCGGGCATCCGACTGACCGCGTCGCGGGTGCGGGCGCTGGCGGTGGCGGCCGACTCGTTCTCCGCCTGGAGCTCGAGGAAGATCTCCTCGCGGTGGATCTGGACGTCACGCGGCGCCTCGATCCCGAGGCGCACCTGGTCCCCGCGCACGTCGATCACGCGCACCACCACCTCGTTGCCGATGACGATGGACTCACCGACGCGACGGGACAGGACCAGCACGTGTGGGCTCAGGCTTCTCCGCCGAACCGGGCGCGCAGCGGGATGTCCTCGTCCTCGAGGATCACCTGCCGGGCTGCCAGGGTGTGCGGGTTGGCGACGAAGGGCGCGCGCAAGTTCAGGATCAGCCCCTCGCTGACCTCCTCCGCTATCACCGAGCAGAACACCACCACGTCCTCCGGCGACTCGATGCCGAGCGACCTGCGGTCGTTGTCCGGCAGGTCGAGCTCGTAGTCGGGGAAGAACAGCCATGGCACCGTGACGACGATGGACAGCTCCGGGTCCTCGATGCTGGTGAGCATCTGGAAGGTGCCGTCCTCGGTCAGGTCGGTGAGCGCGAAGGCGTGGGCGCCGGCGAAGCCAGGGATGCCGTCGGAGAACCGCAGCACCGGTGGCGCGTCGGTCTGTGCACCGTCGGTCACGGGGATCCCCTGGGTGGCGTGTTGTTTGGTGGCGTGCACCCTACTCGCGGCGGGCGTCACCTGAGGAAGCTCCCCAGCGACGGCGGCAGGGCCTTGGACAGGGCCTGGAGGGTGGCCTGGTAGCCGAGTTCCTGGGTGCGCAACTCCATTATTCCCTCAGCGATGTCAACATCTTCGATGCTGGACAGTTCGGTACGTAGGGATAGGAGGGTCTGTGTGGTGCGCTGTTCGGCGGCTTCGACCCGGTTGGTTGTTGACCCGATGGTTCCAAGTGCGGCTCCGATGCGGTCAACCGCTGTGTCTAAAGCTGTGATGCCGTTGCCTGCTGCGTCCGCATCGTTTCCTTGGATGCTGTCGGCCAGCCCCCGCAGCACCGTGACAAGGTCGCCAGCCGGATCGTCAGCGCCTAGCCATTCTGCAGCGGTGATGTTGACCCGGACCTGTTCGCTGTCGGAGATGCGGCGCAGCACCTCGTCAGCTTGTCCTGCAGGAGGCTCGAACGTCACCGCTCCAGATGCATCGACCGTAACGGGGTCTTGAGTGGTATATCCGCCGAACAGTGGCCGCCCGAGGTGAGTGGAATTCGCGATAGAGGCCAGTTCGCCTGCGATTTCTCGAAGTTCAACCGCGATCCCTGCTCGGCTACCGCTGTCGTTGAACGATGCGGCGCCTACCACCAGTTCTCGTGCTCGTTGGGTCTGCTGCATCGCGGACTGAAGCTGTGTATCGGCACTGTTCAGCCAGCCTTTCGCGTCAGTGCCATTGCGTAGTTCCTGCGTTCGCGCGCTGATCGCTGACCGGACGGTCATGGCCCGCTGTGTCGCCCCCGGGTCGTCAGATGGGACACGGAAACGGCGGCCGTCGGCAACCCGGGACTGGGCACGCTCGAATGCGTCCAGCCGGCGGTTCAGTTGCTGGAGTGACCGGCCAACAACAACGTCGTTGGTGATTCTCATCATGCCTCCGGCCTACCGGCCAACAACGCCGGTACGGTTGATGAGCACGTCAAGTGACTCATCGACTGCGGTCAGCACCCGGGCGGACGCTTCAAGAGCCCGTTGGAACCGCACCAGATCGACCATCTCCTCATCGATCGATACGCCGTGTTGACCTGCTTGGACCATCGCGGCACTTGTCCGCGCTGACTCTGCGGTTTCCTGCTGCGCTTGGGCGGAACCGACAGCACCTGCAAGCCCAACGACGAACCCGCTTATCTGCGCGTCGAACGACGGCTCTGGTGTTGCGCTGTTAAGCGGCAGTTCTGCGGTGCGCAGGTCAGCGAACGCGCGGGCGTTCGCTGCGTCGAACACCCCTGGAGGGCCCTGGGTGGCTCTTCCTGCGGCAAGGTCCTCGGTGCGGTCAGTTATGAGCGCGATGCCTATAGCGGCGCTGCTGTTTCCCGCTGCACCGAGAAGATCGCCTCCGGGTGAGCCGTCGTTGCGCGTTCCAAGAGCGTTCTGAGCGTTGATGGTGTCGATGAACAGTGCTGCAAGGTCGTCCAGTTGTTCATGCCAGTGTGGGAGGTCATGGTGGGCGGCCTGGTGTAAACCGCCGATGAGGCCTGACGCTGCAGCCGCTGTAGTTGTGCCGTCCACCTGTTCGATGCGCAGTTCCGGCGTTGTTTGCCCACCTCCCCCGGCAACAGAGAGCTGTGCAGGTTCGTTTCCGGGTTCAAGAAGGGACTGTCCGTTGATCCGTACTGTGATGGTGTTGTCGTCGTTGATGGTTGCTGTCACGCCGGCCAGTTCAGCGAGCCGGTCAAGGCGCTGGTCGCGCTGATCAAGGACGGTGGGGTCTGTCATCCCGGGTAGTTCGTTGGCGATCGGCACGTTGTAGTCGCTGTGGAGCGACATCAGCGTTTCGTTCACCTCTGCGATGGCTGTGTCAAGCTGTTTTTCGGTGTCGGCCCCAAGGCGGTCCCAGGATTCCGCTGTTGTACGGAACGTGCTTGCGATGGCGGCGATGCTGTCCATCGCTTGCCGCCGTGCCGCGTCGCTGTCCGGGGTGTTTGACCAGTCTTCAAACGCTGCCCACAGCTGCTGGGTCGCGTCAGATAGCCCTTGATCTGGTTCGCCTGCGAGTTGTTCTAGGTTCGTGAGGAACTGCGCTTGCGCTGCGGTTTCCTCAGCAGCGGCGGACGTGGAACGCGCTCGGCTGTCAGCAAACTGGTCGCGTAGTCGTGTCACCCCGTCTATGGTGACGCCCATACCTGATGGTGCCGTTACGGTCTGTGTGGGCGCCGCAGCAGACAGATCGACGCGTTGCCGGGTGTAGCCTGGCGTGTTCGCGTTGGCGATGTTGTTACTTGCTGTGCCAAGCCCGAATTGCGCTGCCCGGATACCGGACAGTGCGCTGTGAAGGCCACTCACTGGCATCTACAACGTCTCCCGCAGCCACGATCCCACTGGTGTTACAGGCCCGACCCGGCCGGACGCATCGTAGGTAGATGGCGTTTCGGCCGCTTCTCCGGTGATGTAGTTGAGGTGTTTCGTGACGTCTTCCATCGCTGCTACGCCAGCTACCCGGTTCTCTGTTGCGACCGTTTCGAGCTCGTCTGCAAGGGTCCGGAACTCTTCAAGATGGTCACGTAACATGTGGTCGTATGGTGTCGGAGCCCGTCGGATGACTTCCGGCAGTGTCAGATCGTTGGGGTCGGTTTCCCACAGCGACGCAAGTTCTCGGACGCTGTCGTCTCGTTGTAGGGCTGTCATCCGCACCCTGTCGAGCGCAACAGCAACGTCCTCGAGGGCATCAACCACGAAACGGCGTTCGTTGGCCAAGATGAGTAGCCGCACCACCGTCAGACGGTAGACAAGCAGCACAAGTTCCTGCCGCTCGTCCCACAGCTGGGCGGCAAACCGATCGAGGTTGTCTTTGACTGCGCGCATACTGTTGCTGTCGGCACAGCACTGCCGCGTTGTAAGGAACTAGTGTCCGAACTAGTGCAGCTGCACGGATGCCCTGCCAGCATCCAGATCCGGACGACCATGCCCCGTGTTGAAGGAGTAGCAACATGCCCGGCGCTGTTCCCGGTGGTGTCCCAGTCGGGGTGTCCGACCCGCGCGAGACGGCACGGACTGCTGGTGAGGGCGTCCCTGCGCCAGATAGCAACGGCCAGTTTGACGCGGCGTTACGCGAAGCGGTCACTGCCCAACCGACCGTGACATTGGCGAACATGGTCGCGGCACTAGCGGGACTGACTTCTTCTTCCTCTGGTGATGTTTCTGCGGCTAGCCAACCAGACAGTGTGTCTGCGCTGTCGGCCAGCGGCGCAGCTAGTGAGCGTGGAGCGGCGGTGCTCGCAGCTGGTGAACGCTACCTCGGGGTTCCCTACAAGTGGGGTGGAACCAGCCCCGACACCGGCTTCGACTGCTCCGGGTTCGTGCAGCAAGCGTTCGCGGACATCGGTGTGTCTCTGCCTCGGGTCAGCATCGACCAGGCTCAGCAGGGCAGCGAAGTTGTTGGAGGGCTTGGCAACGCCCAGCCGGGCGACCTGCTGTTCTGGCACGGTTCGAACGGCCGCCCGAACCACATCGCGATCTACGCTGGTGATGGGCAGATGCTCGAAGCGCCAAGTACCGGCCGAAACGTCCACTATCGCGACGTGTGGCGCACCCCTGACAGCGTCAGGCGGGTGCTGTAGTCCGCCTACGCGCTCCGATACAGGGCGGCGGCCTGCGCGGCCCGTGCACCGACCAGGGGTTGCCTGTCGGGCAGCGATCTGGTTTGTCGCGCACTCACAAGAGATGCGATGTAGGCGTCACGTTTCGCTTTTCCGGGCGCATCAGCGTGAACGGGCTGCACACCGGGTAGAACCATGCCCAGATAGGCCTGCAAAGCGAGCAGTCCTTCGTCACGGAGCTGGGACGCCCGAGCTGGGGTCACCCCTAGCTCCTCCCCGATTTCACGAAGTTTGCGGCCCTCCAGATAGTAGCCTGCTACGGCCTGGCGTAAGTTGTCGGGAAGGAAACTGATCGCTTCAGCGAGCGTCTCCGACAGTTCTTTGTCTTGGAAGTGATCGTCAGGGAGCACCGACCGGTCGTGCTCTGCGAGCAGGTCCGACAGGGGGCGGCTGTTACCTTCCGGATCAGTTCGTGTGCCGTCAAGAGCAAGCAGCATCGAGGTGACCTCGTCAGCTCGCCGGTCACGAACAAACTCTGGCGTCGCACCGATCGTTTCTGCGATCTGTGCATCTGTTGGGGCGGCAGTGCCTCGTTCTGCAAGCTGTTCTGCAGCAGCGTTGATCGCTCGAAGGTCCCGCCGAACCTGGCGGCCAACCCAGTCCCGTCCTCGTGCTTCGTCCACAATCGCTCCCCGGATGCGGGGGCTTGCGAACGTTGCGAACGGCACGCCCATCTCGGGGTCGTAGCGATGGGCTGCATCGACAAGGCCAGTGCAGCCAGCAGCGTAGATGTCGTCACGATCGACGTGCTGCGGGAAACGCGCTGCGAACTCATTGGTGTGGTGAGACACAAGTTGCAGGTGGGTTTCGGCAAGCACAGCAGGGCTGGTGGGGCCTGTCGCTTGCGGTGGCTGTTCGTTGCCAGATGCCACCAAACCCTCCGGGATCGTGTCGAAACGCGGTAGCGCCTCGGATGCGCTGAGCGCCATGGTCGGCGATGCGGCAGCAACGCAACGTCGGGTTAACGACATCTTTACCGGCTGGGTGTTGAGGTCTGCCCTGCCCGTCGGTCTTGCATCGTGGCGTGAACTGCCGACAGGAACAGCAGCTACACCGTGGAGGACACGATGCTCGACCAGCTGTGTACGGCGCTTGACTGGCAGGCGCAGGCGCTCACTGACCTGGAGCGCCACACCAGAGTGCTTGAACTGATCGTTGCAGATGACCGGCAGCGGTTCATCGGCATCGCAGCCCAGCAGCTGGAACAAGTGAGCGAACAGGTTGCTGCTTTGGAGGTCACCCGGGCAGTTGCGATGACTGCCGCTGGGTTTCCCGCAGATCTGTCTGCGACCGAACTGGTTGATGCGGCCCCCGCCGAGTGGCGCGATGCGCTGTCCCGAACGGTGGAGGCAGTGCGTCTGGCGGCCGACCGGTTCGAGACGGCGCAGGAACGTGCGGTAGCTCTCGTCGGCGGACAGGCTGCGGCGCTGCGGTCACGGTTGGCAGCTGCTGAACAGCTCGCACAGACGTGACCTCCGGGTTGAGGCCGCAGGCTCCCACCTTCAGGTGGGGAGAGCCCGTTGCTTCTACTGCGTTCTTGCCGCAGCGGCGTTTCCGAATCATGTCGAACGTATAGCGTCCAGGGTTGCTGGATCGTGGCGGCTGGGAGCCACCACCCAGCTGGGTCGTATTTATACGAACGCATCGGGTTGTCGGTGGCCACGCCTAACATCTCACTAGGCCATGCGCGCCCGTACAGCAGCGAACGCACACCTACGCCCCAGAAACAGTCGCCACGGGACGGAGCAGCTCGCGTGCCGCGCCCACCCTCCCGGACGTATACAAACGCTTGTCCGCCCCCTTTAGTGGAAGTCCGTGCCTGCGCTATCGGAATCCTGTAGTGTTACGACGTTGCGGCCATCGGCCCTACGTACCGCACCCCGACACGCCTGTTCGGTGCGCCATAACTGCCGACCCTGCCGGTCGGCACCCACACCCCGGGGGGGGGACGATGCAAAGCGGCCACCAGTATCTGGAGCCACTGCTAGATGCAATCGCGCGGGGTGACGCCGCCGAACGTGCCCTTGAGAAGCTCTCGACACGCCAGCAACCCGCTGCGATTGTTGACCTGCCCACCGCGATACAGGTCCAAGCCACCTCAGGTGCCGCAGCCTGGACCCCGATCGCGGTCTGGCGCGAAGACGACCCTGCCCAGACCCCGCTGACGCCCGGAACGCTGGTCCCTACCCGATTCCGCTCCAAACTTCGGTGGGAAACACGACACTCCACAGTCGACAGCACCTGGCCGGTCTTTCGCGGCACCTTGCACATCGGCACCGAACGCACGACCGGCCCGCTGCCTGAAGCGCATTGCTGGCAGCACACCACCGCCGGCGCAATCGAATCTCCGGTACCTGACCTGCTGCAGTCACGCGCTGTCCCTGTTCTGGCCTCTGCTGAGCTTCACGCTGAACTAGAACGGCGGGTGCAGCAGCACGCCGAAGCGCGCATGTCCTTAGTTCTTGAGTACCAGCCCCTGATACGCCGCATCTTGCAGCAGACCCTGGTGCCAGAACCTGTCGTCGTCAATGACGCAGATCTGCAGCAGGAAGCAAGCGTGGTACTTCTCGACGCGATCAATCGGTTCGCAAGCCCTCAACGCCCCCCGGTCTCGTTCAGCGACTACCTTGCCAAACGCATCAAAACCCGTGTTGCACGTATGAAACCCGCCGGCATTCATGAGGACACCGCGCGAGCAGCGATCGCTGCAGCGAACACAGACCCGGGAACCACGGCCGAGGATGTAGCCGCAACCCTCGCGGACCTCACCAGGGCAGCATCCCCGAAACGTGCTAGACCAGCTCAGCCCCCAACGCAACGCCAGATTGCTACAGCTTCCCGCGGGCAGATCGCAGCAGCGAACGGCTACCTTGCACCTACTTCCCTTGACCAGCCACTTTCTGGACCGGACACAACCGGAACCGGCGAAAGCCTGCGAGAAACCCTACGAAGTGACGCGTCCGATGAACTGTTCGCCGTGTCTCTGCACTTCTGGCTTGACCTCGCCAAAGACATGACCGTGCAGGCCAACTTCGACCACTACCACGCGCTCGCGTCAGGTCTGCTCGCACTTGCAATCACCAACGACGTTTCAGGGAACTCGCGCTGGCAACCGGAACTGTTCTCCCAGCCGGTCATGTTCGGATTCATCAACGCGTTCGACCCGTTCGCCGGGAACCGGAGATGGTCTTCGCCACGCCACCTTAACGCGATCAGAGCTGACATCGCCGAAGAGATCGGCTTCATCAACTGTGCTGCCCGCCCACCGCAAGAGGTCGCGGACGCGTGGCGGCAACGGCTTGACCACCGGTCATATGCCGGCCGGCCAGCCCTCCCGTTCTCGGCACGAAAAGCCTGCGTCGCAGCCGCCGTTGAGATGACCAAGGCGGTGTTCCCTGCGATCGCTGTACAACTTCAGACCCACCACGACCAGCAGGCCGGGGCAGGCCAGCACGTCGCTACATCCAAGCCACGAGCAGGCCGTCCGGCCCTCCAGCAGGCGACCAGCGATCCGGCGCACACCTTGCTGTCGAAGCAGCCCCGGCCGTCAACTCTTCCCCCGGGCGCACAGTCCAACAGCCCGGCCTGATCGGCACATGCGCCCCACCGCCCACCCCGTTGCGTCACGGACAGGCCCACGAGTCATGCGCGCCGCTAGCCGATGAACAGGCTGGACACCGCAGCATGGACACGGCTGTACCGGGTCCTAGCGGGCCTGGGTTTGGAACAGCCAACTGCTCCTGTGCGCCTGTTCGACGCCGAGGGCACCGCCACAGGGGACACGCTGCCACTAGGTTGGGCTGACCTGAAAGTTGCCCTTCATCTCAGGAACGACAACGTCACGCCCTTCAAAGCTGACGACTGGACGCTGATTCCGCTCACACCTGACGACGCGCAGGCACTAGCCACAGCGCTGCGGTTCATCGACGATCTGATGTTCGCATACCAGATCCGCGAATCGGAAGCGTCGGCACAACAGCGCGTTTCACGACACGAACGGGTTTTGCTTGAACAGCTCTTGCGGGCGGGACTGCCCACACCGAACAGAAACCTTCGTATCGCCCGTGCCGACGGAACGCTGCTGACCATCCCCGACTTCGCGTGGGAACAACGCGCTCTCGCTGTCTTCCTAGATGGCCACCACTGGCATGGCGGACAGGATCTGCGCAAACTGATCACCGACGCAGCGAAAGGCAAGGACGCTAGCCCTCGCCGAAAGAAAGCGGTCGAGGAACGCTGGAAGAGCAAAGCTGCCGCCGATGCAGAGAAACGCCGACAGATGACCGCTTCCGGATGGACCGTCATCGCCGTGTCTGATGCGGACATCGACCTGAAAGACCCCGGGTCCCTAACCCCGATCGTCAACGACATCGCAGCAACCTGGCATCGGCTTCCACCGCAGCCAGAAACAGCAACAGACCGGCATCAGGTAGAAAACTGAAATCGGGTGTACTAGCTGTGCTGTTCCCGGCGGATTCGCAGTTCAAGTGGTGGTGTTCGCCAGCGGGTGCTGCTGGATGCGGACAACTGCCGTGCCGCACCCCTGCAGCACCATGTGTCACATGACGCGAGAGGCGCACCGGACGAAGGCCGCCGATGGCGGCCACGTCACAGTGCGATCGAGGTCATGTTGGACCCGTCACCGTCGCAGGAGCGGTGGGTCAGGTCGCACGTCGCGCCGATGCTTGCCGTGTACAACGGGCACTGGGCGATGCGCGGGACAACCTGGAGGTCCGCGCGGGTGAACGGGTCCGTGGCGTGCCCGAGGATGCGCTGACACCTGCGTGGTCGTGGTCGTGTGGGTCGCTGACCTCGAGGTGGCGGCAGGTCCGCGACCAGGCCCATCCGTGGTGGTGGGACGTCTCGATCCATGTGTTCCGCACCGGCCTGGACAACGCCGCAGCAGCGCTGGACAACTTCTCGCAATCGACGGCTGGCACTCGCCGCAGAGCTAAGGTCGGGTTCGCAGCGCCGGCGTTGTCCGCATCAGAACAACACCCGCTGCCGCACTTAGGTGTTGCTCTGCCGTTCATGCAGTGCAACCGCCGCCGAGACTGGCTGGTGGCCCACATGCCAGTGACCCCACGGGCAGGCGTACGGATGCACATCCTCGCCCTGTACCGAGTTCAGAACCCTCGCCGCACGGTGTGCCGCTCGCTTCCCGTATCGCCGTTTCCCGTCACAGCATGCTGTGCTGCCTGCAGCACGATACGCACCGTAAAGTTCCCATTCCTCCGCTTCAGCGAGTTCCTGAAGCGCTTCGTCATCAACGTCTACCTGCACCAGGCGACAACCAGTGAGAACGTCATCAGCGTGCATCACTATCCCTTCTGTGAACCTGCGGCTTTACCTTTCCTTCCCTACCGGTGTTGCCGAACGGACGCCATGTCGTAGGTTGCAGCCACAGTGCAGGCCCCACAGACGGAGGATCCCATGCCGGAAGAGGAACAGACGCTGCCAGAACTTCCGAACGCTCCCGACGCGGAACTCGGAGTTCTTGCTGCCAGCCTCGGTTCCCCCTACGCCTGCACCCAAGTTGTTGGCTTCCTTGAACCCGCCGATTTTTATGTCCGCGCGCATCGGACAATCTTCGAAGCAATCGTGGAGGTGCACGAGTCAGACCGCCCGGTTGACCTGATCACCGTGTCCGAAACGCTGCGGGCCAACGACCAGCTGTCACAGGTCGGTGGACCCACCGCCATCGCTGCCCTTCAAGCGCAGGCGCACCCGTCCCACGCTCGTGCATACGCATCGATCGTCAAAGACCGGGCTGTAGGCCGGCGCCTCATCGCATTCGGAGAACGGGCGACACAGGCAGCGACAACCCCCGGCGACATCAACGCTGCAGTGAATGCGCTGCAGGCCGACCTGGTTGAACTTGCTGCGTGGCGGGAGGACACAGCAGCGGTTGCACACATCGGCGAGCTTGTTGACCCCACCCTTGAGGAGGTTCAACGCATCGAAGATGCCGGCGGTGGGCTGCTTGGGGTTCCTTCCGGCCTGTCCGACCTAGATCGGCTACTCCGCGGTTTCCAGAAACAGAAGCTCTATCTGATCGCGGCACGCCCAGCAGTCGGGAAAAGCACCGTCGCGCAGACGTTACTTCGAAACGCATCCAAGGAAGGGAACCGTGCACTGTTCTTCTCGATGGAGATGGACCGCCACGAGCTCATGGTTCGCCTGCTTGCGTCATCCGCCCGGATCGACAAAAACCGGATGGACGACGGCACGCTTGACAAGTACGACCACCAGAAACTTGCTGCTGCACGCACCGAGGTAGCAGACATGCGCATGTTCCTCGATGACCGACCGAACCAGACGATGGCGTCAATCCGGGCAACTGCAGAACGAACCGCAATGACGAACGGCGGCCTCGATTTGATCGTCATCGACTACGTGGGCCTGATCGACGGGGCCAGCAGCCGATTCGAGAACCGCCAAACCGAGATGGCCAAAATCTCACGAGACCTCAAGGTGCTATCGAAAGAGCTAGAGGTGCCAGTTATTGCGCTGTCGCAGCTGTCTCGAGCTGTGGAACAGCGGCCGGAGAAACGCCCGATGCTTGCAGACCTCCGCGACACCGGAGCGCTTGAACAGGATGCTGACGCTGTCATCGCCCTATACCGGGACGACATGTACGACCCGGACAGTATGGATGCAGGCCTGATGGAGCTCATCATCCTGAAGCACCGAGGGGGAAAAACAGGGACCGTGAAGGTCGCCTGGATGCCACACATGTTCAGGGTTGCGGACCTCGGACATCCTGCACAGCCACAGAACCGGACAGCGGTATGACAGGCATCCCGCCTCTCCGCCCCCTTGACGAAGTTCCGTTACCTGTCCTGCCGTTGACCCAGTTCCTTGAGGCAACCGGTGGCGTCCTCGCTGCCCTGCGACCAGATCTAGACCCGCTCGCGGTAGCTCGCTATCGACGCATGATCCGTAACGCACAACGCACAGGCGTGATCACAGTTGCAGACGCTGACCTTGTGGCAGCGCACGGTGTGGGCTGCCACCCGTCACGAATCTGGGGGAAAGAGTGGTGGGCAGTGAACGATCGTGCCTGACACTGCAACAACTGCCTGACGGTCCCGGGAACTTGAGACGCTTCTCAACGCAATCGCACGGGGAGGACTGCACGCTCCTGACCTGCCGGGTTGAGCGCGAACGAATCTGCGCCGCTTTCGCACGGTCAGTACGCCCGGAACGCATCGACAAACGGTCCTGTGTCTCCAGGGCGAACCTCAACTTCTACAAGCTCTCGATGCTCACGGGACCCGTACCGTGACTGTTCGATACGCACGATGTGGACGAACACCCGAATCGTTCCGAACCCGGCTGCTGGTTCTGCATGCAAAGATGAGAGCCGGGCGGTCGCACGGTCCTTGCCGTGTGCGCGGGCAGCATCGATGTCGTCCCAGCGTTCACGTCGGTCGGTCAATTCGGCAGCGACCGTTGGACCCGCAAGTTCAGCAAGGTCAGCGACCCGTGCAGCTTCAGGTTGTTCCCAGGTCCAGGTGTGCAGCCCAAGAACGAAACGTGCCGCAACCTCCTCTGCAGAACTGAAGCCTTCCACCTGGTCATCGATGGTGGATGGCCTATCGTGCAGCTCATCGGGCTGTTGCAGCACCTCAGACGCTAGGTCCTGCGCAGTCGATCCATCCTCTGAAACCGCGCCATCCTGCGGTGCTGGTACCGACGGGATGGACGGTTGCGCCCCTGACGGTGGGTCGATCGCCCCTCCGGGACGCGGAAACGATTGTGTGGCCTGCGGCTGTTCGGTGCCAGGCTCTGACCGGTCCGGCAGGAACACCGCACCGGCAATGAGGGTAACGACGGCAGCGACAGCAGCCGCAGCAGCCCGTGGGGTCATCTCATCATCCTGTTGGTGCGGGAAATTCCCAGTGCCAGTACTCGGTTGCTGACCCTGACTGTTGCGCCCACTCCGGGTGGAAGAACCCGAATCTTGGAGCGTTTGCTTGCAGCCACGCGAAGTGGTCGGTCGCGAATCCGCATCGGTTGTTCGTGCCACACGAGTTCGTTGTCATGTCAACAGCAAGGCCCCACCCGTGGTTTGACGTGCCCGGCCGGGCGGTCGGCGGATCACAGCTTCTTGACTGTGCGCTACCACAGTTCCGTATCGCCGTCGCCACCTGACCTTCATAGTTGCGATAGCCGAAGACGTTGTCCATCGGACGGCCGAAATGGGCCTGGTAGGCGGCGTGCATCGCCACGAACGCCTGTGCCGCGTTGCACTCAAGTAGTGATGCGGGAGGGTCACCGAACTGTGCTGGCGACCCGTCGGACACCCGGCACAGCCGCTCAACAGGGATCCGTCCGTTCGCGTGTCCGCCCCACGCTCCTGACGCTCCCGTCGGTGGGATGTGGTAGCTACCAAGAGAGGGGCCGCACAAGGTCGCGCCCCCGGTAGGCGACATCAAGCTGCTTGGCCCAGCCCCGACCGGCAGGGCCGGCCCTGCCCCTGACCCTGACCCAGGAAGTGTTGCGCCAGCTCCAAGCACACGCTGCACGGCGTTTCGTGCCTGCTCAAGGAACCCTTGGTATGACCCGTTGGTATAGGCAACCCAGGCGGTCCAGTCCGTCCCTCCTTTGGAGATCCTGTCCATCCATTCGGCGTTGACCGCTGCGTCGTAGATCTCAGGGATAGAGATGTCCCACCAACGTCCGTTGATCTGCCACAGCCCGTAGTCCACTGACCCGTCACTGTTGAGTGGCCCGCCATTGTCCATCCGGCCGTTGTCGAACACGGCACGGAACCCGGATTCTGCCCCGGCGACAGCGACGGCAAGAACGAGGGCGTCCCCGCGTAAACCGACGTTATACGCAGCTTGGACTGCAGCGTCGATATCAGGTTCCGAGTACAGTTCCGGGTCTAGCGTCTGGTTCGACCCCATGTGCAACGCCCCGCCAGCCGGTGCTCCTGCACCCGCAGGAACCGTCCCGGCCGTCACCGACGGGAGCGCTTCACACTCTCCGATGAAGGCAAGGGCAGCAGCGACCACCTGGTCTGCGAACTGTTGCTGCCCCGGAGCTGTCCACGACGGGACATCGACAGCAACTGGCGGGTTCGACAAGCGAGGAACCGCAGAGGTATGACCCCAGCGCGGTTCGATGCGGTCACCACCTTCCACCGACCAGGTCAGCCACGCATCTAGCCCATCGACACGTGGCGCGTACTCGGATGGCACCGGGAACACAAGCCGGTTACGGGCCTGCTGCAGCGTTTCTCGTGCGAACAGCGCCCATTCATAGTCGATGACCCCGTCGTCGTGGCGTGGCTGACCGCAGCTGTCACGGACAAGTTCGTCTGCAGGTGTGTCAAGTTGGTCTACCCACCCGTCAGCAATGGTGCCGGTGATGCCAGCGTCGCTGGTAGCTGCGAACGAAAGGCCAGCTGGGAGCTGCTTCGGGTTCTCAAGGGTTGCTGACACCCAAGCCGTTGTTGCGTTCGCGCACTCGTCAGAAACCGATTCGGTGCGCATCGGCCCCTGCCGAAGGAACTGGTTCCTGGAGCGAGGGGAGTCGTCCGCAGTGGCAGCAACGCCAAGTGCGTCACGGAACACCGACCACCCGTGCGCATGTCGTGCCCACTGGTCTCCGGGACGGTCATCGAAAGGAACCGCTTCGCGTTCAACAACCATATCGGCAGCGCGACGGATGTTGTCCACCGGGTCACACCGATCGTAGGTCCGCTGACCGGTCCACACTTCTTCCCCGGTGTCAGGGTCGGTTTCCATGATTCGTTCCCCTACAGGGATGGGAAACACTCCCCCGCTGATGGTGTGAGGATCGCAGTCAACGTCTCCCCACTGGCTGTACTTGAAGGAAACCTGGACCGCTTCAGCGGCCAGTAGCGCTGCCGCTTCGGTCGGGTCGTATGTGGCACCTGACTGCGGATCTCGGATATCCACACCCCCGGCCTGACCGATCGCGCAACGAAATGCCAACTGGATCTGCTGTGGGACGCTGTACCCATCACCCAGATCGACCATGCACGCACCATCGAACGGTAACGCGACCAGATCTGGAGTTTCTGACACCACATCACGCCACAGCGTGATGTGGTCGTGCCATCGGGTGCCCTCCACCGCACCTAACTCAGCGTCAGAGATCAGGTTGCGGTTGAAACCAGCTAGCGCCACCAGCTGATCGGTCGAGACGCGACCCTGGGTTCGCATCCGTTCCAGTTGCTCAGAGAGCCGCGCCGCAGCAGCTCGAGCCGCCTGCTGCCGGTCATGCGGGTTCACTCCGGTTGCGGCGATGGTTTGTGGAGACAGCAGCAGCGGACCAACACCGCCTGGCTGGTCATCCGGCGGAGCGATCAGCCCCGACGCGGTCCTGCCCGTATACGGGTCGAACGTGCCGTTTCGAGTTGCTGCCCATGCGATTCCAGCAAGGATCGGCCACGGCACAAGCTCACTCGTCCCTGCCTGTTCGAACTGGCTTAGCGTGTCCCCCAGTTCTTCTCGGGCGTCAGGCGCAGGAACTGCAGACGGCAGCCCAGCTGTCCCAGACCCGGCGGTCACCGCGATAAGGCCTGCAAGGACCAGCAGAACCACAGCAAGAATCGCTACACGCCGCACCTGCCGAACTGGTCTGAGTCGGCCAGCTATCCGCAACGGCCGCGACCACGGGCGACCCTGACCTGACCGGGTCCGCGCCGCAGTTGCTGCTTTGCCTGCGACACGCGACGCGGTCCCGGCCGCTCGCGACGCTTTCCCGGCAGCTTGGGTCCCGGCCCCCGCCGCTTTGCCGCCGAAACCGAACGCTTTCGTGGCTGCGCCAACTGCAGCGACAGGTACCCCTACAACCGCGCCGATACCCGTCTTTGACAGGCCTGCGCCGCCTTTGGTGGCAGCCGCCCCTCCTTTGCTGGCGGCACTCGATGTTCGACGAACGGTTTTCCCTGCTGCATCAAGCGCCCGACCGCCGCGCTGCAGGGCGGCACCCGACCTTTGCATCGCCTTTCCAGACGTTGCACGGCCGGTCGCTGCAGTGGGCATCCCACGCCGCGTAGGGACAGACCCGGGCGGTCGCGGTGGTTGCTTCGCGTTCCGCGGTAGCCGCTGCCCCTCGTTGCCCGTGGCGCTGTGCCGGGACGCGGGCTGTGGGCTGTCGGACCGTGCCGAGGTTGGTTCGGTGGAGGGGCTGCCTTCACCGGGTGTTCCTGTCCGGTGCGGCTCGCCGCTGCCACCTTGTCGGCGTTCTACAGGTGGTTCATCGCGGAGTTGCCTGCTAGCAGATGTGTCTGGCGGGCCGGGCTTGCCGCCGGGGCGGTGGCGTCCCGTAGACGTTGGCCTGCTGTCTTGTTGCGGTGCAGGTCCCGTAGACGCTGGCCTGCTGTCTTGTTGCGGTGCAGGCTGGCGGCCGTGCGTATGCGGCTGCGGCCATGGCGACTGCCGAGGAGCTCGCCGTACCTTCGGTATATCCCGGGCAACTTCAGAGCTGGTCTGGTCCCTGCCCAGATGCTGACTGTGATCGCGCTCCGGGTGTTGGTCCATCATCAACTCGACGTGCGGTTCTTCTCACTACCACCCGCGATATCGCCAAGTTCGTCTGCGTGGCGGCGTCCTGTTTCGATGACGGCACCGGCCATCGATGCGAGTCGGTTCCACAGGGCACGGAGCGTTTCGTTGCTTGGGTCTTTCAGAGCTGGTCCTAGTTCTTTCTCGATTGCAGCGTGCCGCTGCTGCGCAGCTTCGTGTAGCGCACGGACCAGTTCATCTGCTGACGCTGCTGTGCGTCCGGACTGACGGAACTCAACAACTGAACGGACCCTGACATGTGCGTCGTCTAGGTCGGCGATGCGGCCCAGAACGACGTGTACCGCTCGGAGGAACTGTGATTTCGCGTCCGCGTCGTTCTTTCGTTGCTGCAGCTTCTGGCCTGCTGCCCGCAGCTCGGCAAGAACGTCATCAACTGTGGCTTGACGGAGCTGCTGGGCACATGCCGCATCGATCGCGTGCTCACGTTCCAGCTGGTCACGGACCAGGTTCCAGTACACCGGCCTGCAGCGGTGCACAACTTCCGCAGCGGCATCTGCAAGTTCTTGAGTAGTTGCGACCGGGTTCGGGGGAAGCTGGTAGCTGTTCAGCCATCCAACGTCTTGCCCGGCGAGATAGTCCACAAGGTCTTCGGCAAGGTCTGGGTGGCTGGAGTCCAAGCCGCCGACCAAGAACGCGTCGATCGGGCGGTTGATGTCAAGGTCCCATGCGCCCCGATCGACCAGTTCAAGATGTAGCCGTACGGCCCACATGTCGAGGTCTTCGTCTGCGCGCTGTGCAGCGATGCGCGGCGGAAGCCAAAACACCGGATGGCACGCAACCTGTAGTGACACGTCTTTCCACACACGTCGAGGGTCGTCCGCGGTAGGTGCGGGCGGGCGTGGAAGAGGAACGGTTCCGTACGGGGTGGAAAGCACACGGTCTGCGTCAAGACCAAACGCTGCTGTGGCCTGGAACAGTAGCGCTGCCCAGTCGTCAGGGCCGATGACAGACCCAGGTGCGATCTCAACGAGTTGCACGATCGCTGGGTCTTCAGCAACAAGTTGGTCGTACTCGAGGTGAAGGTCAACTTCGGTCACGAGCCCCTCCTGCGCTGCTCGCTGTTGCGTTGCTGCTCGCGCTGCTGCCGTAGCTGTTCAAGCATGCCTTCGTCGCTGTTTGCAGCTGGCGGCTGCGTCTGGGGTTCTTGCGGTGCCTGCCGTTGCGGCTGCGGCGAACGCACGGGGTCGGTTTCCATCGCCGGGTGCGGCATCTCGGCACGCTCAAACCAACTGCCTCTGTCTCCCTTCACGCCGGTGTCTCGCCACCAGTGCCCTTCGGTGAACACGTACCGGCCTTGAGCCGTCATGCCTTCCTGGGTGAACTGTGCACCGTCAGGGAACTGTTGCCGCTGGAGCTGTGGTGGCAGCATCTGTGACGGGGCGACAGCATCGGGGGGAACGGGTGGTGGCGTTGGAACCGGCGGCGGTGGTGGAGGGCCGGAACGCGAATGGGTTGCAAGGGTCCGGACCCGGCTGCCGGGAACACCCCACGAACGCGGCCGGTCACCGTTGTCTGGTGCGGCATCTAGCGGCTCAGCCTGCGGGTCAGCCGCCAATGCCTGGGCAGCGCTCTGCCCGAACCGGCCAGACATCGCATAGTCATCGAACGATCTGCCTGCAAACTTCGCTGCTTTGTAGCCACCGATGGTCAGCGCAGCGCCTGTAAGTCCGGTGATGCCACCAACGATAGGGAATGACGCGAGCGCTCCTCCAGCAACGGCGAGTGGCGCAACAAACTTTGCGGGAGCTGCAAGACGCGCTGTTCGACGCAAGGCTGATTTCGTGGCATGCGAGATGTGGGGGTGGTCGGCCGAGAACGCTGCACCTGTTTCCCGCATACGGGTGCGGACGTTGGCGTACCTGTCCAGGATGCCAACAACACCTGACCGCACCGTTGATGTGCCTGCGTCAACCGTGTCGTTCTCAGGGGGATCTGACGAAGATGAATCAGGAAGCGGTCTTGCACCTCCTGTCCCAGTTCCGGCTGGACCTGACGGCGGGGGAGGCGGGAGCCCGCTCCCACCTGCTGTGCCAGCACCGCCTGTGCCGCGACCGCGTCGTTGCGTGCCGCTGCCATTCCCACCTGCGGTGCCAGCACCGCCTGTGCCGCGACCGTGTTGTTCCGTGTCGCTGCGATGCGCACCTTCGGGTGGGACGTCTCGGTTTCGTGTGTTCTGGCGGCCTGTGACCGCGCGACGGAGCCGGTTCGTTTGCCGACGCATCGAGAACGGGCCGTACGGCGACATGGGATGGAGCCGTTGACGCATCAGCGATGTTGCTCGGGAAGGCTGATAGGACGACATGTCCGTGCCGTTAGTGGTGATGGATCCGACCATCTTTGCGGCACCACCAAACGATGTGGGGTTGCCGAACTGCATCTCCCTGAACAGCCGCTTGAACGCGATGAGAGCCACCAGGGGCGGTAGCGCCTGAAAGAACATCTCAGCGTTATTTCTTCCCCACCGGACAGGTGCCAACTGCCCAAGCGGGAGTTCCGTCAACAGCGGTATCGAAACCGAACCGGCAAAGACCGGTATCGACCCGGCTGCAGCAAAAGGAGCTTCGAACACCGCAACGATCTGTTGGAACACGGCGATCACGAGGACGATAGCTGTCAGCAGACCCAACATCACGAACCTGGCGATCATGACCCCGACACCAAGCCGGATCGCACGGTAGAACCGGTCTCGTGCCGCATCGGTTGGCCACATCCCAAGCATCAGGACAACAGAGAAGAACACCCAGAACAGCACGGCACCCATCTGGGCTACGGTCGCGCCGAACGCAACCCCACCGATCGCTAGGCCGTACATCACGGCCACAACTACCGCCAGAATCCCCGCAGCCATCGAACTGTTCAGGTTGCCGCCCCCGAGAGCGGAAAGGAAATCAGCAACCTCGCGGGCATCTGCCATCTGGTCGCTGTCGCCGGTGTCGCTGACGTACGCGAACTGCTCGATCTCGTCGGTGCTGTTGACTCCGAGCAGCCCACCGGACCGCATCTGTTCCGCGACGGCCTCTCCCGTGCCTTCAACGAGGTCGCCCGTGATCGACGCGACCGTGCCAGCTAGGCCACGGTTGATTCGTGTTGCAAGCCCACCGAACACGCCGGTCACGGTTTCTATGGTGTCGGCAGCCCACTGTGATGAGCCAGTAAGTCGACGTTCAAGGTTGGTGTCGCTGTCAAGTTGCGCGCGTTCGCACTCCTCAACGAGTTCGTCTGTGATCCCTCCACGCCACCACCTCCACTCTGGAGCAACCGTGAAGTTCGTTCCTTGCCTCATGCACACCGCAAGGACGGTCAACTGTGTGCGCTGCAACGCGGGTGATCCTGGGTCCGCGAGGAACGGTCGCTGAACCGGGTCGCTGTTCGACGCGGAATTGATCAGTGAAAGCTGCTGGTCGTACGGTGTTCTCGCATGGCGTTCCAGTTCCCAGCAGTAGACCCGAGCGCCGGAACGTGTCGTGTCGAACTGGGCGTTGCGCCAGATCAACAGGTGTGACGATTGCCACATCGACGACACCAGTTCAGCAACGTTGTACTGGCTGACTGCAACCGCGTCGTCTGCATCTTCGGCACGGCTCCGTCCGGCATCATGAAGAGCCTGAGCGATCCGGTCACAGGAGTTGTCGTTGACGTTGCGGTCAGGGTCCCACTGTGGCGGAGACGCAAGCTGTTCGCTGACTAGGCCTGCTGACGAGTCCCATACTTGACCGATCGCGTTCGCTGATGTCGCGATCCACCAAGACGGCGCCCATGTCCCTCCCGGGTTGTCTTCATCTACAGCCGTGACCATCACGACCAGCAGCCCCATACAGAACACCGGGCGAATCATCTGTTTCCAAGTAGCTTTTCCTTGCCCTCCACCAGCCCGCCGTGTGGTTGCAACCACGACCGTGATAACGCCGGCGAGGAGAAGGACCCAGACAAACCCGCCGAACAGTTGACTGATCTGCAAGAACGCACCATCGATGATGCCACCGACCGTGCTGGCGTGGTTCGGGTCTTCGGTGCCCAGCCAGTCGATCGATGTGGAGAACCGCACAAGGATCAGGGTCAGTGACCAGATGATCCGTGCTAGTGCGAACAGCAGACCAGTGACCGAAGCGCCCGCACCCTGGGTGAGAGCACCAAGCGGGTTCAGGCCAGGTTCGTTCGTGAACGTTGCGGATGCGGGACCCCACCGCCAGGCAGGTAGGCAATCAAGCGGACTGTCGGGGCACAGTTCCTCTGGGGTGATCGCGAACGCGTTGCGGGCCAGCAGCAACATGGGTGCAGCCGCGACGACAAGCACGACCAACGCGCGGCTTGCCCATCGCCACATCGTTGCGGAACCGGTCATGACGTATCGATCAGATTGCCGCGCGGGCCCAGCCGCTCTGGTGCGACCTCAACGGCGGGAAACACCAACGTGACCTGCTGACCTGAACGGTCTTCGCGAACGGGAGCTAGCCCCACGTGAAGCGCAACTTCAGTGCCGTCCTCGAGAACCGTCCGGTTCTGACGTCGCAGCTTTGATGACACCCACACCGAGAACGGAACCCCGTCCGGCCGCCAGGTGGTCACAACCGGCCCTAGAGCCGCGCCGGCAACAACAACCAAGATGGCAACGTTGTATATCTGGAATCGGGCAAGGAGAAACGCCATAGGTGCAACTAGTACGACACCGCCCAGTCCGGCGACCACCGTTCGCCACTTGAACTCCACCCCGGCTGCGTATCCCCGCGATGGTGGTTTCCTCACCAGAGAGGTGAGGTCAACCATCAGGTTTCTCGGCAGGTCAGTCACTGGTGGCGAACACCCCGCCAAGCCACGTCAGGAACGTTTCGACCACGGTGAGCCCCCAGTCGAACATGGTTGCGACCAACGTGGGGCTGAAGAACAGCGCAAGGCCCAACCCTGCACCAAACACCTGCCCGGCCCTGGTGCCTGCACCGCCGGCCTGGCCCTTGTTCTTGTCAACAAGGAACTTGTACACGACGTACACAGCCAGTACCGCCCCCATTGCGGACAGCAACGGCGGCAGCCACGGCAGAGAGTCCAGCAGACTGCGGATTGCTGCATCTGGGTCCGCGCCCTCAAGGTCCGCTGGCGACCCACCACGGTCTTGAGCAAGGTACAGCTGCCCGGTAGCAACCGTCGCTACCTGCTTGAGTGCGACGAACGGCTCCATGGCGATTCCTTGGATCACGCCAGATCTGTCAGGATCTGGTCAAGCGACGGATAGTCATGCTCCGGCTCTACTACCGGAAGTTCATGGTCGGCCGCACCTGCTGAACTGTCACGCTGCGGTACGGACGTCGGCCCGTCGGGGCGGTGCGCTGGCCCCCATAGGCCGTCGGTGGCTGGTGGAAGGTCCGCATAGCCGGCTCGTGAACCAGCATCGACGGCAGACAGGCCTGTGAACGTTCCATCCACAGGGGCGCTGTGCCGACGCTGCACGTGATCTGCAAGCCGTTCCGCCAGTTCGTCTGTGGGCGAGTAGAACCCTTGCATCACGACGGGGTCTGAACCTTCGAGTTCAAGGACCGCACGCCCTTTGAGCCCTTTCGCGATCTCCGGAGCCATCTCCGGAGCGA
>LFIK01000602.1_pt1 | contig 27280 bp, 37 predicted proteins | sample 643401 | NCBI WGS metagenome assembly LFIK01 (sample SAMN03777447, study PRJNA286221) | soda lake metagenome | biome: soda lake; feature: Kulunda steppe; material: water; isolation source: sample T5-Br brine of Lake Tanatar-5 | place: Russia: Kulunda steppe | collected 2010-07
AGTGGCGCGCTTTGATGTGGTCAGGGTTGAAGGAGGGCAGAAGGGGGGGGGGAGCACAAGGCCAGGACGGCGGTGCTCTGCGGCGCACGTGCACTGCTATGCATATCCCATTGGTTATGCATAACCATAACCAATTACCAATTACCAATTACCAATAACACACCCAACAACACAAACAAACAAACCAATAACACGCCCAACAACGCATGCACAGATGGGCGCGAGGGAGCGTGCGTGCGCACACCTGTGCACGCGTGTGCACTCAGGGAAGCATGCACGCGCATGCAGTACGCGCTACACTCATGCAAGCACGCACGCTCGCATTCGCATGCACATGTGTGTGTGTGTGTGCGCGCGCGCCACGATGCACACCTGTGAGTAGGCCTCCTGCGTCCAGGCGCCACCAATGTTGGGCGCACCATCGTGGACCACCACGTCAAAACTGCTGCCCCCCGCCAGCTTCTTCAGCCCAGTCCGGCAGGCCTGCGCAGGGGCAGCGGTGCATGCCTGCGTCTGCTGGCGCGCACTTACTTGGGCCAGGCGTGCCAGGATGCCACCCCTGCTCGCGCCCAGCCCGGCACACGCTTGCCCCGGGGGCCTGGCAGCTTGTGTGCGGGGGCGCCCCTGAGGGAGTGCCGGACAGGCATGCCGGCGGCCGGCATCTCTGCGCGTGCACCTATGACTGGGCTGCACCTACCAGATGCTCCTTGACCACCCTACCTATGGCAGCCCTCATCCGTCGCCCCTGCAGCCCATGCTCCTTCCATGGACCCCCTGTGGGCAGCCGTCCTCCGCCTACAGCCAATGCCTGTTAACCACACGGTGGCATCCCTTGCTTCCCCTGCAGCCAATGCCTGTTTACCACCCGGTGGCATCCCTTGCTTCCCCTGCAGCCAATACCTGTTTACCACCCGGTGGCTTCCCCTGCCGCCAAGGCCACTTAACTACCCTGCGGCATATCTTGCTTCCCCAGCAGCCAGTGCTTTCTGATCACTGTTTGGCATCCCTCACCACCATAGCAGCCTTTAAGAGGCCAGCGAGGCCCTCCAAGGAAACTTGGACCAGGGAGCACGCGCTAACAGGTGCAGAAGTGCCACAGCTCCAACTCACTGCTTTTCTGAAGGCTGTCTTGGGTCGTGGGCGGCTCACAGGTTGAATCCAGGGCAGAACATGCGCACTGGCAACCTTATACACATGCATCTCACAGTCTCGCCTGCAGAATACCCGGTGTGTGCCTAAAGGTGGTGATGACGTGCAGCGCAGCCTGCACGCACCTGGGTGCTGATGTCGCCCAGCATGGTCACGCACCTGGATGGTGATGACGTGCAGCGCAGCCTGCACGCACGCACAGAGGATGATGTGCAGCGCTGCCAGCCCGCACCTGGGTGGTGATGTCGCCCAGCATGGTCTTCACACCCCGGATTGGCTTGATGGGCACGAGGTCCACGCCCACAATCAAAGAAGCCATTGGCATGTTCTGGGCAGCAACCTGCGCGCGCATGCACGTGCGCACAGCCAGCGCGTAGCATGGGTATACGCCCGCAGATGCAGGACAGGACACAGGGCTTGGTGCATGACTGGCCACGCCCATACTCAAGGCTGCGCAACTCCCTCACAAGGCAGGCCGCTTCATGCTCGCGCTCATTTGTGTGGCCTTCCAAATTCCTCTCAAGGCGGGATGCCCGCGTTGCAAGGGCATGTGTGGCTCCTGCCCTTTTCATGGGAAAGTGGGCCCTGTGGCTGCAGTGGCTGCTGCAGCTGGGTTGTGGCGGGCCAAGGAAGGAGGGTTCACCACTGCTGCTGCTGGGGCTGCTGCTGCTCAGTGGTGGCGGGCCAGGGAAGGAGGGTTTACGTCTGCTGCTGCTGGGGCTGCTGCTGCTGCTGCTGCTGCTGCTGCTGCTGCTGCTGCATCCATGCAATGGTGCCGAGCACTCAAATCAGTGACGGTGCAAGAACTGCACTGTACTATAGCGGCAGCAGCCACGCGCTGCAGATAGAAGGCACACGGCTCCCCCTCAACCCTTGATCCCCCTGTCCTGACATTTGATCCCCTACCCCACCCTGCCAGTCTACAACTGCACCATGGCTGGCCTAAGGCCTTCAGCTGCCCCGGCCTTAAAATTGCCTTGGACCTCCCTTTCCCCTGCCTGCCCTCCTGCCCTGCATCCTTGAAATGCCCCACCTGTAGCCATCCTCCTGGGGCCGCACACAGATCCAAGAGGGCTTGGCAGTTCCCCAAAAAGTTGTATTTGCGGTTTAGCTGGACGAGCTTGAACGCAGCACGAGAGCGGTAGCTGCGGGTGAGCGCGCGTGCATGCGTGAGCACGTGTGTGTTTGTGCGCACTTGCAGGTTTGTGTAAGCATGTCTGAACATATTTTTTGTATCCATGCGAGATGTTGATGAGTGATTAAGTCCATCCAAGTTTGTGAGGGTATGTGTGTGTGATGCATGCATGTGTGTGTCTGCGCACAAATTTCTAGCGTGCATGCCAAGAACCTGCGCTCCCTGTGTGCTGTGTTGTGCACCCTCATGTGTGCATGCTCAAAATCTTACACGTTTGCTTATGCACAGGCAGACATTACCATAAAAAGTATTTGCTTGTACAGGTGCTTGCGCAAGTGCATGCGCATTTACTTGGGGTACAAGCAATCTGGCAACTCCGGGGCATGCGATGTCATACAGCTGCAGGAAGAATGCATTGTGTTAGAACATACATCTAATTTCATGCGAGCCAATCCGTTCGCATGGACCCAATCCCTGAACTAGGCTTGTCTTGCCCTGAACGAAAATGCATGCGCTAAATGGAATTCATCGTGTACATACCCTTGTTCCTTAGCAAGGTGATAGAACTTGTCCAGGCGTCCCTTTCCCTTCTTCGTCTTCCCTCCCATGGTGGCTGCTGCTGGTCGTACGAACTGGTGCGCTGCCCTTCAACTCAACTATGAGCACCAGCTCTGTCCAGCCCAGATCTAACCTCACAAACTGTAGCTATCTAAGCACCTGCAAACAGAGAACGGCTGCCAGGTACTAAGTAGGGTTTCATTGCGCTCAGAATAGGCTTGGCATATCAGGCATGGATCTTAATAATCATGCACAACCTACACATCATATGCAAGGATATATAGCTGTGTTGGCCAGCAAGGTTAGGCTCACTCTGGCCAATATGCCGCCGGCTCGACCACTGTCTGAATCAAATTTTTGATAGAAGCTGTTATAATAACGATTTTTTTATCATAATTCGGCAGGCTTATTGATGTATTTTGTGTGCATGATGCAAGCTTGCTTTGGTCTGTCTATGCGCCTGTGAAGACACATTTCTCGCCTCTCATCAATCACAAAGGCCATCAGAATGCTCACGCTGCGAGAAATTGTGTCCCTTGTAAATCATAGTGAGCATAAGCTCCTGTCTGCCAGTCAATGCAATTCGTCTTTCATGAGCAACCCAAGGTTCGCGATATCTGAGACTGAATTCTGAGTTGATTGCACAGTCATTGAACGCACCCTTTAGGGTAGCCTACCTGGTACAATGGACTGTCTTATACCCCTCACCCATTATGCGCATGATTTTCTGTTGCATGCCCTTGCACATAAGATATTTCTAAATACTCTTTCCTTGAGGTTCTGAGGTTCTGAGTGCATCATGTTTTGTGAGCCGTGCAAGCTGCTTTCATGGGGAGATAAAAGAACATAGACGCAGTCTTTGTTGCCACTTTGTTCTAGTTCAGAAGTGAGGTGTCATCCACAAACATCTTCTTTTCATACCTCTACTAGAGCTTTGGCGACTCAGTCCCTTCTCCTCTGATCTCTGTGGCCACCATGGTCCAGAGGAGAGGCCGTTTTTCTTGGGTAGCTAGTGGTATCATGGATTCCAGCAAGTTTGGTGTCATGAAATGCTTTGTAGAGGATGTTGAAGTGCTCTGGAGTGAGCATGCCTTTGCATCTTCCCATCACGTCATAGATGCATGCCACCCTTGAGGTGCATAATTTAGGTAGTATCAGAGGTTGGGGATTGCTTTAGGGGTTGATGGGTCTCTTAGGTTTTTTTTTATGGGATGGGTGTTTTAAGCTCTTGGTTTGAAAGTCAATGTCTGTGACCTGGAATTCACAGCGGCCTGTAGCAATGATATCTGCCTGTAAGTTTGTGGGATTGAAGAGTTTACTTTGTCTCTGTGCTCAGAGTCAATTTTAAAAGTCCAGGTGTTGTATGTCATATGTGACTTTTCAAGCAAAGCCTTGTCGCGCTACGCTGCTCATAGTAATACCAGGTGGGGGCATAGGTAAGGTAAGGTAAGGTGTCAAGGCTGTATCCGCCAAACGAGGGCCAGCTTAGCCGGTTGTGGCCACCAGTGAGGTTCGAACCCCGAACCCACAGGTTGCGAGGGTGGATAATCAGCTTTCCATCTCAGGTGCCCCGCCGCCTGCTCGATTATCCGGAGCTCGATTATCCAGTAATACCAGGTGGGGGCATAGTGAGGTAGGATTCATCCCTACGTGCCTCAAAATTCATAATGTGTTTCTAGAATGTGGGCCATTTGTTTTTTGCTTCTTCTGGTTCCCAGGTGGGCTTCCACATTACTTTGATAAGTTTTTTGTCAGTTGATTTGTAGCTTCTCTTTTGTTTTTGTTGCGCAGTTAGGTCAGCACAACCTGGGTAGGCCCAGTTATCATGCTTGCCAACTTCCTCTCCCTGTCTTTCTGTACAGCAGCCGGTGTTCTTAAGGCAAAACCAGTGACATGTTCGATTGTGGAAGTCACAAGTTTACATCACAAGTTTACATATCCTCAAAGGGTTTTCTTGAGCGTTCTCCCCACCTTCAAACTAATCAGGAGAGGTCTGCTGGCTTGTCTGCCCGCAACCCTCCTGATCCTCACTGACCCCCCCCTTTTCTTTTCTGGTGAAGGGGCTTTTCTTCCCAAGTAGCCCCTTTTCCTTAATTGATGTGAGGAGCTTTTTGCTGCTTGCGTAGTTTTTCTTTTTCTTTTTCTTTTTCCTCAAAGGGTAACTCAGTTTTTCCAGGTTCAAGTCCGTAGAAGAGGAAGCAAACCTCAAAGCATGACACTCAATGGCAGACCCGAATATTGGATGGGTGTTTTCGGGCGTGAAGCCAGCCTTCAATTTTTTGAAGATGGAGAGCGCCCAATTTTCTATAATTATGGGCGCATTATAGATGAGGCACTGTTTTTACTGAAGAGGCATGTCGTCATGCCTGCTAGACAGTGTCCCTTATCTTGTCCGAGAATCATGATGATTCTCAAGTCAATGTGTGATGTCTTTTTAGTCATGGAGGTAAATTGTGTAACACAATTTGTGTTCATGGCATTCAATGCCCAATATAATAATTGGTTGTTGCTTCTCTTGCTATCTGCAAAACTTAGTTTTTCTTGTAATTCCAAAGCTCTGTGCTCTGGCATGATGGATTTAGGGGGTCGATTTACAATTTGCATAGGAGTCTCCTCCTCTTATGCCCGACGAGAGGGCCTCTAGTTGTTTTGACACTGGGTGTGTTGACTGGGTGGCACGTTGAAGTGGGTTTAAGGCAGATTTGGCACCTTCCAATAAAAAATAGAAAATGAGCACCTTCCAATGGTTTTCTCCAGACCTCAAATACACCCTACTGTTGGGCAGTCTTATGGTGTTGCTTAACTGTTCTTGCATTTCTTGAGGCTGTCCTTGTTTTTTTTGGGGCTCGCTCATGAACCTACTTAACTGTTTTAAAAGCAGGCCAACAGTCGAACTACTTGACAGAGGCCTCATTCTTGCAACCTTGAAACCTTAGAGCAGATTTAGCAGGCTGGCTGCTAATGTGGGCCGCCGTTGTGGCACAACTAAGTAATTCTTTTAGACCTAGCAGGCCTTTTCAAACTTCTTGGTATTATGGGGTAAATGTAAACCCCAATAAACCATGAGGATTATTTAAACATTGTACCTTATCGTGAGGTAGGTTTAATGACTGCAAATTATTAGAAAAAGAATATAATATGCCATATACTTGTATAACACCTATGGCTTCCTGCCTTGATTTTGAGCGGCTGTCCAGCCCTCACTGGCAAGCTCAGCGCAGTATGTACTGTCAAGTTTGTACTGTAGCTCGTGTTTCCTGCCTTTCTTGCCTTCTCCTGGGCCTGCTTCCTCGCCACTTCTCTCCTTTGAGCTTCCTTTCTCTGCTTCATCCTTTCTCGGCCCATAAAGGAATTCTTTCTCTTAGGGGCACGTAACCCTATCCAAACTAACGCTTTCCTAGTTCAGATTTCAGGTACAGGGTCTAGCTCCAGCTGAGCTGCCTTCAAGTTGTTCGGCGGGCACAGGTATGAACACTTGCCTTAAGATCAAATGATTATTCAGGCTGACTTGACTATTCTGTTTCAAAAGTCCATACTTACCCTGAAGCTTGAAAACACTGTGAAGAAGTAACTTGTCAGAACCAAGAGCATGCACTAGAAAAAAGTGCAATTGATCTCCGCACACATTTTACCAAGCCAAAAATGGTGGTTTCGATGATGCGCACTGTGGCTGCAAGGGCTGGCTTGGCTGCGCAGAGGTGCTCCAGCTTGACACTTGAGTAGCATCATTGATTGAGTTTCTTTGAGCCATACCACACACAAGTTTAAGTCTCAATGATGGATCACAGCAATTGGCGTGCTATAGTTCAGAGAGCATGGGAGATGATTGGTGTGGGTAAATGCACCCGCCACATTTTGCTTTGCAGTCATTATGCAGTGATACAGAGCAAACATGCCGTAACACAGAATTCTTATGACACTGCCTGTGTATACAACAGGCTCTGCTTCAATTGAGCACATTGTATTTAAGGTTGGAGCCAAAACGCAGAAGGCTTATTTGCATGCTAATCATCATCACCGCCGCCCTGCCTGTCCCTCTAGAAGCACAACTTTCTGTTCCTGCATGGATTCACTCTTCTGTTTTACTTGGGCCTGCACCTTCCTATAATTGTACACACAGACACCCAGGAAGGCGAGGCCATACCCCCACAGCTGCGTTGATGTCACAGGCGAACCATAGATGACGACGGACAAGAGGATGAGCAGCCAGTCTTTGACCACCCCCGCCACATTCATTGTCAAAGCACTTGTCTTGCCGATGAGTAGGAACACAGCAATGTTCAGGGCTGCATGCACAGGCATCAAGATGTTAAGTGAACCTGACCGCACGCATGCATCGGCCCCCACTGCGCAACCAGATACAGGTCTGGCCTGTACACTCGGTCACAGTGATGCTTATTTGCGCACTGGGTTGCAAATTCCTACACATGGGGGCCTCTCAGTGCCCAATGCATAATTCCCTGTGCAAGCGACCCTGCTGGCACAAAGCCAGCGCAGAGGGTACGGAAGGAGGGGAGGAGAGGTACAGAAAACAGCAGGGCAAAGACATGTGAAAGCTTGGCGCCCACCAGAGCTTCGCTAAGTTGCATAACCTCAACGCTCCCACTCACCGAAAGCTGTGAGTGCTGACAGCAGCAGCAGGGGGAGGTTCACATTCAGGTGCGGGTCCCCGAGCATTTTTGGGAGCTCGATGTAGGTAAATGGGAGGGCGAGGAAGACAAAGCAGCATGGGGCAATATGGTATAGCGTGGAGATGGGGCTCATCTGCAGGGTGTGCATTGCGTGGACAAGCGTAAGGCGGCGCAATCAACACAGATGAACATACAGGCAACATTGAGGACCTTGCGAAAAAGGCTCGGAGGCACCCCCCCACACAGCACTCTATTCAGCTGCCCAGCACACGCTTGCAAGCGAGCCTGAGCTCTTCCATGTAACCACACAGCACTTTATTCAGTTGCCCAGCACACCCTTGCAAGCGAGCCTGAGCTCTTCCATGTAACCACACAGCACTTTATTCAGCTGCCCAGCACACGCTTGCAAGCGAGCCTGAGCTCTTCCATGTAACCACACAGCACACAGCTCTTCCATGTAACCATACAGCAGCCAGCCAAACAAGAAAAGGATGCGGAATCTTGCCTGTTCTGCAGGCGCAGCGCCATCAAATCATACCTTAATGCCCCGCCTTTGCAGTAGGATCTGAACTAGTGTCAGCCGTATGCTTTCTGTAAAGATGGAGGCCACTTGGAGCACAACTCCGATAGGGACGAATAAGATCTCACCTGCAGGACAGGGTCCAGAGGTGATAAAAGGCAAACACACACATACACACACATACACACACTCTGTGCACCAGCAGGCCTTCCAGAGCATGCTTCCTTGATGAAAACTCAAGCTGGGCTTTCCTTCTTGCCCTCGAGCTTGCGCAAGCCGCACATGCATAGCAGACAGAGTGCTGTGCAGTGTTTTGATGATTGGCATGATGCGTGATGCATCTGGTATGATTAATCAATGCAGCACTTCCTCATCGCGGGCAAAAGGAGCCCAAAACAGTTCCTAGTGGGAAAAACGGTGACTTTTTGCTGCCAAGTTGATAACGAGCATGGCTGTCTGCTGCTAAGATAAGACAGCGGAAATGTAACTTGGGGAGGGCGGGCGCTTCTGCTCCAGTTGCATTAGCAAGTCCTCACCGTAGCTGGCAATGGCTATCCCCGTTCCCACCACAATCATGTTCAGGCCAGTTGTGAAGGTGAAGGTCTCGGTCCCGAACATTACCCCCACTAAGAATACCACCACGGGCATGGAGGCCTGCGCGTGGTCAGGCATCAAGCACTTGCTGAAAAGCGAGATGGCGTGTGCGCTCTTTGCTGCGAGTGCGCGCATGGAGCTGATGCTTTAAGGCAACTCATTCATAGGCATGCGCCTGCGTGACAAGAAGGCTCTAGCATGAGTTACAGCTCAGAGAGAAACGTACAGTCACCTAGCGGTCTAGAGAGAGTACAGTCACCTAGCGGCCTAGAGAGAGGCGTACAGTCACCTAGCAGTCTAGAGAGAGAAACTTATAGTCACCTAGCGGTCTAGAGAGAGACGTACAGTCACCTAGCGGCCTGCCAGATGCTGCCAAACCAGCAATTGGAAAGCAAGTCCAATATCTTGGGCCTTAACGCCACAACCATCGAGGTCTATGTCACCTCACTACATTCCACACTCGGAAAAAGCAGCACTCATCCCACAGTAGGAAGAGAAGCATGCTGCATCAACAAAACCTGTCAGGCCTTTGCTAGGCTACGGTCACAACAACACGCGCAGACTCCCACCTTCAGCATCTGGATGAAGCTCACGCTAAGGTACAGGTAAGCTGCATTGCCAGCCCACAGCGTTCCAGCGAACAACATACCGATGGGGATGATCCCCCTCATGTACATTTCATAGGAGATGGGTGTGACCTGCATGGTCATGAAGGCACTTGATGAAGAGGGCTTCCTGGAAGGCTTCTCAGCGGATAGCCAACACACACACCAAAGTCAGCCTCAGCTGCTCCTACTGGACGCCTATCCTCAATCCCCAGCTTGGTTGGGCAGGTGATGAGACAGAGAAGGCGTACCTCTGCCCAACCTAGCCGCACCATCACCGCTGCCAGCCCCGAGCAGAAGAGCATGTGCGAGCAGGTGAGGGAGATGGGGTATGGGAAGCCCGAAAAAGAGAGGACATATTTATTTAAGAGGATCACGCCCGCAGAGAGGGTGATCCACAAGAGCATGTACCTGCACAAAGCATATGGTAGATGCATGTACTCGAGGCATGCTTCAAGCGCACTCAAGCACGAAAGCGTAGGCGCGCAAGCACAAAGCATGGATGGGATATATCTGATCACGCAGGGACTGAGGTGCTGAATCCAATACACCTGTGAATGGACGCGCGCACAATAGCACATGCAAGCACAAACACGCACATGCACATCCATATACGTGCACATGCATGGCTGCATGTATGCGCGTGCACACGTATATACACAAACACACACATTCACACACACACACACAAATGCGCGCACTTGCTACTACTGCAGCAGCATTGATGTGGGGGACAGAAGCTAGGGGAGCTCATGCTGTCATATTTAATGCCTTCTGTGCCATGTATTCTGGCTCATTTCAATAACCAAATACGATTGGGACAAGCATGCGCAAACAGCGAGGCGTGCATGCAGGAAGAGCAGAAGAAGTCACAGGTTGAAGCTGAATTCCATTAACTGTGGGCACAGAAGCAGCACGAGCTGGTAACTTGTAGCTCACAGGTATTGCAGGAGGAGCTCCCATTTAAGGCTGGTCATGCTTGCTGTCCCTGCCTTCTCACTCCCGTCAGCTCAACTGTATGATTTTGGATGATTCTGAGTGCTTAGAGCTAGGGAGAGGGCTGCTGTACATGACAATCAGCTGTCAACATGCTTGCATCGGCCAATGCGATTTGTTTACTCGTCATGAAGCATGAATTTACTCGCTCATTAGACTTTACTTTAAAATTCCAAATCCGGAATGTCGCCCAATATTTGATCGTGTGGAAAACCCGACTCGATCCATCTTATCGGAGCACACCAGCATGCTCCGCCAGTTCGTAGCTCGAATCGCCTCCCATGCTGCGGCATGCTCGTCAAGCTCCAGTGCCTTCTTGGGCAACCCGGGTCTGGCGTGCTCAGCAGCGTGCCCTCTGAGTGGGGCGGCATCAGCGCCCTCCCTGGCATCCCTGAACCCTAGCACAAACTGCAGAAGTAGTGCCATAGGGTCATGGTGTGCAGCTGGGGCCAAGCGCTGCTTCGCCGCTGAGCGCAGAGGAATGGTGCAGGGAGGTGGGGCTGTTCCTTCCCCAGTATTTGAGGCTGCAGAGGCCCGCATGCAAAAGTTAAGGAAGGTGGCAGAGCAGCAGGAGGCAGCACAGCATGGGCATGAGGCTCCAGGCCCGATTGGTCGGGTACTGGGCGTGCTCGGAGATGCCACCATGCTCACCCTGGCAGGGATAGTGGGGTTTTCAGGCTACTACTCCTTGGCCTATAGGGACACAAGGGAGCTGGAGGCTATGGTTAACGAGACCTGCGCTGCCAACAGTGCCGCGTTGAGCAGCCCCAGCGGCGGCAGTGGTAAACCCTCCTTCCCTAGCCCGCCACCACCCAGCAGCAGCAGCAGCAGCAGCAGCAGCAGCAGTGGAGGGAGCACTGCTGCTGATGCCAGCACAGTTGATGGTTCTAACCTGCTGGAACAAGCGCGCGCCCAGGCCACGGGCTTATGGTGCTCAGCCATCCGCAAGTACCTCCGCATGCGCAAAGCCATTGAGGAACAGGTGGAAAGCTACACAGCTCCGACCTACCACAAGCTGCTGCCTGACATGGCACCTGAGTTACGTGGCAGGTAGGCCTGCAAGCAGGCAAGCGGGGGGCTGCGCACTCCTGTTAAAGTACCTCTGCACGCAAGCGCACCTTAGCTGACCGTGCCTCAGGCTGGTTGTTCTTGCCCCGGACGTAATGACCTTGGTCAGAGCATGCTGAACTTGGTCAGGTGTGTGTGGATTGCATCATGCATCCTTGCTGAGATACGTAATATAGGGTCTGCCGCGGCTGTTTCAGACTTCGCTGGAGCAAAGGAGGCTAATGCAGCTCTTGCAAAATTGTCCTCACACTCTCCTGCTCGCTGGACTGTTGCTCGCCTTTGAAGGTTGACTAAGGCGAATGAATGCACATTTGAGCTTTTCAGACGCGCATGTTCCCATGATCCCTTGCGCATCAATTTAAGGTTCCCACGCGCATTGCAAACTTCAGGAGTACTGCATAGCTCAAGGCAGCGTCTTTGTGCTTCGCGGCGCTCCTCTGTGTGTGGGTGTGAGGTTTATGGATGCACATGGGTGCGGGTGTGAGTGTGGGTGTATGTGCGCAAGGTGCGTGGATGCATGTGCGTTTGTGTATGTGTGCCCGTGCATGCGACAGTGTGTGGGAGTGTGCAGGTTTTGGGCCGGGTGGCTTTGTGGCCACTGTGGGGGCGAAAGGCACGCCTGGGACAAGAGGCGCGTCGTCGCGAGAGGGGCCGCTTGAGGGGCAGCGTCTCAATGGGGGGCAACATATCACACACACACGCACACACACACACACATGCAGGGTGAAGACGCTGGTGCTTGACTTGGATGACCTCCTGGTCCACAAAGAGTGGACGCGGCAGATGGGCTGGAAGATTTTCAAGCGCCCAGGCGTGCAGGTGGGGCCGGAGAGGGGGCTGAAGGCCTGGTTGCCCCTGTTTTTATGATCCAGTCTGGAACCTGGTAGAGGCTGGCCGCGCAGCAGTAGGTGGCTTGCCCCTCGCGCTCTGGCCTGCTCTTACCTGAGGGCAAAAGCATGCGATGAGAGTAACGTCACAAATGCTCTTACCTGAGGGCAAAAGCATGCGATGAGAGTAACGTCACAAATGCTCTTACCTGAGGGCAAAAGCATGCGATGAGAGTAACGTCACAAATGCTCTTGCCTGAGGGCAAAAGCATGCGATGAGAGTAACGTCACAAATGCTCTTACCTGAGGGCAAAAGCATGCGATGAGAGTAACGTCATGCAAGCATTGCATACTCTCAAGCATGCGATGAGAGTAACGGGTTCACAAATGTAGTTTGAGCCAGCTTCTGCGCTGGTGCACTCATGCAAGCACATGTGGGGGCATGGATGCGCACAGCCCTTCATCCCTCCCGCTGTGACAGCTGTGTGCATGCGCGCACGCGCTGTCTGTGTTGCATGTGTGTGTGTGTGTGCGCGTGTGTGTGTGCGTGCATGGGCGCGCAGCTGCGCATGTGTGCACGCTGCTCATGCCCACCAGCCTTAGTGATACGCAGGCAATGCACACAGATGGACACATGCACACATGATTGTACATGCACACACACTTACATATGCACACGTGTTGCGTGTGTGTGTATGTACAATCATGTGTGCATGTGTCCATCTGTGTGCATTGCCTGCGTATCACTAAGGCTGGTGGGCATGAGCAGCGTGCACACATGCGCAGCTGCGCGCCCATGCACGCACACACACACGCGCGCACACACACACACACGCAACGAGTAGCCCCATACCAGCAAGAAGCGCGGTTGAGGCAAGCACCTCATGGCCTGCAGTGGTGGATGTCTGCCGGCCAAAAGTGTTAGCGAGCGAGGCAAGCACCCCATGTTTCGAGCACTCCAAGCCCACTCCAAGGCCTGGGTTAGTGGATACCTGCCAGAGCCTGAGAGCCAGCACTAGGGACCCACTCTCGTCCCCTACACCCACCACACGCGTTGGCTTCGCCCTTGCAGGACTTCCTGTTTGAGATGGGCGGCTATTATGAGGTGGTGCTGTTCACGGATGAGCCCTCTTCCTACGCTGAGCCCATCATCAACAAGCTTGACCCGTACCGGTAGGTTGCAGGGTTGAAGCTAGCCATGGGCGCGACCAACAGAGCTCAAGCGATGGGTTGGCCACTGGCAAGCCACTGCCAGTTGAGCCAAAGAGTGGGCGGGTCTGCAAAGGGGAGTGAGTGGGGAGACGCTCACTGTGAGCTCATCACCAACCAAGCTCAACCTGTATCGGAAGGAGGGACGCCTTGAAGCTCGCAAGCGAGATGATGCAGCCCGTGCTGCCGGTTTGGTTGCACAGCTCTGTTGCTTGTGCCAGACAGGGACCCCTTCACAGTCACGCTAATGCCTTGCTCCGTCTTTGACCTGAAGATGGTGGAGTCTGTTGGGTGTGCATGTGTGTGGACAAGCGCATTGCGCAGGGCTTGTTTGTAGGCATACACGTGAAAATGCACACAGCCCCCCCACCCCCCCACCCCGATCAACTCATTTACACGCGCGCGTGCCTGCAGGATGGTGTTGTACCGCCTTTATAAGCCTGAGACTCAGTACCATGAAGGCAAGCACGTCCGGGACCTGTCCAAGTTGAATCGCGACCTGTCGCAGGTATGTGTAGGCCTACCAGTTGACTGGACCTGGTCCAATCAAGCCAGGACCTGGTTCAATCAAGCCACACCTGCCTGTGTTGAGGTCGGAGCCCCATGAGCACTTGTTTGTGTGGACAAAACGATCCGATGCTACTTAAGCCGTTGGGCCCCAGCCAGCCTTTCCTGCAGCAGCTGTGCCCTGTGAGCCTCTGCAGCATGTGGCTGTGCTGCGTAAGAGTTTGGTTGCAAGGGCACACAGTGTGCTGTTTGACTTGCTGCAGCAGCAGTCTTGCCTCTTTCCACTTTTCTGATGGGATGGCAGGCCGTGTGGAATGCATCAGCCTCATGCTGCGCTCGTGCGCTGACAGCGCACGCGCACACATGTGCACAACTCGCGCAAGCAATAAACACACAGGAGTGTACATTAAGCTGCTTTGCATCTTTGCTTGTTCTTTGTTGCTGCAAAGAGAGTTCTGAAAGTACTCATGAACAAGTCACTTGATTAAATAGACGCATGACCCTGCACGTCATTCCCTCCCCATCCTCATGAGCTCAGCAAACAGCAGCCGGGCACACAAGGCTAGCTGCACTGCCGCACTTGCAGGTCCTCATGATATCAGCCCACCCTGAAGCATGGGAGTTCCAGCCCGAGAACACCATCAAGCTGAAGCCGTGGAAGCCCTCGCCGTCTGAGGCCCCCGACACAACACTCCTCGACCTTATCCCTATGCTGCAGGTGTGCTTATGCTGGCAGGCATACTGCCTTGTGGCTTTTGTATTTGCCAGTGCCATCGGTGCTCTCATGCTGTCGTCACTGTCCTGTGGTGTTGGCAGCCACATTTGATAGCGTAGTTGCGCTACATGGCTGCCAATGGAACGAACATGCTTCTGCCTTCCGCCCATTGAGCAGTGTATCAGACAAAAGCAGAGGGGCCATGGTGAGAAGCTTGTGGACTCTTTTGTGTGTGTGCTTGTGTGTTTTGTGCGTGTATGGGTGTTTTGTGTGTGTGTGTGTGTGTGTGTGTGTGTGCATCTGCAGTGGTTGCTCACCTCGAGCAGTAGGTCCCAGAGCCAGACACTGCTTCCCCAACTGACTGCAGTGCGGAGGCAAACAGCACGATCCTGGTTCTCCCCCCTCCATTCGAACTCTCACTGATCTTGTTTCCAATGCCACTTTAGGATTGACCTACAGCCCGCAGCAACACTTGAACTCTCACTGATCTTGCATCTAATGCCACCTTACTTATACCTACAGCTTATAGCGACAAAGGGCGTCAAGGACACCAGGGATGTTGTGAGGTGGGTGCTTGCCTTATGCTGGAGGTGCTGTGTGCTTTTGAGCATACATGCAAGCAAAAACTCGCTTTCTGCCCAACCATGTGTGCCCCTGTGTGTGTGTGTTTGTGTGTGTGTGTTTGTGTGTGTGTGTGTGTGTGTGTGCGCAGCTGTGTGCTTGCACAAGGTTTTTTTGCAGTGAGTACTGTCCTTGGCCATTGAAATGCACCTGCCACACCACTATTTTGTGCGCTGCAGCCACTGCTTTGTACGTTGCACTTGTGCTGAATGCTTTTGCTAGCTTGATGCAAAGCAATGTTGACCCATGTAGGCTGAGAGCTGCGATGAGGAATGCAGCTTGCAGTTGTATAGGCTTGAGTTCCAGAGAAGCAATTTGCAGTCTAATTTGCATGGCGATTGTGCAAATTGCCTGCAATATGTACAATTAGCAAAGCTCTCATGCCCCTCAATTTCCTGTGACTTAAGAGCCTTCCCTAGCCATCTAGCCGGCGTCGCCCTCGCCACACCTGGCCGTCAAGGCTGTGTGAGCCTGGCCATAACTAGACCTCAGAAAACATATACCTCTGGAGGTGACTGAAACCACCGTCGCCTCCTTTTTGTGTGCCTGAGCCCTTCAGGTGATCCTGTTAAGTGATGTAGAGAGTATTTTCGCTGCCTGCGCAGCATTTCTTTCCTTTTCCTCCGACGCCTCCTACATGTGTGCCTGCAGGTCTTATGATGGTGAGGAGGATGTGCCTAAAGCCTTTAAAGCCCGCATGTCGCAAGTGTCTGCTGGGCAGCAGAGCAAGCCCTCCAAGCAAAAGAGCCTTCTAGGTAGCCTTGCGCGCTAGAAGCAGGCTCAGCTGGTGGAAGGCAGTGCCCTAGAGCCACTGCAAGACATGCAACAGCCTCTGAGGCATGACGAGCCTTGCATGTGGCTTGCAAGATTGTTTTGCTTGGGGGCATGCTCCATGAACCCTCAGGCTGCCGCATCTCGGCAGCTCTCCTCAGGCAGGCTGCCTGCGCGCCTCAACCAAGTGGCACTGCTGGCAGCTTCGAGAGCAGACCAGGACGACTGCACATTTTGCTGTGGGGCCTGACTGTTTCAGTTTGCAGCAGTGCATGACTTGTGCAGCGGTTGAGTTGTAATGTTGGTCAGTTACCTTCTTCACAAATTTCTGTCCGGCGGACACCTGAGCTTGGTCCAGTGAAAGCTTACAAGTAATTGCCTATTGCCAGCAAAAAATAGTCATGATGTCTTGAAATTAAATCTTTAGGGATTACTAGGCAAGGTGAGAAGAAAGGTTACATAGTTGCACCTGCCGTACGAGGTTGGTTTGGCTAAAGCCCCCTGCAACTAAACACCGTACCGACTCGGAGTCTAAGACTCTGTGGCACAAAATACATCAAATATATTAATCTTGAAGTGTGGACACAACCAACATGTGCCTGGCTTTGGTTTGGGCCAAATGCTGCAGGACAGGGGGCAGGTGCTAGAATAATCGTAGGTCGAGGGCAATCATGGCTCAAAAAGTTGCTAATCCCTGCAACTGGGTCTTCCAACTGTTCTGGAGGACAGTTAGAAGACCCAGATGCAGCCAAGAGTGGCTACGAGCAAAGCTTGCAAGTGGGGGCCGCAACTGCATGCTGCAAATTCACTAAGGGGGTCGCCCCTGACTTCATCTTGTACGTGTACATCTTGGATGCGCAGGACAAGTTCGACTGCAGAAAGGCAGGTGGTGGGGAGGATTTCATCTTGCGCGAAGCCAAGGTCATAGCCAGGCTCCTGGCAACAGCGCACATAGCAACAGCAGAAGAGGCAGCAGCAAGCATGGGAGAAGGTACATCGATACAAACAACCTTGCCTAATCGCCACATCACTCAAAGGGAGAACTAAACAGCTGCCTTTCGTAACGGATGTGCATTCTTGCCCTTTACAAGCCACCAATTGGAAAATTGGGCGCATGCTACAGCCTGCAGCAAATCAATACACTGCCCAAAGTTGCTTAGGCAAACAAGCTGCCCTCATGCGCGTGTTCTCCTAGACATTGAACTACCACAAACACTAATGCCATTGCAGTGCAGCATTGTAAATATATAAATCACCCCGACAAGAGGATACCTCTGGACACTCGACCAAGGTCAAGCCTGCCTGTGGCCCATCAAGTCCACTTTAAAAGCTCAAGAAAAAGAACATTGATGCCGAAGGTGGGCTATTTGAAAGGAATTAATGAACAACATGATGCATTCATCCACACCCAATTTCAACTAATCACTCAAAATGGAAGAGCCTTCTACTCCACAAGGCACTCCACGAGAGACATGCTCCTGCTGCTCCACTCATGCATATTTGCGCACATTACAAATTCACCACAATTTGTGCCACGTACCCATGCGCTAGGAAATGGGCATTATAATTTTTAATGTAATTACCCAGATGCAATCTTCTTCAAAGGCTTTTGCGTGTCATGGCGTGCGTGCTCAGCGTTGATGCATTTGCCTGCCGCCTGTTTTTTCCACCTAGCCAGTCACACTGTACACTCTGGTTCTGCTGCCGCATGTTCATCAATCACAACACACTTTCTGCACTGCTTGTCCACCACCGCTTGCCATGCCGCTGCCATAAGTCTAGTCGTGATTGCGCCCATAGTGTGCCGCACCAAACCTTTCTCCTTTCTCCCTGTCGCCGTTAAAGCCATGGCCCTCGCAGAAGAACCTGCAGTATGGATGCCAGTGGCGAGCACAAAACAGCACAGCGCGCGTTGGAAACATAATTTGATAGATGCGTCCATTGTGCTTGTGCATTTGCGACATCCCTGTATAGCCACTTATCAAGGCCAAACCAGCCTTGAAATGTTGCAAATGGAGCATCAAGCTGCCATGCTAGACAAAAATGTCTCCCCCCCCCCTCCCAGTCTTGAGTATACCCTGTGCATGCCACAGGTGCTGACCTACCAGTAGCCTCAAGGATGATTGATCAGCCTAGCCATGGTTGCCAGCAATTGGCAGCACTACATGGTGAACCATTTTTGGGGGCGGATACAGAGCCCAAAGCGACAGCCGAAAAGCTTCAGCATGGGCCCTTGCCTGGCACCTTATGCTGGTGCATAAGCCCCACACTGCACACGCCCCACGCTGCATAAGCCCACACAGTATAAGCCACACAAACTCACAATCCTGCGATCCCAATTCCAACCTACTGCCTGCCACAAGAAGGCAGGGGCAGAGGCAGAGCGTGGACAGACAAGGGAGTGTGCTGATCCAGACACACAAACATTGCAAATGGGCAGCAAGGCGATTGCAGCACGCATCAGGGTGCAATGAAGGAGCTGCAGCATGCTGCAAGCGCATGGCAGACCTGGGCGCATGTGCATGCGGGGTGGGATTCAGTCGGAAAAAGATAGTCGAGCGGAAAAGTGCACAAGCTGGAAAGCATTAAGTGGCAAAGGCCAGGGCGCAGCCCAGCCTGGGCAGAAATGGGGAGGAAGTAACATACATACAAAGGCATGACTTCACCAAACCGGGAGTGTACTTTGGAGCTGCCCAGGAGGCTAGCAGGCAGCCTGTTTAAGGGCTTTAGAGGGTACACATATACATGTGTGTATGTATACATATGAGGGGTGCTCAGGAAGCAGCACTCTGGTTCTCTGGTTCGGCTGTAATGGAGAGTTGAGAGCCAGGTGCGAGTGTCAGGGAATCCCATTTCCAGCAAAACTCCCTATCATTTGCATGGCACACCTCATCATAGACAAAATAATGGTGAAGGACCGCACTTTGAGCTCCTCATTCCAAAAGCAATCATTTGTTGCAATGTGCTGCTTTCATTCCTTCAAAAGCAATGGATAGCAACAACAGCCTGCAGCTTGATCTGCACAAGAGTGACGACGGAAGCGCACCCACTTGTAGTACTCCTTTTTGAGCACGCGCCGAATGACCTTGTTGGCCGCGCTCCAGTTGCCATAGCGCTCTAGCACTAGGCGATCAATGTTCTGCTTATCCTCCACACGCACAGACTCAGCCTTGGAGATGTCCACCTGTGCAAGTGAGGAAAGGTACAAAAAGTGTGTGCGTTTGTGTGTGCATGTGTGTGTGTGTGCGCGCGCGCCTGTGTGCCTGTGTGCGTGAGCGTGTGTGTGAACCGCTGCGCAACACTGCAGGCTGATTGAACAGCAGCATGATGCTCAAATTCAGATTTTGCCTTTCCCAACAAACCCCTTACCATTGATACTACAAATGCACCACACAACGAGCAAAAGGCCCTAACTCCCCTTGGCTCCATGCACATGGGACTCCAAACAGCACGCAGCTGGTCCACGCACAATGAATCTGAACACCACACACCTGGTCAATGGCGCGCGCATACTGCCCATGGTCCCCATTCTGGGCGGTGATGGAGGCGTGCAGGCAGTTGTCTGGTGTGTGCGCAATCTCAAAAACACACCTGCAGGGGAGTGCGGCGCAAGATCTTGAAGGCACACCATTTAGCACGGAGTGCCTATGCATGCGGCGATTTTGCATGTGATGCATGTGCACACATTGCCTGTGGTGGCAGTGCCCGTGCATGCGGTGCCTATGCATGCTGCGACCTTGCATGTGATGCATGTGCACACATTGCCTGTGGTGGCAGTGCCCGTGCATGCGGTGCCTATGCATGCTGCAACCTTGCATGTGATGCATGTGCACACATTGCCTGTGGTGGCAGTGCCCATGCATGCGGTGCCTGTGCGTGCGGTGCCTGTGCGTGCGGTGCCTGTGCGTGCGGTGCCTGTGCATGCGGTGCCTGTGCGTGGGGTGCCTGTGTGTACAGTGCCAGTGTGTGCGGTGCCTGTGCGTGGGGTGCCTGTGCGTGCGGTGCCTGTGCGTGCGGTGCCTGTGCGTGCAGTGCCTGTGCGTGCGGTGCACAAATTTAAAGGCACACCTGCAAGGGAGCGCGCCAAGCCAGCAAGAGGTTTGGATTTTGCAACAAAGTGAGGTGTGTACGCGTACACGCATGCATGTAGCCGAGCGTATGGAAAAAGTGGAGGGAAGCACACAGGAGGATGCCAAGTGCACGCGTGTTTGCACACACACGTGCATCTACTCCCATGTTGATGCATGTGCATGTGTGCATTCCTGGCCATTGCCCTCTGCCCTAGCTGTTGCCATCTGCCCTCTACTGCTGTGGAGTACCTGCCTGGAAACAGCCAGTCACTGGCTGCGTGGCTTCAGGGCCATGCGCTTATTGAGTGCTGCAAACAGCCACCTGATGGACGACATGATGTTCACGGTTCTGGAAGCGATGCCACTGGGCAGCCCCCTGCACCCCAGACGCCAGAGACTCCACGCATGCCAGCACAGCATAGCACGGCACAGCACGGCACAGGCAGCCCCTGGGCTGCATCCACAGCCGCGCACGAGCTTGGGCTGCCTGGTTTGGCAGCTGAAGCTGCCATATGCGCCGGGGCGGCTGGCCAGCCAAGCTGCCCTCCTGTTGGAAAAGTTGCCTGCGTCAGTCAATACATCACTGGACGAGTGAAGGCAGAGTACATGCCTTTGGTGCGTCACAGTTCTTACCAGCTGCGGTACATGACGCGCAGGTTCTCTGCGGGGCTGCCCTGGCCGCGGATGATGAGGATGGTGTTGCCAATGTTGCGCACGATCTTGGCAAAGAAGCTCACATCTGCGCCGACCGTCCACTGCGCATGAGCGTGCACTGGTGTGCGTGTGTGTGCGCGAGCACTTGTGTGCATGTGTTTACATGCATGCTCGCATACGCTTATTTGGAAGTACGCGTCTCGAGCTTTTGATCTCATGAGCACACACGTGGCCCTGCTTGAGAAGCTCTGAGAGGCTCACGAGGCCAAATGCACCAAAAACGGCTACATCCGACGTGGGGTGCAGGGATGGGGATAGGCGGCCACAGGCGGCTGTGTCAGGCGCAAGGCAGCAGCTCTTCCCACATGCGTGGATGTGCGTTTGTGGTGTGGCAAGCCTGCACAAGACAGGCGTACCACGGTGTCCTAAAAGGTTTGCAATCTAGCTGCTGCGCATCACACCGCTTGCGTGCAATGGCATGCAGTCACACTCCCTGTGTGTCAAAGCGTTCGGTGTCCCACAAAGGCGCCGCCACGTTTGCTGGCCCTCCAGAGAGGGATGCTTGCTTAGCACATGCCCTCGCACCACCTGGATGAGAGGTGTCATGCCTTGACCCGCTGCTTGGCAAATTGCGGGTGAGGTATGTCCGAAGCAAAAGATGCAATGAGCGAGCCTTGTCACATCCTTCACGGGCTTTAACCTCCTGACTGCCTTGTCAATGACCTTAGTTGTAAGCATGCATGCAGACCCTCAGTGTGTGATGGTGTGCCCCCATATTGCACGCCAACGCATATATGGCGGTGCACACCGAACGCCTTGCTGTTGATAGAATGAATGTGTCACTGTACACATGCCCATGCATGCACAGGCAATGGTGCACCCCACACAGCGCATCTGCACAGGTTGGTGGCATGGCATGTTGCACATTCTGCTGGCGGCACAGGTTGTGTACCATGCACACCCGCACGCACCTTATGTGAGGGGCTACTGTGCAACACGCTGCAGGCCTCCCCTACTGGAACATCCCAGGCTTCCCTCTTTCTCGCAAGAGGGCGCCAAGGCAGTCATGATCCCAGAATGCATTTGGCACACACGGACGCCCAAAGCAAACACAGCCCATGAGTCTTGCTCCACGAGATGCCTGTTTGTCTGGACGCCATGGCTTGGCACAGCCCCTCCCACCCCTTCCACCCTGCTGCCATGTCCCTCGCGAAGGAGCACCTGACCAGGCATCGTGGACCGCACCTGGTTCACTGCAAAGGCGTCCAGCCAGAAGGATGTGCCCTTTTTCTCAGCTGCGGCCTGCACAGGGAGGTCAACGGCGGCAGGACGGCCGTCAGTGCTAGCAGCACTATACACTGTAGCGTTGGGGTGGCACCAGCTTTGACAGCACTACACAGTAGCGGCAGGATGAGTCCAGCTGCCTGCCTGTGCCATCCCTGACCTGCCTCCTGCACATTTTTTACTTGTCAGTGTTGCCAAAACAGCACATGTACGCAGCAGATTTGCCGAGTTCTGTGCGGATTTGCCCCAAAACACATACAGGTATTCATACGGTTTGCAGCAACCCTACTTGCCAGTGGCCAACCGCAAGGCCAAACATACATGACTGACTGCAGCGGGCCAAGGCATCCTTGTCCGCTGCCAACGCATGCTTGATACGGCGTGCCAGATGCCTCTGATGCGGCGTGATGCCTGATGCAGCCTGATGCCTGATGCCTCTGATGCAGCCTGATGCCTGGTGCCTCTGATGCGGCGTGATGCCTGATGCAGCCTGATGCCTGGTGCCTCTGATGCGGCGTGATGCCTGATGCGGCGTGATGCCTGATGCAGCCTGATGCCTGATGCGGGACGGACCTTGAAGAGGCAGTGCGCGGCCGTGTCCCACGCATGTGAGATGAAGGCGTCAGGCTTTTTACGGAACTGTGGTGGCACGAGCCAGTACACGGGGCACTTGTGCTCGCGTGTGAGGTACATGAAGTACATGTCGATCATGACCCGCGTGGGGGTGAGCCAGCAGTACAGCTCTTGCATCTGTGTGGGGCGCGCAGAGGGCACAATGGGGCACAACGTGACAATGGTGCATGGCCCTGTGTGCATGCTACGTGACAGTGGTGCATGGCCCTGTGTGCATGCTACGTGACAATGGTGCATGGCCCTGTGTGCATGCTACCGTGTGTGCGTGCGTATGTGCGTGTGTTGCGTGTGTGTGCTTGCATGCGTGCGTGCGTGTACGTGTGCGCGTGCGAGCGCCTGAGCGCACGTGTGTGTGCGTGTGTGTGTGCGCACTCAATATTAACAAGAGTTGGGCCTGGTCACTCCCCACTGCAGCCCTTAACAGGCCATTCAAATGCAGCGACAGAGATGGCACGCATGTAGCTGGCATGCACATAGGTGTGCTGCCAGTATTGGGCGCAGGAGTCAGGTGCTGTGCGAGCCTCCTGTTGCGTCGGAGGAACGGAAGCAGTACTCATGCACCAACCAACCAACCAACCAACCAACCAACCAACTAATTCAGCAGGGCATCAAGTGGGTGTGCGCCTTTGCTCCCTCAACCTCCCCAAACTTTGGGGACTTAAGAGAAGTAAACCACCAAAGCTGCTGACATGCTCATGCAGCGGGACAACTGAGGCGTAACGAGCATCATGGAGGTGCCCCCAGCAGTTTGACAAGCACATGCGCCAGGCGCCAGGACCAGACAACTGTGGACAGGACCAGACATCTGTGGACAGGACCAGACATGTGCGGACAGATCCAGACAACTGTGGACAGATCCAGACAACTGTGGACAGGACCAGACATGTGCGGACAGATCCAGACAACTGTGGACAGATCCAGACAACTGTGGACAGGACCAGACATCTGTGGACAGGACCAGACAACTGTGGACAGGGCGCAGGACCACGTCCTTGGCCGGGCTTGCCTGCCGCCACACGGCCGCCATCCACTCCTTGGCAACGCCCCGGTCCTCGATCCCCCTGTCGTCAGGGATGGGCTTTGGCAGAAACTGGCCAGGGCCACTGCCGCGCTTGCTGTCCCATTTTGTGAACCAGGAGCGCGACATGGTGAAGTGGTAGTTGCGGCGACGCTCCAATGAGCCCTCCACCTGGAGCACATGTGCGTGAACGTACCGGGCGTGTCCTGAGTTTGCCGGAGGGGGTCACTGCACGTGGATGGCATGCAGTATTACTACCTCACTGCTGCCTGTGCTGTTGCTGCCTTACTGCTGTCCTACTGCCAGAGTGCAGCTGGTTGGCTTGCCTTTGAAGGCTGAATTCAGGCTAGCTGGCTGCTGCACAGCACCTGCCCCCCGCCGCCCCGGATCTCCTGCCAATTTTTGTGCCCCCAGAAGATGTTGCACCACTTGTCCAGGGCATTCTCGAGCTGCCCCTCAAATCCTGGCTCATTGGGCCCAATGTACGAGGACGGGGCCATGGCGTCGCTTACAGGGATCTCTGCAATATGTGCACAAGCAAGGGCGTTCGCACAAGCCATGGGTGATCCAGCTACTCGAATGAAACTAAAGACTTGTATGAACGTGCTGTCCAAAATGTTGCAATTGCTCAATTGACTTGCAAGTGTGTTCATTTTAGTTAGTGTTGCACTTGCACAGGGACATAACCATATGCCCAGCTTTCATGGTCTACAAATAGCGCACTCCTTGCACACCAAATATCGTAAACAACCTCACAAGGCTTTGCAAAGGCAGGCAAGATGCATATGCTGAACTGGTGCCTGTTGTTGCACATGCACACGCAATGGGCACCAAAGTTTGGTACGCACTAGCAGGATAAACAGCACAACATCACAATTCGCGCGCCCGGTTGCTCCTGCAACAGCGAGCCTGGAAGCAGTTGGCATCAACACCTAGTGCGTCCACGTGCTCGTTCGACTCGTGATACGCGTTAAAAGGCATTTGGCTCACATTCTCCTACTTCTGAGAAGCGCGTACGCGTGCTTGCGCGCACTCTGCTTGCCTGACGTGGCAAAAAGCAAGCGTCCCGATAACGTCCTTGGCCCGGGCTGGTGATTAATAAGCCCTTATTGGAATGGTAAGTTTGAGGATAAATGCAAGTGTTAAAAAGACAAAGAAACCCGTCCAGCGTGGAAGGAATAATAGTACGATTATGTCGGTTTGGTTTCTCAGGAAGTGCCAGGTGCAGTCACCGGGTCAGAGGATGCGCGGCTCACACACATGTTGTACGCGGATGACTCTGCTAGCTAATGCCCCTGATGCCTTGTAAAACATGCTTGACTGGCTTGTGTTCTATGCACGCTCCAAACACACTGCCATCAACCCAGCAAAATCAGAGGTGGTCCATTTCAACGCAAAGCGCGGTGCTCAGGTAGTTTTTCTCTTCTTTTTTACGTTAGCAGAGGCTGCTTCAAAGTGCTCTGAAGTTAACTACTCCACAGGCCACTGGCAGCTAGCTGGCTGTCTGACTCCACTGGCCACTGGCAGCTGGCAGCCAACACAATCGTAGCACCTAGCTGGACCTTTATATTAGCGCGCCTCACATCTATCTGTGTGTGCATGATTGACCCATGTAGAAAGTAGATGAAGTAAGAACTTCAAAATGAAGGCGAGCAGTGTTACAAGAGCATACAAATGGATCCTATCTGGATATCCTATCGAGTTACAAGAGCAGTGTAACAAGAGCATACAAATGGATCCTATATGGTATCGATACCACTTGCGGGGTTGGATGAATGGCACAAAAATGCACCGATGGTACCATGACCTGGAGTAGGTTACATACATTAATATGCTATATAGCTGTATCCGCCGAACGAGGGCAGCTTAGCTGAAGCCTAAAAAGGCCTGCAACCCAAACCAAAACTAAAAGCGCTCATAGCAGAAGACAGGTAGTGTCTGGAAGCAAAAAAGGTGAAAAGCAAAACTGAAAACCGGAAGACGCTCGAAGGCAGTTCACGAGCACGCAAGGGCAAGATCACAGCAAAGGCTGACAACTGGAGAGACCATGACCTGGAGTAGACACATCTGCTTCAAAGAAGCAACCAGAACTTACAACTTTTAGAACTCTGTGCTTTCGAAGACTAATGGTGTCCCAAAGGTATTGTTAATCCTACATGGTAATCCGATTTGAATACATATTGTGGCCAAGACCAACACAGCAGACATGCTTAGAGCAACTGTCATGTAAATGTTATCATTCATGTTCCTGGATGTGCAAGGGTACCTGGAGGCTGGGTTTGACTTCGTAAGTGACGAGATGCAGGCATTTGCACACTGGTTACCAAATCTGTGCCATTGTCAAGGATGAGTTACAGCACTTACACATAAGAAGCTAAGCCTAGACATCAGGATCCAATTGCCTCAGGGACATTTGATACACCGCAATACGCTGTTCTGGGAATAGCTCTGTGAGGGGTGGAGGCGAGGGGGGGGGCGAGGGCGACCCTGGCTCCCTCACCTCCTGCAACCAGGCCAAGATCATAGGCAGAGGGGAAACATTGAATGCTGTACCAAACCTAGCAAACGAAGGCAAAGAATAAAGTCTTATATGGCACTTGCATACAGTGTAGACATGCAGCTTGCATGGCAGTCTCAATACTGCTCTCCGGTCTCGAGTTGTCTTGACAGGCATCTCAAGCATACATGTGTACATATATAGGGTTTTGTTAGTCCATGCGATCCGCATAAATAGCAGAGGAAAAACATGCCCTGCTGAGCTGCATCAGATAAAACCAGGCCTTGCTGAGCTGAAGTTCCACGGCATGTACAGTGCATCATCCGCAAAAACACACAGCTTTGTTGGCTGCTTGAACAGCACTCCAAAAAGTGCCCCTATCTGGCGTCTGATTGCACAAAATACACGTCTGATAGATGTGTTAATCAAAGACAGTTCTTGTTTAAGCAGGATATAATTGCAGGCACATTCTCACTTTGCCAGAAACCAGGCTGCCAAAGTCCTAACCCCTCTTTGTTTTCATTCTTTGATCAAACCCTTGATGGCTTTGCCCACATGCAACCTCACAAAATGATAGCCACCCCTCGAGGGCCTTCTCAAACGCATGACTTCATGGCATTTATTGCGTACCTTCACTGTAAATCCAACAGATTCCAATTGTTCAAAGAATTCAATGTCCAAATGGTCAAACCTGAGTGTGCAAGCAGACAGTCTATGTATATCAGGATATTTTCATCAGGACATGTTCAGCTTGATGGCCGCTGGCTCCCACTTTAAATCAATGCGCATCTAAGCTTCACTCCGTGCTTGAATGACATGGTAGGGATGGAAAATAAGGTGTCAGTGAAAAGATGGAGCATACTTCATACATACACACTTGCATGTCCACATGCGTATGCATAGATGTAGGCCAACATGCGTTTGGCCAAGTGAAAATTCGGGGGCTGGGACTGTGAAAAACCAGCCATTACATGCATATGTATATCATGCTTGGTATGGCATCAGAAACAACAAGAGCATGTGATCGATATTTTCTTCATGGATCAAGTGACTTATGGCATGCTTGGAGCGACATTTACAGCATGGTGATGACAGGTGACAGAGCAAGGGGAAAAGAACCATGTTGCTCAAGCCTCCAGCAAAGGCAAGCACCTTGCCAGGACTCCTAGATGCTCTGCTGGACTGGTCTAAATCGCGCTGGAGGGGCTGCAGCAGCGC